>Ga0209790_1000168_pt1 | contig 12921 bp, 14 predicted proteins | sample WorMetG1aBELIZE2_FD_187420 | JGI IMG/M metagenome (GOLD analysis project Ga0209790, IMG submission 187420) | Marine gutless worms symbiont microbial communities from Max Planck institute for Marine Microbiology, Germany - Inanidrilus... ... | reverse complement strand
GTTAGAACTCCATCTTTACCTGTCAGACCTTTACCTGATTTTAAATCAGCTAAGGCCTTGTCTATATCAAATTTTGCTTCCATGTCTGTCTCCTTAAATTATCATATTTTAAGTTTTGACACAGAATTATGAACACTACCAAAAAAGGAATTACGATAAGAAAAACCGCCGATGTGATTATTGCCAGTTTTTGCCTTGAAAACAAACTGCCATTACTGTTTTCTGATAAAGATTTTCTGCCATTTGTAAAACACTTGAAGCTGCGTGCTGTTTCCTAGGCTGTATGGCACAATAAATCCTTATCCTATCCGTTATAACCCGATATCAGCCTGGCATATTGGGCGCCCGACTTAGCTAGTTCTTTTTCCATCGAGCGTTTTAGCCGCTTAAGATTGTTTGCCTTATCTATATCGCTGGCCTTTAACCGGCTTTTATCAAAATCTATTAAATACACCTTTTTATTGCTAATCAGGATATTTCTGATATTTAAATCGGCATGATTCAATCCCGCGTCATGGAATTTTCTAATAGTTAACCCAACATCTTTCCAGATATCTGCATGTTCGTGATTTTTACCAACATATTCCTGCAATGTTTCACTTTCTGGAATTTTCTTACTTATAAAGTCCGCCTGATAAAAAAGCCCATTTTTTATGATCCGGGCCCCAACCGGCATTGGCATCGGCAGTTTTTTTTCAAAAAGATATGTATTTAGCTCAAGCTCTCGAAAAGCCCTGGTGCTGTTAAAACCTGTAAAAAAATACTTATCCTTTATAAATTTAGCAATTTTGCCGCCTCTTAGATAATGGCGCAGGGCATATTCCTGGTTGTGCTCTGTAAAAAAAACCGTACTGCCCCTGCCGCTGGCCTTGCCGGTTATTTTATTCTGCCTTTGCCAATAATCAGTTTCAAACCAGTCACAAGTAACAATTTCGGTATAATCAGCGCTTACTAAAAGCTCGCATCCGGGATGATGCCGCCTGACTAAATCCATAAAAGATGAATCCAATTCAACATATTTGTATTCTACGGCTTTCCGCTTTAGGCGATGTAAGTAATTGCCTGCCAGCAATGCGGGCAATTCAACGGCAAATGCCGGATGCCAAAATAAGCTGGATCATCGGTAATAATGAATATGAACTTGTTAAAGATATAGGAAATATCAACTGGGTAGTAATTGATAAATCCAGGCTCTTTGCCGAGTGGCTGCGTCTTAAAAAAATATTTAAAAACACCAATACCGATATTCTGCTGCATATGCAGGCATCATTGCGCGCCAGTATTTTAAGCACCGCGATTAAAGCTAAAAAAGTTATTGGTTTTGATAAGGAACGCTCAAAAGATTATCAGCATCTTTTTTGTAATGAAAAAATCCTGCGGCGCAAAGATGCGCATGTGCTGGAAACATTTCTGGATTTTGTCCGCACTCTTGAACTTGATACATCTAAGATAGAATGGAATTTACCGCTGGCAAATATGCAAAACGAGGCAGAGTCGATTCTTAATAATCTGCCAGACAGATTTGCCTTAATCAGTCCGTGTTCAAGCAAAAAAATCCGCAACTGGACACTGGAAGGCTATGCAAAAATTGCCGACTATATCTATGAAAAATATAAACTGCCCACAGTTTTAACCGGCGGCCCCAGTGAGTTTGAAAAGGAATTTGCAGGGCTGATTGTTAATAAATCCAAACATAAACCAATTAATCTTACCGGCCAAACCAGTATCCGCCAGATGCTTGCTGTATTAGAAAGGGCGGAATTTATTATAGCTCCGGACTCGGGGCCAGGACATCTGGGCTCGGCGGTTAAAACTCCGGTTATAGGACTTTTTGCCAATACCAACCCCAAACGGGCAAGATCGTATCAATATCCTGAATATGTGGTTGATAAATATCCCGCGGCAGTCAAAAAATATTTAGGCAAAGATGTGGCCGAGCTTAAGTTTGGCACCAGAGTAAGAGACCCGAAAGTAATGCATATCATTAAATTGGCGGATGTCAGACCAATAGTCGATAAGCTAATTAAGCATGGCTAGATGCGCAGCATATACACTTTTATCTTAAGCTTGATCTCGCCGGCGGCGCTGGTTTATTTATGGCGTAAAACCAGGGATGGCAAAAAATTCAAGGAACGCCTGGGATATGTAAATCATAAAGCTGATATCTGGCTGCATGCTTCATCAGTAGGCGAGATGAAGGCCGCAGGACCATTTATTAAAAAACTTGCCAAGGCAAGGCCTGATGCCAAAATTGTAATTAGCACTATGACCACAACCGGTTATAAGGAAATGCAGCGCCAACTTGGCGATAATTTTCCCCACTTTTACTTTGGCCTTGACTTGCCCTTTATCTGGCAGCGGCTGTTAAAAAAACTAAAACCTGAAACCTTGATAATCCTGGAGCAGGAGCTTTGGCCCAATCTAATACATAGCTGCCTTAAACATAAAATTAAAGTTATGCTGATAAATGCCAAATATTCAGATAAATCCTTAAAGCATACCTATTGGTTAAAGCCGCTGTTCTTAGCCACCTACAACAAACTCGATCTTATAATTTGCCAAAGCAAAAAGGATCGTGAACAGTTTATTAACCACGGGGTGAATAGCGATAAATGCAAGGTAAGCGGCAATCTTAAATTTGACCTTAACCTGAGCCAGGAAATTATAGATAAAGCAAAAGTCATTAAAGCCGAATTAGGCAAGAGGCCATTATGGGTTGCCGGCAGCACGCATAAAGGCGAAGATGAAATCATCCTTGCCATACAGCAAAAAATTCTAAAACACCAACCGGATACGCTTTTAATTTTAGCGCCTCGCCATCCCGAGCGCTTTTCTGATGTGTACCATCTAATAAATAAATCTGGTCTGTCAGGCATTAAGTACACAGATAATCAAAAGCCGACAAATCAGACCCAGGTTTTACTTCTGGATACTTTAGGCAAATTATTAACTTACTATGGTGCGGCAGATGTGGCTTTGGTGGCAGGATCCTTGCTGCCGGGCCTTGGCGGGCATAATCTTTTGGAACCTGCTGCTTTTGGCCGGGCGGTAGTAAGCGGAAAATATTTAAGTGATTTTAAAGAGATTGAAACCACCTTTAAAAAAGCCCGTGCTTTAACTCAAATAGATAATACTGCTGCCGGTGCCAAAATCATTCTGCAATTATTGCATGATAAAGCAAAAAGTACACAGCTTGGCAAAAGAGCTTTAGCAGTGATTAATAAAAATCAGGGCGCGACTGACAAAACCCTGGAGTTGTATTTTACGATTCAAGCCTCTGTGGATTGTTAAATTCAATCAGCGCCCAACTCCTCAACAGCACTTACCATCCACTGGTACGCTTCCTGATTTATCTGTTTGACGGTTTTGCCTTGGGTAGCAATAGGTTTGCCTATTCTTACCCTGATTGTTCCCGGGTATTTGACAAAACCACGGCGGCGCCAGAAATATCCGGCATTATGCGCCACCGGCACGATTGGAGCGCCGGTATGCTCTGCTAACACGCTGCCGCCAATCTTGAACTTGCCGATTTTACCGGGTGCAATTCTGGTACCCTCCGGAAAAATAATTATTTTAATCCCGTTATCCAGCCTTTGTTTACCTTCAAGCTTCAATTGTTCAACCGCCTGACGGCCCGAACCACGATTTATGCCGATTGCCTGTATAAGCTTAAGACCCCAGCCGAAAAAAGGCACCCACAATAGCCCGCGTTTTAAAATCCAGGCTACCGGAAATTTAAAAATATCCTGTAAGCCCATGGTTTCCCAGGCCGACTGATGCTTGGAAAAAATTATATACCTTGGGTCTTGCGGGATATTCTCCAGGCCTTCGACCACATAATCAAGACCACAGGTAACTTTTAAAAACCACATGCCAAAGCTATTCCAGCCCTGGGCAATTTTATACATCAGCCTGCGCGAAACAATAGCCGCCAGCAGCATCAAAATCACCGCAACCACAATCGATGCCACCATGCCTATAATGTAGATTAAGGACTTTAGCGCCTGCATTAATCTTCGCTGTCAGCTAAATAATCATCTACAAAGTCCATTAAGGTGTCGAATACCTGAACGCTTTCCAGATCCACATGATTTTCCTCTTCGGTTTTAGCTCCATTACCGGTTCTTACTAATATCGGTGTGATTTCTGCCTTAAACGCCGCCTGAATATCTCGTAAGGAGTCACCGACAAAACTGGTATTTTTCGGTTCGCATCCGGTACGTTCCATAGCCTCCAGCAGTAATTTAGGTTGAGGCTTGCGACAATCACAGTCATCATCCGGCCCATGCGGGCAAAACAACATAAATTCCACGTGCGCATTCTTCCTGGCTAATTGCTTTTGCATTTTTATATTGATTTGCATCAGGGTATCCAGGGTAAATAACTTGCGCGCAAGCCCTGACTGATTGCTTACTATAGCGCACAACACCTTGGCCTGGTTTAGTTTGGCAATTGCCTCGGCCGCCCCATCGATTAATCGCCACTCTTCCGGAGATTTGATAAACTCTTTTGAATCAAAATTAATTACCCCATCACGGTCCAGCAAAACCAACTGCTTCATTTTGAATCTTGCCTGTTGCCGCTGCCACGAAATTCAGACACACGGATTTTACCGTTTATCATTTTCGACTTGCGCTGCATCAATTTAGCCATTTTATCCCAGAAAGCCTGGTTTAAATCAAAACCGGCGCTGATTGCAGTGCCGATAAGTAAAATGAACAAGTCTGCGGTTTCTTCAGCAAGTTCCGCCTTTGACTTGCCTTTGGTAACACAGGCCGATATCTCTCCTAGCTCCTCTGCCATCAAAGCTATCCGATAATTAAGCTCCTCACCGCCGGTATTTTTAAAATCATGTTTGGCGTGAAACTTTGCAACTGCTGCCAGCATTTCCTGGTATGAATCCTTATTCATTAAACACTGATTTTTGATATATCGGCAATCTGTAAAAAAATTCCTCTTAGCTCGGACAGGAAAGCCAGGCGGTTGTGGCGTAATTTTTCATCCTCACACATCACCATTACCTTGTCAAAATATGCATCTATCGGCTCTCGAAGCCCAGCAAGTACATTTAATGCTTTGGCATAATCACCAGCATCCACCGCTGCTTTAACCTCACCCTTGCTGTTAGAAAAAGCCGTATTCAATGCGGTTTCTTCCGCCTCAATAAATTCGGTACTATCTGCCGGGCCCGGATCTTTTAATCCGGACTTTTTAAGTATATTGGCAATTCTTTTATTGGCCGCTGCCAGGCTGGCGGCCGCTTCTGTCAGTAAAAACTCATCCAAAGCGGATTCGCGTTTTATAAAGTCCAGCACTTTAAGCGGCGCCACCGCCTTTACTGCATCAAACACATCAGCCCTGCCGCCAAGTTCCACTCTTAATCTTTTAAAGCGTTCCAGAATAAACTCCTCGACCTTGGAGACAGTAGTATCCTGTATAAGAGCGCCATAAATCTCCGCGCTTTTTTCCAGCACTTCGCCTAAATCAAACCTAAGCCTGCCTTCACTTATTATCCTCAGCACCCCGATCGCAGAACGGCGCAGGGCAAATGGATCCTTTTCTCCGGTTGGCTCCAGGCCAATTCCAAAAATTCCAAGCAGGGTATCAATCCGCTCGGCCAGGGCCAAAACCTGACCGGTTGCAGAGGCTGGCAGTTGGTCTTTGGCAAACTTTGGTAAATACTGCTCGGTGAGAGCCTTTGCCACTTCCTCATCTTCACCCGCCGCCAGTGCATAGTAGTGGCCCATAATCCCCTGAAGCTTAGGGAACTCGCCAACCATTCCGGATAAAAGATCAGCCTTGGCCAGGCTGGCAGCGCGGACAGCTTTGGCTTCATCTGCGCCAATTTTACCCGCGAGAAAATCTGCAAGTTCTGCAACTCTATCTGTCTTATCCTGCACACTGCCGAGCTTATCCTGATACACGACAGCACCAAGGCCCTGGCCCATCTTTTCCAGTCCTTGCTTTAAGTCCTGCTGCCAGAAAAATAAAGCATCGGTCAGGCGCGGGCGAATCACCCGCTCGTTGCCCTCGCGCACTAAATTAATATCCTTGCTGTCAATATTACTGACAGTTATAAAATTAGGCAGCAGCTTATTATCTTTATCCATAAGAGCAAAAAACTTTTGATGATCCTGCATAAAAGCTATTATCGCCTCCGGCGGCACCGCCAGGAATTCCTTATCAAAACTGCCGGTTAAAGCTCGCGGATACTCAACCAAAGATGTAACCTCATCCAACAACTCCTCATCAATGCTGGCCCTGGCATTAAGTTTTTCCGCTTGTGTAATAATTTGCTGTTTGATTAAATTTTTGCGCTTATTAAAATCCGTAAGTACATTAGCAGCTTCAAGTTTTGATTCATATTGCAAAGGATCAGTGATTTCTACCGCTTGCGGATGGTGAAACCTGTGTCCATAGCTTATGTTTGCAGCCGTGATTTCAAACATCGTAATCGGCAATACCTCGCCATCAAATACTGCTAATATCCAGTGCACCGGCCGTACAAAGTCCTCACTACGGCTGCCCCAGCGCATTCTTTTGGCAATCGGTAATTTATCAAGCGCGGTTTTAAGCACGGCAAATAGAAGGTCTTCGGTCGGCTGCCCCTGGATTTGCTGGCAAAAGCAGTACCATTCGCCTTTGTCGGTCTTTTGGGTGCTAAGCTCACTTACCTTGACCTTGCACGATCTGGCAAAGCCCTCCAATGCCCTGGTAGGATTACCTTCTGCATCCAAAGCCGCAGCAACTGCCGGACCCTTACGTATCTGTTCTATATCAGCCTGGGCTTTTATAAGGCCCCTTACCAAAACGGCAAGTCGCCTTGGAGTGTAAAAAGCTTTAGCCTCCTGGTAATCTAATTTTTTAGCCTTAAGCGCACTTTCAAATTCTGCGGCAAATGCCTTACCTAATGTAGGCAGGGATTTTGGTGGCAGCTCTTCAGTGCCTATTTCAATTATTAGATCTGCCCGGTTGCTCATTTGGCCTCTCCCAGCATCGGAAAGCCCAAAGCTTCGCGCGCAGCATAATAGCTCTCGGCTACTGCCTTGGCCTGGGCGCGTACCCGGCCAATAAATCGTGCGCGTTCTGTTACCGAAATTGCCTGCCTGGCATCCAGTAAATTAAATATATGTGAAGATTTAAGCACCATCTCATAGGCGGGCAATGGCAGGTTTTTAGCAATCAGCTTTTCATTCTCTTTTTCACAATAGTCAAACTGGCGGAACAGTTCGGTTACGTCTGCATGTTCGAAATTATAGGCTGACATCTCGACTTCATTTTGCTTGAATACATCACCATAAGTTACATCGCCGCTCGGAGTTTTAGCCCATAACAGGTCATATACGCTATCCACCTCCTGCAAATACATGGCGATGCGTTCCAGGCCATAGGTTATTTCTCCGCTGACCGGCCGGCAATCAAGACCGCCTACCTGTTGAAAATATGTAAACTGGGTAACCTCCATGCCGTTAAGCCACACTTCCCAGCCAAGCCCCCAGGCGCCCAAAGTCGGTGATTCCCAGTTATCCTCGACAAATCTTATATCGTGCACGAGAGGATCAATCCCGAGTTGGGTCAGGGATTTAAGATATAGCTCCTGAATATTATCCGGCGAGGGCTTAAGCAGCACTTGAAATTGATAATAATGCTGCAGACGATTAGGGTTTTCACCGTAGCGCCCATCGGTCGGGCGGCGGGACGGCTGCACATAAGCCGTGTACCAGGGTTCAGGCCCTATAGCCCGTAAAGTGGTGGCAGGGTGAAAAGTACCGGCTCCGACTTCCATATCTAAAGGCTGTAATATTACGCAGCCCTCAGCGGCCCAGAACTTTTGCAGCTCAAATATTAAATCCTGAAAACTTATAAACGCCATGCAGTAAAGGCTGATTAAAGCCGGGCATTATACTAAAACTTGAAACCCTGCTAAGAATTAAGTAGTAGTATAGGGAACATATAAAATTTGACGATATGAGCAGCTCCAAGATAGTTTTACTGATTTTAATTGCACTAATAATTGGCGCCTGGGTGTTTTTTGACCTGGGTCAATATATAAGTTTTGCAAACTTAAAACAAAACCAGGAAGTTTTACAAAAAATGCTACAGGATAATTTTCTGCTTGTCAGCATAGGCTTTTTTGTTTTTTATATCCTGGTAACAGCCTTATCCCTACCGGGGGCGGCAATCATGACTTTAGCCGCCGGTGCAGTTTTTGGTTTTATAAGCGGGTTTCTTATCGTATCTTTCGCCTCCAGTATCGGTGCTACTTTAGCCTTTTTGGTTGCAAGGTTTTTATTGCAGGATACTATAAAAAACAAATTTGGCGATAAAATGCATACGATAAATCAGGGCATAGCCAGGGAAGGTGCATTTTATCTTTTTACTTTGCGTCTTATTCCGGTTATTCCTTTTTTTGTAATAAATCTTGTCTTCGGCCTGACCAGAATGAAAACCTGGACTTTTTATTGGGTAAGTCAGTTAGGAATGCTGGCCGGAACTGTGGTTTATATAAATGCCGGCACCCAACTGGCAAGTATCGAATCACCCAAAGACATCTTATCAGCTAAAATTATTGCTTCATTTGTTTTGCTGGGTCTGTTCCCGCTTATCGCAAAAAAAATTATTGACCGAATCAGACGAAAACCACATGCCAAAATTTGAAAATAATCTTATCGTAATCGGTGCCGGGTCCGCAGGCCTGGTGTCGGCTTATATCGCGGCCGCAGTCAAGGCCCGGGTAACCCTTATTGAAAAACACCAGATGGGCGGTGATTGTTTAAACACCGGCTGTGTGCCATCTAAAGCCCTTATTCGTAGCGCCAAGCTAATAAAAAATATTCAGGAGGCGCAAAAATACGGACTTACCACAGCAGACTTTGAACTTGATTTTGCCAAGGTTTTAACCAGGGTGCATACGGTAATAGATAAAATTGCCCCGCATGATTCGGCAGCAAGGTATCAGGGCCTGGGGGTTAATGTAATAAAAGGTGAAGCCAGAATAATTTCACCGCATGAAGTAAGGGTAAACGGGCAAGCCTTAACCACCAGGAATATCATAATTGCCAGTGGCGCCTCGCCCTTTGTGCCGCCGATTCCAGGACTTGATGCGATAGACTATTTAACTTCGGATAATCTATGGCAGCTAAAGAAACTACCCGAAAAACTTGTGGTGTTAGGCGGCGGACCCATAGGCTCGGAAATGGCCCAGGCATTTGCCCGCCTCGGCAGTAAGGTGTATCAATTTGAAATGATGGACAGGATTCTGGCGCGTGAAGATATCGAGGTTTCCGAGTTTATATCCGGGCAGTTTAAAAATGATGGCATACAACTTGTGCTTAATGCCAAAACCGATAGAATTTTTACAGAAAACTCCAGACAATATATTGAATATGAACAAGCTGGTGAAAAAAACGCCTGGAATTTGACCAAATTCTGGTGGCAGTAGGCAGAAAAGCCAACGTGACAGGTTCTGGACTTGAGGAATTAGGAATAAAACTCAGAGATAATAAAACTATTGCCGCCGATGGGTTTTTACGCACCAATATTCCAAACATTTATGTGGCAGGCGATGCTACCGGGCCTTATCAGTTTACCCACACCGCCTCGCATCAGGCCTGGTATGCCGCGGTAAATTCACTGTTTGGCCGGTTTAAAAAATTCAAGGTGGACTACCGGGTAATTCCCAAGGTTACTTTCACCGATCCGGAAGTGGCAAGCGTGGGTTTAAACCAGCTTGAAGCTAAAGAGAAAAATATTGCATATGAAACAAGCACCTTTGGTCTGGATGAACTGGATCGGGCGATTACCGATAGTTCGGATCAAGGCTGGGTTAAAGTTTTAACAAAGCCTGGCAAAGACCAGATACTGGGAGTTACAATAGTCGGTGAGCACACCGGTGAGCTTATAGCTGAATTCGTGTTAGCCATGAAACACAAGCTCGGGCTTAATAAAATCCTGGGTACAATTCACGCCTATCCGACAATGAGTGAAGCTAACAAATATGTAGCGGGTATCTGGAAACGCCAGCATGCCCCGCAGATAATTTTGAATTTTTTAGAGAAGTTACATAAATGGATGAGATAAAAACCAAAGTTAAACAGTATTACGGTGAAATTCTAACCAGCTCCGGCGATCTGCAAACCTCGGCCTGTTGTGATGGTGATGCCGTACCTGACTGGCTAAAACCTCTCATGCAAAACATCCATCCTGAAGTGGCGAGCAAGTATTATGGCTGTGGCCTGGTGGCGCCAGATAAACTAAGGGGCATGCGGATTCTGGATTTGGGCTCCGGCTCCGGCCGTGACTGTTATTTATTGGCGCAACTGGTTGGCGCAGATGGTTATATCCTGGGAATTGATATGACCGATGAACAGCTTAAGGTTGCCAATGAGCATCTTGAATACCACCGGCAGAAATTTGGGTTTGCCAAATCCAATGTGGAATTTAAAAAAGGCCATATAGAAAAACTGGATGAACTGGATATTGCGGATAATTCGTTTGACATCATAATCTCTAACTGCGTTATCAATCTATCGGAAGACAAGCCGGCGGTATTTCGCGAGGCGCAGCGGGTACTTAAGCCAGGAGGAGAGATGTACTTTTCGGATGTATATGCCAATTTACGGATTCCAGAGGAATTGGTAGCAGATCCGGTGCTGTACGGTGAGTGCCTAAGCGGAGCTTTGTATTGGAATGATTTTTTAAATCAGGCAAAACAAGCGGGCTTTACCGACCCAAGACTGGTAAGCAGCCGCAGGCTCGACATGCACAATAAAGAACTGGAAGACAAAACCCGGGGTATAGATTTCTACTCGGCAACTTATCGCTTATTTAAAATTCCCGAGCTTGAAGCAGGCTGTGAAGATTACGGACAGGCGGTTAAATACTTAGGCAGCACAGAAAACCTGCCGCAGGTCTTTAAACTAGACAGCGGATATAATTTTGTTAGGGACAAAATAACCCCGGTTTGCGGCAATAGTTATCTTATGCTGGCAGAAAGCCGCTTTGCCGAGGATTTTGAATTTTTCGGCAGTTTCGCCAAACATTTCGGCAGTTTTGAAAACTGCGGTGATAACCTGCCGACAAATGTAGAAGATAAGCCTGATATAGCCGACTCTGGCAGTTGCTGTTAAGGAAATTATTAGCTGTCTGTTGCCCAATCCAGGTTAAACCGATATTACGGAATTCTCAATATCCAGCTTGACCCTCTCCACCTCCCGGCCAAACAGGTAAATCCGCCCGCCTTGACGTTCTGTGCCTGAAACGCTGTATTCAAAACTATAAACCCTGCTAAGCACCAAAGCGCCGCTTATGCTTCGTTTTAGTTTTATTTGTTTTAAAGCCACGGTTTGATCCAGGAACTGCAGATCCAGTACCTGGCATTTAACTGCCGCGGCTTTGCTTGCTGTCTGTTTGGCTTTAGCAGAATCATATACAAACCAGGCAAGAAACAAAAATAAACCTATGCCTATAAGATCAAGCATAGGCTTAATGATACACGGTCAAACTCTAGAACCTAGTGAATATTAAAGATTGCATGATCATAAGCTTCAAAATTTATCACGGATTTGCCACTTAAGGCATCACCTTTAAACTCAAGCGCTGCCGGGGGGGATGCCATACTCTTTCAGGCTTGGACCCAGTACCTTGCCGCCGTTATAAAGACTTAGAGAAATTTCCGGGCCAAATTTTGTTACCGACACTCCACTTTTAGGATTCCACCTGCCGCCGGCTTGTATGTCTACCCCTTTTGGCATGCCCGGCACTCCGACTTTCAAGTCAAAATCCACATTGCCGCCACCTTGCACTATCACGCTCACCTTGCCCCAGGGCGTAATAACCGTCATGCCCGGAAACAGTCCGGGGATCAAAAACGGCACGTTGCCGATTTCAATATCACAATTATAGCTTGCAGTATAAGGTTTGCCGGCCTGACAGGCCAATACCGCGCTTTGCTGGTCTATTTCACAATTTACCACTTTCAGGCGGCCGATAATTCCGCCGGGACAGGTCTGCATACAATTATAGCTAAAGTTACAATGGCTCATGTCAGGGCTCGGCAGGGCTGTGCCGCCCGCCGCCGCATTATCGGCCAATTTGCGCCGCAGCATAAGATAAGCGCCATCATACGGATTTAAACGGTGTGCATCTTTAAGTGCCTTGGCCGCGGCCTCTGGTTGACCTAACAAGTTAAGCACTTCGGCCAGATGACTGTGATATAAAGAGGTTTCAGGGTCAAGCTTTATAGCCTCTCTTAAAAGCTTTTCAATTTCAGTCAGCAGATTTTTATCTTCGGTTTTTTCTGCCTGGGTTATGAGTGCATATGCCAGATTGTTTTTAATATAGGCAGAATCCGGCATAAGTTCAACCGCGCGTCTAAGGCTTTTTAACGCCAGATCACTATAGTCGCTCGCTTTAGGGGCAATAGTATGCTGCAGTTCAGTTAAAGCATGGCCCAGATTGGATAAAATCCCGGCATCATCCGGCGCCAGAACTGCAGCTTCGGCAAACAGCCAGCTTGCCAGTTCAATCTGCCGCTGCAACAGGGCGTACTGGGCCAACATGGCTCTGGCTTTAGCATCTTCAGTCCGGAGATCAAGCAGGGCCTGCGACTGCGCCACCAGAGCCGGATCAGCAAGATTTTTCAAATTATCTTTTAAGCTTGCAATATCGTCACTTAAAGACTCGGCCATAAGCTGGCCTGAAACAAAAAACATTAGGGCAAAAATCAGATTTTTTACCTTGGGCATTGTTCTCTCCTCAGTTAATTATAGTAAGCAGGCTTTGGTAAATTAAATTAACCCGTGGTGCATTTAAGAAACAGCAATTTTAATGTTGTTGATATTATTGCCGTTCCTAAGATTAATCCACTGAATAACAGTTAATGCAGTAATTTTTGCAAGAACTCTGGAGGCAAAGCCAGCA
>Ga0209790_1000166_pt1 | contig 13024 bp, 12 predicted proteins | sample WorMetG1aBELIZE2_FD_187420 | JGI IMG/M metagenome (GOLD analysis project Ga0209790, IMG submission 187420) | Marine gutless worms symbiont microbial communities from Max Planck institute for Marine Microbiology, Germany - Inanidrilus... ... | reverse complement strand
CTTAAATTTTAGTAAAGGGACAAGCCCTTGACAAAAATTACGCGTAAGAAATCTGGTCGCCATGCAATGAATGGATTATTATGTTCGTGGCCTCAGAGCAAAAACAGGCTAAAACCTCTACTTTTTAGGGCAACTAAAAATGGGGGGATTACACATGGAGTTCCGGAATGATTCTATTGATGGAATTTCTTTTTTTCCGTCAAGTGCCCATTGAGAGGTTTTTAATAAAACGCAACGAGCAAATTGTTCTTGCTTTTTGTTTTTAAGAAGTTGTAATGATTCTAGGCCAAGTTCAATTCCTTTTCTAATTCGCCAGGCTTGTTTGTTGTCTAAATTTTTTTGATATTCAATACCGTGAATAGCACTGCTGTAATTCGTAGTTCTATTTAACTTAATTAAATTTGGTACATTTGAGATCCATTCGTCTAAACATTTTCTATCTTTTTTTGTTAGCAATGAAGTTTTTACTTTAGAAATAAAAGTGGCAAGACTACTAATGTCAGTGCCAATAGCTCGTCGCCCAAGAGCCATAGCTTCAACAAGAGTGGTGCCACCTCCCATAAAAGGGTCTAGTATTAACTCTCCTGGCTCAGTCAGGGATTTTATTACTTCGCGGGCAAACTGTGGAGAAAATCTTGCTGGATACCTGTAGAAAGTATGGGTGTAGCCCATGACAGGAGAAGAATTGATTGCTGCATTTTCGACTTTCTCTAAGTTGCTCCTACTTAGATTTGTAGTTATTCCCTCCATATCTCGAAAAAAATTTTGTGTTAAGTGATAATTTTGATGTATTCTACCCTAAATAAAATAATTAAGTTTATATATTTTATAAAAAAACACTGTAACATAATGATATTAAACATAGTTTAAATTTATTTATCGATTAAGGAATGATTTATTTAAATGATACATTTTGTTAATTTCTTGCCATATATAATGTAATGCAATTACAGTGCATAGGAACTTATAAAGAACTTATTTATAAAATATCAATATAACTTATTGATATTAATAATTATAATAGAACCCTTCCAGGGTTCAAATCCCTGTCCCTCCGCCATATATAAAAAAGGCCACTTTTTGTGGCCTTTTTTATATATTCGGCAGGGTACAGGCCAGGTTTGAGCCCTTCGGTTCAGCCGAAGCAACGCACAAGCGAAGCGAGTATAGCCCCGAAGGGGTGAGCATCGTAGATGCGAATAAATTGTACTAGTTTAGATAAGATCTGACACTTGTGTTTACAAGATAAGAGTTATCCGTTTAGATTAGAGGTGTTACAACTTTATTTTATTATCCATTGTCAATCTTGTTTCTATTTCTAGCGTCCACTGACTGTTATGTCGGAACATTGAAATTTTGGATAAAAAACTTGAATAATGGATAATTACGGATATTATTGGATAAACATCTTCCTTTAATTGGCTAAAAATGGACATATCAACACTTCAAATTACACCAGAACTTCTACGTCTTGTAGCAGAAATAGATGAGTTTAATGGGAGCTGGCATGCACAAAATGACCAAAACCCCGAACGTCTCAAAGCTCTACGCCATGTGGCCACTATAGAAAGCATCGGTTCATCTACGCGTATCGAAGGCTCAAAACTTTCTGACAGCGAAATTGAAAAGCTCTTAAGCCAGGCAGGGAAAACTCATTTTACCAGTAGAGACGAACAGGAAGTCGTTGGTTATGCCGAAGCTATGGCAATCATATTTGAAAACCACAAACAAATTCAGATAAGCGAAAACTATATAAAACAACTCCATGCCATACTTTTAAGATATTCTAAAAAAGATGCTCGGCATCGAGGGGAGTATAAAAAACACTCTAACAGCGTTGAGGCTTTTGCTGCAGATGGAACAAGTCTCGGTGTCGTATTTGAAACCACAAGTCCATTTGATACCCCGCGGGAAATGCAGGATTTAATCATTTGTACAAGAGAAACATTAAGTGATAAAAGTTATCATCCTTTAATTATGGCAGGCATTTTTAATGTTGTATTTTTAGCAATTCATCCATTTCAGGATGGAAACGGGCGCCTGTCTCGTGTACTTACCAGCTTAATCTTGTTAAAAACAGGGTATAGCTATATCCCGTATTCGTCTATGGAAAGTATCATCGAGAATAATAAGGATGGATATTATCTTGCTTTGCAGCGCACGCAAAAAACCCTCAAAACTAATAACATTGATTGGCTGCCCTGGCTTAGGTTTTTTCTGGATACCTTAAAACGGCAAAAAGATCATTTGCTGGAAAAAACCCAAACACTTGGCTTATATAGCTCACTTCCACATGAAAGTATGCTTATCATGCAGTATGTAGATAGTAATCATCGAATTACTATGAAAGATGCTGAGAAAATTATAACTACGGTATCAAGACCAACGATAAAAAATCGCTTTACACAATTGGTTAAAGATGGTTTGCTGGTTCGTCACGGCAAAGCTCGTGGAACCTGGTATAGCAAACCTTAATAGGTACGACAGGTAGGCTTTGGTTTTCTTATCCTGAACGATACCTCAGTCATCACGTATAAGAATTACTTTTAGTAAAAAATTCTTACACCAGAAGAGGCAAGGTCTTAGATTTAGTAGAAGTCAACAAAAGAACCAGGCTTTAAAAGCTAAAAATTTATAATTTAACATAATATATATTATGCGAACTTTTGGTTTTGTAAGTTTTTGATTATTTTGCTATTTTTCTCGGCCTTCCCAGCTTGTTTATTGCTACAAATATCATTTCAGCCGAGGCAATTTTAATTGCTTCAGGTTTTTTAGGGTTTCGTTCTGCAATTGCCTCTATTTCAATTGTGATTGATGTACTGCCAATATTTTTTATTTCGGCATACAAATTAATAAGATCACCTAAAAATGCTGGATTTATGAATTCCAGGTTTTTGACGGCTCTGGTTACTACCGGCCCTTTGGCTTTTTTAACCGCCGGAATACTGGCGGCAATGTCCATCTGCGACATCAACCAGCCCCCGAATACATTTTGATTTCTGCCATTTAAGGCATCAAATGTGGCCGGAACTATCATTACCGGATGTTTTTTTTGCTTGCGATGCCATTTTAAATCCTCTGGGGTATCTAGGTCTCTTAATGGTTTAAGACTTGCACAAGTGTAATTTAAAGCTTGTGCCCGCTTTAAAGTATCAGTGTAAACCGTATTTGAGCCCCATGTTATATTTTCAAAAAGAGATTTGTCAATTTTCCTTACACCGATTGCAACATAGCCACCATCCAGGGCCGGAATTAAAGCTAAATCATGAGTATTCAGCGATTTATACATTTTAACATAATGTATTTTTGATAATTGGGGACAATCGCAGCCGATAAGTACAACTTTAGAGTATTTCTTTAGACCGCTTTTAAGCGCATTATACATCCTTTCACCTAAGTTATTACCTTTTTGTTCATATAGATACAGGTTTTTTCTAATGTTTAGTATTTGATTGAGTTTATCATTCCTTTCACCTTTAAGCCAAATTTCACATCTTATATTATTATGGTTCGTATTTTGTATGGTTTTTGCTAAAAGCTGTTCATAAAGCTCACATGCACCACGTTTCCCAAGCTTTGGGATCAACCTGGTTTTCACTTTGCCCGGAATCGGACTTTTGGCAAATATCTGTAAAACCCCGTCTGTCATTTATAGTATTTTTTATAAAGCTTGGCAGGGCTTACACCGATAAAGTACAAAAAGCGTAATTTCCACATCAGGAAAATAGTTTTATAAATCCCCTCCTCTTCCCATTTGCGGCTTGAGGTTTCAATAATTAAATTATCGCCACATTGCATAGGGCTTCGTTTTTTCAGGCGTTTGCTTAGTTCAATATCCTCCATCAGCTTCTGCCGAGGAAATCCGCCGATTTTTGCAAATAGACTTTTTTTTACAAATATTCCTTGATCACCGGTGGCAATCGAACTTAAACAGGATCTTTTATTCATAAACCATTCAATTACGCGGAAAATAAATTTATCCCCGGATAATTTAACCGCAAATCTGCCCCATTCTGCAGTTCTAATATATTCTAAATATTCAGCCAGGCGCGCAAAATCAAGTTTGCTGTCCGCATGCAAAAACCACAAATAATCACCCCGGGCCACTTCCGCTCCGCTATTTTGCTGTATAGCCCGACCTTTTTGCGTCTTAATCAGTATGTGTGCATATTTACTCGCAATCGTATAGGTGTTATCTTCAGAACCGCCATCAACCACTATTATCTCCAACTCCTGGTGTGGTAATTTTGCCGCAAATGCTTTAAAAGCAGACAGTAGATTTCTTATATTTTCCGCTTCATTAATAGAGGGAATTACGATAGATACGAGCTGCATAATCTTTTACGATTATATCCTAACTAAGACTAATGCTAAGACTAGCGTTTTATATAACTTATGTTATTGCTTAAGCCTGGCAGTATTGTTAGTTTTACCAAATGGTAAGCAGATTTGAGTTCGTACGAGGCAATTGGGGATCAAAAAAGCCTGTACGCCCACCCTGGAGCAAGTCTGAAGAAATATTATTAAAAAACTGCGACCGATGTGGTGACTGCATTAAGTCTTGCGAGAATAAAATTATAGTAAAAGGCTCAGGGGGCTACCCTGAAATTAACTTCAGCATAGACGGCTGTAGTTTTTGTCAAGATTGTGCTCAGATTTGTGAGCAAGATGTTTTTGACCTAAGCCTTGAATATCCATGGGGCCTGTATCTTGATATAAGTCAAAGTTGCATAGCTCTTAACCGGGTAGTATGCAGGTCATGTGCTGAACAATGTGATAACAATGCAATCAGCATTAAACTGGCAGTAGGCGGAATATCAATCCCAGAAATTGACAAAAAAGCATGCACTGCCTGTGGTTATTGTATAAGTGTGTGCCCCAGCAACTCAATAAAACTTTTAACCGGTTCGGAGGATTGAAATGAATAATAACCAAATAAATATTTGTGGAGTACTTGTTCATGCCAGACCGGAAATATCACGTAAAGTAGCTGAAGAACTGCATAAGCTGAAAGGAGTGGAGGTTCATAAAAATTCACAAGATGGAAAATTAGTGGTAACAGTCGAGAGCGATGGAAATACCGATACAACGCGAACTATCGATAGTTTCAATGATACCAAAGGAGTAATTTCAACTTCATTGGTATATCAACATTCGGAGTGAGATTCAAAGGAGAAGCAGAATGAAATTAAGTCGAAGAAATTTTATTAAAACCAATGCAATAGCTGCCACTGCAGCTGCAGCCGGAGTGACAATTCCTGGGGTAAGCCTGGCTGAGGATAAGGATATCCGCTGGGACAAGGCCCCCTGCCGTTTCTGCGGCACCGGCTGTTCGGTGTTAGTCGGGGTTAAGGGTGACAGGATAGTGGCTACCCAGGGTGACCCGGATGCCCCGGTAAATAAAGGCCTAAACTGCATTAAAGGTTACTTTCTGGGCAAAATTCAATACGGTAAAGATCGTCTGACAATGCCGCTTCTTAGGAAAAAAGATGGCAAGTACTCGAAAGACGGCAAATTTGAAGAAGTCTCATGGGATGAGGCATTCGATGTCATGGCGCAGAAATGGAAAACTGCGATTAAGAAAAGTAATGAGGAAAATAAAGGAAAACCGGTAGATAAAATCACTTCGCGGGTCGGCATGTTCGGCTCTGGACAATGGACAGTGTGGGAAGGTTATGCTGCTTCTAAATTATATAAAGCGGGTTTTCGTTCTAATAACATTGATCCTAACGCCAGACACTGTATGGCTTCAGCGGTGGGCGCATTTATCCGGGGTTTCGGACTTGATGAACCAATGGGCTGTTATGATGATCTGGAACATGCCGATGCCTTTGTGCTTTGGGGTTCAAATATGGCGGAAATGCATCCGATTTTATGGTCCAGGATTACCGACACCAGATTAACCAAAGACGGTTGTGAAGTACACGTGCTATCGACTTTTAAAAACCGCTGTTTTGAACTGGCGGACAATGACGTTATATTCAAACCGCAATCTGACCTGGCAATCCTAAACTATATCGCTAACTATATAATTGAAAACGATGCTTACAATAAAGATTTTGTTAAAAAACATGTTAACTTTACCAAGACGCCAACCGATATAGGTTATGGGCTAAGGCCAGAACATCCTTTGCAAAAAGCGGCTAAAAATGCCAACAAGGGCAAGCTAAGCAAAATTTCATTTGAAGAGTATGCCGAATCGGTAAAACCCTATACTCTGGAAAAAGCCCATGAAATTTCCGGTGTCTCAAAAGACCGGCTGGAAAGACTGGCTAAGCTTTATGCAGATCCAGCCAAGAAAATCACATCATTGTGGACTATGGGCTTTAACCAGCACGTAAGAGGTGTCTGGGTAAATGGACTTTTATATAACGTGCATTTACTGATGGGCAAAATTTCCGAGCCAGGCAATAGCCCTTTCTCTCTAACCGGACAGCCTTCAGCTTGTGGCACTGCCAGAGAAGTAGGCACTTTCGTGCATCGACTGCCAGCTGACTATGTGATTATGAAAAAGCCGCACCGCGAATTAGCTGAAAAAATCTGGAAAATTCCGGCTGAAACTATTCCCGGCAAGAAAGGTTATCATGCAGTGTTGCAAAGCAGGATGCTAAAAGATGGCAAACTGAACTGCTATTGGGTAATGTGTAATAACAACATGCAGGCTGGTCCCAATATTAATGATGAAATGTACCCCGGATGGCGTAATCCGGATAGTTTTGTTGTGGTGTCCGATCCTTATCCTACCGTATCAGCTCAGGCCGCAGACCTTATCCTGCCTACTGCCATGTGGACTGAAAAGGAAGGTGCATACGGCAATGCTGAAAGACGTACACAGTTTTGGCGCCAACAGGTTAAAGCTCCGGGTGAAGCTAAATCTGATGTCTGGCAGTTGGTGGAATTTTCCAAACGTTTTAAAACCGACGAAGTATGGCCGGAGGAAATGCTGGCGAAAAATCCAGATTTTAAGGGCAAGACTTTATATGAGGTGCTATACGCCAATGGCCAGGTTGACAAATTCCCGGCACAGGAAATCAAAGATTCTGACGGCAACACCTATGATAATGCAGAAATGAAAGACTTTGGCTTCTACCTGCAAAAAGGTCTGTTTGAAGAATATCGACGCTTCCAGTTTGAAGGCCCTAAAGTTGGACACGAAATGGCTGATTTTGACACCTACCATAAAGTACGCGGTATGCGCTGGCCGATAAAGAACGGTAAAGAAACCTTATGGCGTTACCGTGAAGGTTATGACCCAATTATTAAAGCCGGTGAAGGCGTCAAATTCTACGGCAAGAAAGACGGTAGAGCAAACATCATTACAGCCCCGTATGAGCCACCAGCTGAAAGTCCAAATGATGAATTTAACCTGTGGTTGTGTACCGGCAGAATTCTAGAACACTGGCATACCGGGACTATGACCCGCAGGGTGCCGGAGTTACATAAGTCGGCGCCAAGCGCAGTTATCTTTATGCATTCGGCCGATGCCAAAAGCCGTGGTTTGAAACGGGGAGATATAGCGACAGTAGAATCACCCCGAGGCAAATTAACTGCCACGGTTGAGACTAAGGGACGCAATCAGGTGCCGGAAGGTACGACTTTCATGCCGTTTTTTGATTCAAGTCGTTTGGTTAACAAGCTAATATTGGATGCAACCGACCCCTTATCCAAGGAAACCGACTTTAAAAAATGTATCGTTAAGGTCAGTAAAGCCTAAAGTATAGTTAGGGAAGAAGTCTGTGGCAAAATCCAGACGTGAATTTTTAACCGATATTGCGCGAGCCGCCAGTGTAACCTCTATAGCGGGTCTGGCTTTGGTAAGCTACTCTAAAGGCTCGTATGCTAAATCGGCGGAGGCGATACGCCCGCCGGGTGCTTTACCGGAGGAAGATTTTGCCGCAGCCTGTATTCGTTGCGGTCTATGTGTTAATGATTGTTCTTTCCCAACTTTAAGTCTGGCCAAAGAAACCGATAATTTATCAATTGGCACTCCATTTTTTATCGCGCGCAAGGCAGGCTGTGAAATGTGCGAAGACATCCCATGTGTGGCCGCTTGCCCTACCGGAGCTTTAGACAAGGGCCTGGAGGATATTAATGATTCCAAGATGGGCTTGGCACGAATTGTGGACAATAACTCCTGCATTGCTTTTCAAGGTCTAAGGTGCGAGGTGTGTTTCAATGTGTGTCCAATTCGTGGGGAGGCTATACGGCTTAAATTACAGCATAATAAACGAAGCTCCAAGCATGCGCTGTTTATTCCTGAAGTTGATTACGATCACTGTACCGGTTGTGGAAAATGTGAGGAAGCCTGTATTCTGACTGAAGCCGCAATAAAGGTGCTGCCGCTTAGGCTGGCCACTGGCAAGATGCAGGAACATTACCGTCTGGGATGGCAGGAGAAAGCTAAAAAAGGCGAGTCTTTGGTGACCCCGGATATTGAACATAAATACAATCTGCCATCCGGACAAAGATATGAACATGGCGGTGAAGGTTTAATTACTGAAGAATCAACGCCCTTCTCCGCTGATCCGCTTGATAGTCTGAATCGGAGTGGCGGCTTATGAATGAGCGCATGACAGTTGGGATAGAAGCAATCGAAAGAAAAGGACTTGTCAGAGCGCATAAGTTTCTAATCCTGCGCCGTTTAAGCCAGCTCGGCATTCTAGGCTTGTTTTTGGCCGGCTCATTGTTCGGCATATGGATAATCAAGGGCAATTTGACTTCAAGTTTGCTGTTAGACACCATACCTATGACTGATCCTTTTGTTTTTCTACAGTCCTGGTTTGCTGGTCACATACCGCAAAAAGATGTAATTATCGGGGTAATCGTTATTAGCATTTTCTATCTGCTGGTAGGCGGCAGAGTCTATTGTTCCTGGTTTTGTCCTATGAATATAATCACAGACACCGCTAATTGGCTAAGACGTAAATTCAATCTTAAAGGTTCGGGCGTCAATATAGATAAAACCACCAGGTACTGGATCCTTGCCATGACACTAATTACCGCACTAATTATTGGAAAGATTGCTTGGGAAATAATTAATCCGGTATCAATTCTGCACCGGGGGATAATTTTCGGTATGGGACTTGGCTGGCTTTTTATCTTTTCAATTTTCATGTTTGAACTGATAATTTGTGTGCATGGCTGGTGTGGCCGCTTGTGTCCGGTTGGTGCATTTTATAGCTTACTTGGCAAATTATCATTCTTGCGCATAAGCGCAGCAAAAAGAGAAAAATGCGATGACTGCATGGACTGTTTTGCCATCTGCCCGGAACCTCAGGTAATAAACCCAGCTTTAAAAGGCAGTGGCAGCGCCTTAATCACTGATTCAATGTGTACTAATTGCGGACGCTGCATTGACATCTGTGCTGAAGATGTCTTCCACTATTCAAATATTTTTAAAAGAGAAATTAATTCTGAGAAATCGACTCAGAACATCAGAAAACTTAACCCAAAGGAGGCAGTAAAATGAGAAAGCTTATATCCATTATATGTTTTATTATGATTTCCAATGTCGGTGCAGATAGCGGCGGCGTAGATTCACTGCGGGGCGATACTCAACTTTCATCCCTGTCAGTTATTCCCGATACTGTAGATTGGGTTGATCTGGATGATGATAAAACTATCGAAAAAACGTTTGAGGAACAACCTCCGCTTATACCACATGAAATCGAGTGGTTTAAAACCAGTCTTAAGTCAAATAGGTGTATGCGCTGTCATAGCAAGGAACGGCATGAAAAAGCGCAGGCTACAGAGATTGGCGAATCACACTATATTGATCGCGCTGGAAAAACACACGATAAATTAGTAAGTAGCAGATATTTTTGCACCCAGTGTCATGTGCCGCAAACGGATGCTAAGCCTTTGATTGAAAATTCATTCTAAATCTTATGGCTGGTTTGAAATACTGCAAGTGATTTTGAACCAGCCAGCTGATTAATTTTGTATTTAATTATTTATAGAAAATTTGTCTGTTTAATTTTATAAACTGTAAAATTACAGCACCTATAATTAAGCCGTTTGCTAAAACATTAGATCTGTGCCGAGTAAAATTAAAATAACTGTGGTAGTTCTGGCAGGCGGCAGAGCAAGTCGAATGCGCACCCAGGACAAAGGTCTGATTGCGTTTAACCAAAAACCCTTAATTCAGTATGTGATTGAGGCGGCTCAAGATATTAGCAAGAATATAGCAATCAGCGCCAATCGCAACCTTAATCTATATTCAAAGTTCGGCCTGCCAATAATAAGTGATGATATTAAAGGTTTTCAGGGTCCGCTAGCCGGAATTCAAAAAGCTTTACTCAGTGCCGATGATTATCTTTTAGTGCTGCCGTGCGATACACCGTTTATTGAGCCTGAACTAATTACAAGACTTATCGCAGCAGTTGCTGGCCATGACATTGCAGTAGCGTATGACGGCAAGGCAATCCAGCCTACTTTCTGTCTTATAAATAAGTCCTTAAAGGACAATTTGACACAATATATCAACAGTAAGGAACGAAAACTTGCACGCTGGATAATGCGACAAAATCACATAAAAGTGGACATGGCGGACAAGCCTCGCTGGTTCATTAATATTAACTCACCGCAAGATTTTGCCAGGCATTGTCATAAAACACTTTATAACGGAATCCCAATCCTTGGTTTTGTTGGCTTTAGCGGTTCTGGCAAAACTACCCTTTTATCCGGGCTTATCGCTAATCTAAAACAAAAAAACATAAAAACCGCCATTATCAAGCACGCGCATCATGATTTTGATATAGATAAACCCGGCAAAGACAGCTACATTTTAAGAAAAAGCGGTGCCACTGAAGTTATTGTAGCCTCAGACAGGCGCTTTGCCCTGATGGTAGAGCGGGAAAATAATACATTATCTGCCTTGCTAAAAAGACTTGATACTACAAATCTGGACCTGATACTTGTTGAGAGTTTCAAACATGAAAATATTAATAAAATCGAGGTGCATAGACCCGAGCTTGGCCATTCTATGCTATACAGGACAGATAAAAACATTATCGGGCTTGCAACAAACAAAATACCTGACAAATGTTCAGGCAAACTGGTTCTGAATATAAATGATGTTGCTATGTTAACGGAATTTGTTTTAAGCTACGTAAAATGAGGTTAGAAGATTCTTTTAAACGACAAATAAACTACTTACGGCTTTCGGTAACCGATCATTGTAATTACAAATGTTTTTATTGCCGAGTGCCGGATGATAGTGCCGGCAGTTTAAGCCAGGAATTTTTGACTCCAGAAGAAATTAAAAGAATTAGCGGAATATTTGCCGAGCTTGGCGTTAGAAAAATTCGTCTTACCGGCGGTGAGCCCTTAATTAGAAAGGATATAACGAAAATTGTTAAATTATTGGGAAAGCTGCCACAGCTTGATAATCTGTCATTATCAACCAATGCCCACCTTTTGGATAAATTCGCAAAAGAGCTCAAGAACAACGGGCTGGATCGAGTTAATATTTCCTTAGATACCTTACAGAATAAGCGCTTTACTGAAATAACCAAAGGCGGTGATCTGTCCAAAGTTTTAGCCGGAATTGAAGCGGCAATCAAAGCCGATTTACAGCCGATAAAAATCAACATGGTGGTAATGCGCGGCATGAATGATGATGAAATAGAGAATATGCTTGACTATGCCATCAGTAAAAATATTCAGTTAAGGTTTATTGAGACCATGCCGGTAGGTTCCGCCGGCGCCGGTTCGGTTGATAATTTCTTTCCGGCAGATGAAATATTAAAAAGGACGCAAAAACACTGTAACAGTGCGCTGATCGAGATTAACAGTAAACACGATGCCGGTCCAGCCAGAATATATAAAGTGCAGGGAACCGCAGTTAAGATCGGGGTCATATCCGCCATGTCACAGCATTTTTGCGACACATGTAATCGGGTGCGTCTGACTGCAAGAGGCAGGCTCATATTGTGCCTTGGTCAGGAAAACAGCGTGTCCCTGCGTGATGCATTAAGATCAGAAATGACGGATTTAGAAATAAAAAACCTTATAACTGAAGCTGTCAACAAAAAACCCGAGCGGCATGAATTTACTACTTCTATAACCAAAGTCATTAACAGTAAGATGGTCAGCCTTGGTGGCTAAGCTATATTATGCGCATGATCCCATGTGCAGTTATTGTTATGCATTTCGAAACACCTGGAGTGAACTTAAAAGGCAACTGCCAGAAAATATAAAAGTTATAAACCTGGTTGGTGGCCTGGCACCGGATACGAATGAACCGATGCCGGATGAGATGCGCACCAAACTAATAAATACCTGGCACAAAATAAATCAACGCTTTGGAGTTGAATTTAATTTTGATTTTTGGCAAAAAAATACCCCGAGGCGTTCGACCTACCCTGCTTGTCGTGCAGTTTTAGCGGCTAAAGAGTTTGAAAAAGAATTGCCAATGATAGAGGCCATCCAGAATGCCTATTATCTTAAAGCACAAAACCCGTCCGATATCGAAACTTTAAGTCAATGCGCGCTTGATATCGGGATAAAGGTTATTGAGTTTAATAAGAAAATCAAATCTCAAAAGATAAACTCCAGCTTGTTACTTGAAATAAAAGAATCACAGCGCTTAGGACTTAATTCATTTCCTTCTTTGTTATTGGAATATAGAAATAAACGGACAAAAATTTCTATTGATTATCGCAGCAGCAAACCAATGTTGAAAATGATAAATTTACTTATGGTGGTTTAGCTATCCAGTTTTTAAAATATAATTCTGAATAAATATTTGATAATCACATTATTATGGCTAAAACTGTAAAAATATACTCCACCAAGAACTGCCCACGCTGTGTTAAGTCCAAAGAACTCATGAATAAATGGGGCGTAAAATATATTGAGGTAATGGTGTAATCCCCCCATTTTTAGTTGCCCTAAAAAGTAGAGGTTTTAGCCTGTTTTTGCTCTGAGGCCACGAACATAATAATCCATTCATTGCATGGCGACCAGATTTCTTACGCGTAATTTTTGTCAAGGGCTTGTCCCTTTACTAAAATTTAAG
>Ga0209790_1000162_pt1 | contig 13277 bp, 10 predicted proteins | sample WorMetG1aBELIZE2_FD_187420 | JGI IMG/M metagenome (GOLD analysis project Ga0209790, IMG submission 187420) | Marine gutless worms symbiont microbial communities from Max Planck institute for Marine Microbiology, Germany - Inanidrilus... ... | reverse complement strand
CTCGACCAGATTGATCGCCGGCCCCCAGCCGCGAGCGATGATCTGCAGCGGCACAAAGCGCCCGTCGGCCGAGACGTAGACGTCAAACACGGTGTCATCCCACAGCATCCGCGTGCGTTCGCGAAACCCGGCCAGCGGACGGGTCGTCAGACGCAGCTTGTAGGCCTCCGTGGTACGTCCCTCGACCTCGTGCCGCATGAGGCCGAGCATTTCGCCGGACATGTCGAAGCGCCGTTTTCCGTCGAAGATGGCGACGGTGAACGGCTCGACCGCCACCGGGTCTTCGTGACGCCGCAACCGGTCGATGGCTTCGGCAAAGGCGGACAACGGATCGAGGACGCCCGTTCGCAAATCGGCCGGAACCTGGGGCCGCGCCGGATCGTCGGTTTCCGGCTCGCGGGGTTCGAAAAAGACGACATTTCGCGACACCGTAGCCTCGCCGGTGCCGGGATCGAAGGCGATGGTCGTCGTTCCTTCGCGGCTGTTGGACCGGTACTTCGAGCGATAGATCTCGGGAGTCAGGCCGTCCCCAGTTTCGCCGGTACTGGTCGCTTCCAGGTCGAGCCCGATCAGCCAGTCCAGCAGTCCGCGGGTCCCAAGGCTGAACGCCGCCTCGTACGCGCTGCCACCATCGCTAAGTGTCAACGTGAACTCGGCAGCATAGAGCCCGCCCCACCACGCTTCATAGCGCAGGTGGGTGGCGTCGGAGGGGGCGCGTGCCAGCGACGTTTCGCCCCACGCCGGAGCCACGGCGGCCAACCACAGCACCGCAGAGAGCCCGACGCTAAAGCGCATTCTCGTCGTTTCCTCCTTCCCAAATCTGGTCCGTCAGCGGTTCACCAGTATCGCATGGCGGCGCGGAAAAGATCGGCGAGGTCGTCCTTGCTGACGTCCTTGGGCGCCATCACCAGGAGACGTTGCTGGGCATAGGCGCCCTCGACCAGGGCGGGAACGTCGTTGTCGCGATAGCCGATCTGCTCCAGTCCGCTCGGAAGGTTGGTCTGGCGCATCATCGTTTCAAGGCGCTGGGCGAGGATCTCGCCGGCATCCTCCGGCGCTGCTCCCGAGACGTCGGCGCCGAGGGCGGCCGCGGCCTCGAGATGGCGTTCCGGCTGGGCGTCGGCGGTAAACCGGAACGCCGCCGGCGCATTGATCACCACCGACAGGCCGTGGGGCACCATCCCCCCTTCGGTCTCGTAGCCGTTGGCGAGATAGGTATGGTTCTGGCTGGCCACGGCGTAGGACATGGCATGAGGGATGTGCACGCCGGCATTGCCGAAGGCGACGCCGGCGAGGGTCGACGCGAACATCAGCGCGTGCCGGGCCTCGGTATCCTCCTCGTCGGCGACACCCCGCACCAGGTATCGCCCGGCGAGTCGGATGGCGTGCATGGCGCCGATGTCGCTGAACGGGTTGGCGCCCTGGTAGGGCGGCCGCAGCGCTGATGAGGCCGGTTTTTCGCGGCTGGTGTAGGGGCGCGCGGTATAGGACTCGATGGCGTGGGTGAACACGTCGAAGCCGGTGCAGGCGACGACGCCGGCCGGCATGGTTTCCGTGGTCGTCGGATCGACCACTGCCATCGTCGGCCGCATCAGCTTCGACAAGACCCCCGTCTTCACCTTGAGGTCGACGAGATCGCAGATTGCGACCCCGGTGGTCTCACTGCCGGTCCCCGACGTGGTCGGGCAGGCGATATGCGGCAACAGGGGACCGGGAACCGGTTTTGCGCCGCCGATCGGCGCATTGATGTAGGCGAGCAGGTCGTCCGGGTAGGTCGCCAGCAGATTGGCCGCCTTGGCCGTGTCGATGGTCGACCCACCGCCCAGCGAGATGATGCCGTCGAAGTTGCCCTCGCTGGCGAACTTGGCGGCGTCGAGAAACGACGTATCGGTTGGTTCGATACGGATCGCCTGGTAGACGGCGGCATCGATGCCGGCTTGGGCTAATGACGCCCGGGCAATTCTCGCCGGTTCGGTGCCGGCGACGTTGGGATCGATGAACAGGGCCGCACGCGTCATTCCCAACGACTTGGCATCATCGCCCAGTTCGGCGACCACGCCAGGCCCGAACTTCATGGCCTGGGCATTCACGGTGAAGGCGGTTTCTCCGTCCGCGCGGGGCAGGTGGTGCGTCGAACTGGTCATCGCCTGGCGACCTCCTCGGGTTGAACGGGGGAAGGCCAATTGTCGGACTGGACGACGGCGCGGGTCAAAGGGATTTCGGTGCGTTTTACACCGTGTATCCTTTTTTCGCCGCAGCCCTTGTGCAGGGCTGCCGGAGTGTGCATAAACGCCCCCGCACACGGTGCACGAGGGAACTCCTGGGGACCTTATCCATATGAAAATCGCCATACCGAAAGAACGCGTATCCGGGGAAACCCGGATCGCGGCATCGCCGGACATGGTCAAGAAATTCGTCGGTTTCGGCTTCGACGTCGTCGTCGAAAAGGGGGCGGGCGATGCGTCGGCCATGCCCGACGCGGATTTCGAAGCCGTCGGCGCGACCATCGCCAAGGACGAGGCATCGGCACTCAAGGACGCGGACCTGGTGCTAAAGATCCAGCGGCCGACCATTTCCGGCGACGGCAATGAACTGGCCATGATGAAAAAGGGCGCCATGCTCGTCGGCCAACTGATGGCGCTGACCAATCCGAAGGACGTCGACGCCTATGCCAAGGCCGGTATCTCTGCCTTTGCCATGGAGTTGATGCCGCGGATCTCGCGTGCCCAATCCATGGACATCCTGTCGAGCCAGAGCAACCTCGCCGGCTACAAGGCGGTGATCGACGGCGCGGCCGAATTCGGCAGCGCGATGCCAATGATGATGACCGCCGGCGGCACGGTGCCTCCGGCGAAGGTGTTCATCATGGGCGTTGGCGTCGCCGGCCTACAGGCCATTGCCACCGCCAAGCGGCTCGGCGGCGTGGTCACCGCCACCGACGTCCGGCCGGCGACCAAGGAGCAGGTGGCCAGCCTCGGCGGCAAGTTCCTGACCGTCGACGAGGAGATGGAAAAGGACGCCGAGACCGAGGGCGGCTACGCCAAGGAGATGCCGCCGGAATACTTCGAAAAGCAGAAGCAGGTGGTCGCCGAGCACATCGCCAAGCAGGACATCGTCGTCACCACGGCGCTGATCCCCGGCAAGCCGGCACCGGTCCTGGTCACCGAAGAGATGGTGAAGTCCATGCGGCCCGGATCGGTGATCGTCGATCTCGCCGTTGAAGCCGGCGGCAATTGCCCGCTTTCCGAGGCCGGCAAGGTGGTGGTCAAGCACGGCGTCAAGCTGGTCGGCCACACCAACGTACCGGGCCGGCTAGCCAGCGACGCCAGCGCGCTGTTCGCGAGGAACCTGCTGAACTTCCTCTCCCCCCACGTCGACAAGGACAACAAAACCCTGGCTTTCGACTGGGAGGACGAGACGGTCAAAGGCACCCTGCTCACCCGCGACGGCAAGGTCGTCAACCCGATGCTGACAGGGGAGGGTAACTGACCATGGAACCCGCAACCATCGTTGAAAACGCTGGTCGGCTCGCCGATCAGGCGTCCAAGCTGGCCGATCAGGCGGCCCAGCTGGCCACCGAAGCGGCCCAGGTCGTGGCCACCGCACCGGCGGCGGCCGTAGGCCACGGCGACTTCCTGTCGCTGTTCACCGTCTTCGTGCTGGCGGTCTTCGTCGGCTTCTACGTCGTCTGGAGCGTCACCCCGGCCCTGCATTCACCGCTGATGGCGGTCACCAACGCCATCTCGTCGGTGATCATTGTCGGCGGCCTGCTGGCCGCCGGTCCGGCGCACTTCGACTTCTCCAAGATCATGGGCTTTCTGGCGGTGCTGCTCGCCTCGGTGAACATCTTCGGCGGCTTCATCGTCACCCAGCGCATGCTCGCCATGTTCAAAAAGAAGAAGAAATAGGGGGCCGGAACCATGAGCGAAGCAATCGTCGGATTCGCCTATCTCATTGCCGCGGTGCTGTTCATCCTGGCGCTGCGGGGCCTGAGCTCGCCCGAATCCGCCCGCCAGGGCAACATCTACGGCATCGCCGGCATGGTGATCGCCGTGGTCACCACGCTGATCGACCCGGACGTCGTCAGCTACTGGATGATCATCCTCGGCGTGCTGATCGGCGGCGCCATCGGCACCGCCATCGCCATGCGCATTCAGATGACCGCGCTGCCGCAGCTGGTCGCGGCGTTCCACAGCCTGGTCGGTATGGCCGCAGTGTTCGTCGCCACGGCGGCATTGTACCACCCGGAGGCCTACGGCATCGGCACCAAGGGCGCGATCCACGCCGCCAGCCTCGTCGAGATGTCGCTCGGCGTGGCGATCGGCGCGATCACCTTCTCGGGCTCGGTCATCGCCTTCCTTAAGCTCCAGGGACTGATGAGCGGCAACCCGATCGTCTATCCGATGCAGCATCCGCTGAACGCGGTCATCGGGCTGGTGATGCTCGCTTTCATCGTCTGGTTCTGCGCCACCGAGTCCTACTCGGCGTACTGGCTGCTCGTGCTCTTGGCGTTCGCCATCGGCTTCCTGCTGATCATTCCGATCGGCGGCGCCGACATGCCGGTGGTCGTGTCGATGCTCAACTCGTACTCGGGCTGGGCGGCGGCGGGCATCGGCTTCACCCTGCAGAACCCGGCGCTGGTGATCACCGGCGCGCTGGTCGGCTCGTCGGGCGCCATCCTCTCGTACATCATGTGCAAGGGGATGAACCGCTCGATCTTCAACGTCATGCTCGGCGGCTTCGGCGGCGAGGGCGTGGCACCGGCCGCCGGAGCCGCCGGCGACCGCACGGTCAAGTCGGGCAGCGCCGACGACGCGGCCTTCATCATGAAGAACGCGTCGAAGGTCATCGTCATCCCCGGCTACGGCATGGCCGTCGCCCAGGCCCAGCACGCGCTGCGCGAGATGGCCGACAAGCTCAAGGAGGAAGGCGTCGACGTCAAATACGCCATCCACCCGGTGGCCGGGCGTATGCCGGGGCACATGAACGTGCTCTTGGCCGAGGCCAACGTGCCCTACGACGAGGTGTTCGAGCTCGAAGAGATCAACCACGAGTTCTCGACCGCCGAGGTCGCTTTCGTCATCGGCGCCAACGACGTCACCAACCCGTTGGCGCGAACCGATCCGAGCTGCGACATCTACGGCATGCCCATCTTCGACTGCGACAAGTCGGGGACGACGCTGTTCATCAAGCGCTCGATGGCGTCTGGTTATGCCGGCGTCGACAATCCGTTGTTCTTCGCCGACAAGACGATGATGCTGTTCGGCGATGCCAAGAAGATGACGGAAGAGATCGTCCAGGCCCTCGGCTGAGGACGACACGCTCGCCGACGCGAGCCTCGTTGGGATTGTGTAGGGGCGGGTTTCGAACCCGCCCCTACTTTTTTTTGGGGAACTGGGCAGCGGGGATGTGCCGGTTTGACCGCCGTCAAGGTGCGCGGGCGCGGCGGCCAGCACGATCGGCGCCCATGAGCACGAACATGGCAAACGTCTCCCGATTGGTCCCCCTGCAGGAACCGGCACGCCCCAAGCGCGGAGGTGGGATCCTCGCTGCGCCGGTGCTGTCCTATGGGTTCCGGACGTTCTTCCTGCTGGCCTCGGCGTGGGGTATGCTGGCCGTCGCCCTCTGGGTCGTGATGCTGGCAACGGGGTGGTCCCTGCCGCTGGCGATGCCAGATGTCGTTTGGCACGGCCACGAGATGCTGTTCGGCTTCGCCGGTGCCGGCATCGCCGGATTCCTGCTGACCGCGGTGCCGAGTTGGACCGGACGCCCTCCGGTATCGGGCGGACGGCTCCTGCTGCTGGCCATTCTGTGGGGGGTGGGACGGCTGGTTCTGGCCCTTGGCGAACCCTTGCCGGCGGTGGCTGTGGCGTTCGCCGACCTTGCGTTCCTCGTCGGCGTGCTGGTGGTTGCCGGTGCGGACGTCATCGTTGCTCGCAACAAACGAAACTACGTCGTTCTCGGGGCCGTCGCCCTGTTCGCGATTGCCGTAGCGTTGACTCACGCGCCCGCCTGGAACCTAGACGGCGCATGGCGCGATGCCGGGATGCGTGCCGGCATGCACATCATCGTCGTTCTGATCGCCCTGATCGGCGGGCGAATCGTGCCAACATTCACGGGCAACTGGCTGAAGCGAATTGGCCGTCCCGGCGAACCAGCGGCGTTCGGCTCGATGGATTTCTGGACCCTCGCTGTGACCATCGCCGCGGCTGTCTTCGATATCGTGGCGACTGGGTTCGCGGCGACGGGGATCCTCCTTGTCACTGCCGGTGCGATGCACCTGATCCGCTTGTGCCGCTGGCAGGGTCACCGGACCCTCGACGAGCCGATCGTCTGGGTGCTGCATCTGGGCTACTTCTGGGTTGCCGCCGGCAGCCTGCTGCTCGGCGCTTCGGCGCTGACCGACACGGTTCCCCGCATTGCCGGCGTCCATGCACTGACCGCCGGGGCCGTCGGCACTATGCTGCTGGCGGTGATGAGCCGTGCCAGCCTCGGCCAAACGGGCCGGGCGCTGGTCGCGGGGCCAGCAACGGTTGCGGCCTATATCCTGGTCACGTTGGCGGCGGTGCTCCGGGTTATTGCACCGTGGACCGACGCCTGGATGACCATGCTGGTGGCCTCGGCGGCGGCGTGGGTGGCCGCATTCGGCCTGTTCTTCGTTGCCTATCTTCCCATCTGGCTACGCCCGCGCGCCGACTAGTCAGCGCCGAAGCGAATGCCCTGGGCCAGCGGCAGCTCGCGCGAATAGTTGATCGTATTCGTGGCCCTACGCATGTACGCCCTCCACGCGTCAGAGCCGGATTCCCGGCCGCCGTCCGTCTCCTTTTCGCCACCGAAGGCGCCGCCGATCTCGGCCCCCGAGGGACCGATGTTGACGTTGGCGATGCCGCAGTCCGAGCCCGCCGAGGAGAGGAACGTCTCGGCCTCGCGTACATCGTTGGTGAAGATGGACGACGCCAGCCCCTGCGGCACGGCGTTGTGCAGCCGGATCGCCTCGGACAGGTCCGAATATCGTAGCGCGTAGAGGATCGGCGCGAAGGTTTCCTCGCGGACGATCGCCGTCTGTGCGGGCATCTCGACGATGGCCGGATGGACGTAGAACGCCTCCGGATAACGGTTCTCCAGCACGCGACCGCCGCCGAACACCTTGCCGCCATCGCCGGCGGCGACGGTCAAGGTGCGGGCCATGCGTTCAAAGGACAGGCCGTCGATCAGCGGCCCGACCAGGGTCTCCGGATCCAATGGGTCGCCGATGGGAATCGAGTTGTAAGCGCTCTTGAGCCGATCGATGAGATCGTCGTGGATGCTGTCGTGGACGATCAGCCGACGCAGGCTCGTGCAGCGCTGGCCGGCGGTGCCGACGGCGGCGAAGATGACGGCCCGCTGGGCCAGGTCGAGGTCGGCCGGCGGCGCGACGATCATCGCGTTGTTGCCGCCGAGCTCCAGAAGCGTCCGCCCGAAGCGGGCGGCGACAGCCGGGGCCAATTCGCGTCCCATGCGGCAGCTTCCCGTCGCGCTGATCAGCGGGAGGCGCGTATCGGCGGAGAGCCGTTCGCCCGCGTCGCGGCCACCGATGACCAGCTCCAGAAGGCCTTCGGGCGCGTCCGATCCGAACCGCGCCAGCGCGCGGCGGAACAGGGACCGGCAGGCCATTGCCGTCAGCGGGGTCTTTTCCGATGGCTTCCACACCACGGGATCGCCGCAGACGATCGCCAGTGCGAAGTTCCAGGCGAACACGGCGACGGGGAAGTTGAACGCGGTGACGACGCCGATGGGGCCGAGCGGATGCCAGGTCTCCATCATCCGGTGGCCTGGCCGCTCTGAGGCGATGGTCAGGCCGTAGAGCTGGCGCGACAGGCCGAGGGCGAAGTCGCAGATGTCGATCATCTCCTGGACCTCGCCCAGGCCCTCCTGGAGGATCTTGCCGGTCTCGATGGTGACCAGTCGGCCGAGGGGTTCCTTGGCGCTGCGAAGTTCCTCGCCGAACAGCCGGATCAGCTCGCCCCGCCGGGGCGCCGGTACCGACCGCCACGTCTCGAACGCCGCCGACGCCCGGGCGATGGCGGCTTCGATCCCTTCGTCACTGGTCGCCGCGACCGATCCAACGGTTGTGCCGTCGATGGGGCTGGTGACGATCAGGTCTCCATCTGAGGGCCCGGTTGCTTCCAGACCCAGGTCGGCGAACAGCCCATCAAGGTCCATCTCATCCTCCCCAAAACGAAACGGGCGCGGGAGGACCGATCCTCCCACGCCCGCGCTTACGCTGGGACGTCCCTACTTGCGGGCGCTCGCGTAGCCAATGCCTTCGAGCGCCTGGGTGATCTCGTCGAGGATCACCGGGTCGTCGATGGTCGCCGGCATCTTCCAGTCCTCGTTGTCGGCGATCTTCTGGATCGTGCCGCGCAAGATCTTGCCGGAGCGCGTCTTCGGCAGCCGTTCGACCACCGTCGCGGTCTTGAACGCGGCGACGGCGCCGATGCTCTCGCGCACCATCTGCACCACGTCCTTGACGATGTCGTCTTCGGACTTGGTGACGCCGGCCTTGAGCACCAGGAAGCCGACAGGAAGCTGACCCTTGAACGAGTCGGCGACCCCGACGACGGCGCACTCGGCGACGTCGGGATGATGCGCCAGCACTTCCTCCATGCCGCCGGTCGACAGCCGGTGGCCGGCGACGTTAATCACGTCGTCGGTCCGGGCCATGATGTAGACGTAGCCGTCCTCATCCATGAACCCGGCGTCAGCGGTGGCGTAGTAGCCCTCGAACTCGCTGAGGTACGAACTGACGTAGCGCTCGTCGTTGTTCCACAAGGTCGGCAGCGTTCCCGGCGGCAGCGGCAGTTTGACGCAGATGGCGCCGATGTCGCCTCGGGGAACCTCCTCGTTCTCGTCGTTGAGAACCTGGACGTTCCAGCCCGGTACCGGCACCGTCGGCGAGCCCGGCTTGACCGGCAGCTCCTCGAGGCCCATGCAGTTGGCGGCGATGGCCCAGCCGGTCTCGGTCTGCCACCAGTGGTCGATCACCGGCCGCTGGAGACTCTTCTGCGCCCAGTCGAGGGTGTCCGGGTCGGTCCGCTCGCCCGCCAGGTATAAAGCCTTGAAGGTCGAGAGATCGTATTTCGACATCAGCTCGGCGTTGGGATCCTCGCGCTTGATCGCGCGGAATGCCGTCGGTGCGGTGAACAGCACCTTGATCTTGTGGTCGGAGATGACCCGCCAGAACGCTCCGGCGTCGGGCGTGCCCACGGGCTTGCCTTCGTAGAACACCGTGGTGCAGCCGTGGAACAGCGGTGCATAGACGATGTACGAATGGCCGACGACCCAGCCGACGTCCGACGCTGTCCAGTAAACGTCGCCCGGCTGGACGTTGTAGATGTTCGACATCGTCCACTTCAGCGCGACGATGTGGCCGCCGTTGTCGCGGACGACGCCCTTCGGCTCGCCGGTGGTGCCCGATGTATAGAGGATATAGAGCGGATCGGTCGCCGCCACCGGCACACAGTCGGCCGGCTGCGCCGAGGCCACGGCTTCCGCCCAATCGATATCGTAGCCCGGCTTCAGGTCGGCGGTGACTTCGGGGCGCTGCAGGATGATCGTCTTGTCCGGCTTGGCGTCGGACAGCTCGATGGCGCCATCGAGGAGCGGCTTGTAAGGCAGCACCTTGGCGCCTTCGATGCCGCAGCTCGCCGAGACGATGACCTTCGGCTTTGCGTCGTTGATGCGGACGGCCAACTCGTTCGACGCGAAACCGCCGAACACCACCGAATGCACCGCACCGATGCGCGCGCAGGCCAGCATGGCGATCGCCGCCTCCGGCACCATCGGCATGTAGACGATGACCCGGTCGCCCTTTGTGACGCCCTGGGCGGCGAGTACGCCGGCGAACTTGGCGACCTCGTCGCGGAGTTCGCTGAAGGTATAGCGGCGGACGGTGTTGCCGGTGACCGGGCTGTCGTAGATCAGTGCGAGACGGTCGCCGTTGCCTTCGTCGACATGACGGTCGAGGGCGTTGTAGCAGGTGTTGACGACGCCGCCGGTGAACCAGCGGTAAAAGGGCTTGTTGGAGTCGTCGAGGACCTTGTCCCACTTCTTGATCCAGACGACGTCTTCGGCGGCTTTGCCCCAGAAACCTTCAGGATCGTTAATGGATTGGGTATGCGCCTCCTGATAGCGTCCCATTTCTCTCCCCTTTTGCTAGATTGTTCTTAGTGTCGGCCGGGGCGCAAAGGCCCCCTCTCGGACGGGGGAGTGTGTTACAAATCGCGTTAATTTGCAAAGCCGCTTTGATGCGATTTTTCAGATAGTTTGGTGCCGGAATGGGCGCCCAGGATGTGCGGGGAATCATCACATGAGCGACACTCAACAGGTTGGAAATCCATACGAAATCGGACTTGAGCGAAGGGACGCCAATTTCGCCCCGCTGACGCCGCTGGGTCTGCTGCAGCGGGCCGCCGCGGTTCACCCCAACCAACTGTCCGTGATCCACGGCGATCGGCGTTACACCTGGCTGGAGACCTACGCGCGGTGCCGGCGGCTAGCGTCGGCGTTGGCGGGCATCGGCGTCGGGCTCGGCGATACGGTCGCGGTGATGGCTGCCAATACGCCCGAACTCTACGAGGCACATTTCGGGGTGCCGATGACCGGCGGCGTGCTCAACGCACTGAACACGCGGCTGGACGCGGCGAATATCGGGTTCATCTTGAACCATGGCGAGGCCAAAGTGCTGCTGACCGACACCGAATTCGCACCGGTGATCGGCGAGGCGCTCAAGGTCGTCGACCACGACATCACCGTGATCGACATCGTCGATGCGCTTGCGTTGAGCCCCGGTGAGCGCCTGGGTAGCACCGATTACGAAGCCTTCCTGGCGTCGGGCGATCCCGAATTCGCCTGGTCACCGCCAGCCGACGAATGGCAGGCCATCAGCCTGAACTACACGTCCGGCACGACGGGCAACCCCAAGGGCGTCGTCTACCACCATCGCGGCGCTTATCTGCTGGCGCTCGGCAACGTGCTGGCCTGGGACCTGGCCCACCACCCGGTCTATCTGTGGACGCTGCCGATGTTCCACTGCAACGGCTGGTGCTTCCCGTGGACCATGGCGGCGGTCGCCGGAACCAGCATCTGCTTGAGGCAAGTCACCGCCGCCGGCATGTACGACGCCATCCACGACTACGGCGTCACCCACTTCTGCGGCGCGCCGATCGTCCTCAACATGGTCATCAACGCCACCGAGGCCGAACGCAAGCCCGTCCGCGGCACGGTCAAGGTAATGACCGCGGCGGCACCGCCGCCGGCGTCGACCCTGGCGGCGATGGCGGACCTCGATTTCCAGGTGACCCACGTCTATGGCCTAACCGAGGTTTACGGGCCGGCCGTGGTCTGCACATGGCATGACGAATGGGACGCGAAGCCGCCGGCCGAGCAGGCCGTGCTGCGTTCCCGCCAGGGCGTGCGCTACCACGTGCTCGAAGACCTCGCCGTGATGGACCCGGACACGATGACACCGGTGCAAGAGGACGGTGAAACCATCGGCGAGGTGATGTTCCGCGGCAACGTGGTGATGAAAGGGTATCTGAAGAACCCGGCGGCGACCGAGGAGGCTTTCGCCGGTGGCTGGTTCCATTCCGGCGACCTCGGGGTGCGCTATCCCGACGGCTACATCCAGCTCAAGGACCGATCCAAGGACATCATCATCTCCGGCGGCGAGAACATCTCATCGATCGAGATTGAGGACGTCCTGCACAGCCATCCGCAGGTCCTGGCCGCCGCGGTCGTTGCCCGGCATGACGAGAAGTGGGGCGAGACGCCGTGCGCGTTCATCGAGCTGAAGGCGGGCGGCGAGGCGACCGATGCCGACCAGATCATCTCCTTCTGCCGCGAACGGCTCACCCACTTCAAATGCCCCCGCCATGTGGTGTTCACCGAGTTGCCGAAGACATCGACCGGCAAGGTTCAGAAGTTCGTGCTGCGCGACTGGGCGAACAACCTTACCGGCGACGGCGGCGCGGCAGGTTCGGCGTGAGCACACACCGCCAGCGGCGCTGCAGGTCCGCGCCGGACGTCTGAATTGGAATGGAACCGGGCGGCGGTCGCCGAAGCGCCGCGCTATTGCGCTGCGGTCAGCGTCGCCAGTTCGTCCTTGATGACGAGTTTCTGTTTCTTGAGGCTGCTGATTTGCATATCGTCGGGGTGGGGTCGGCTATTTTCTTGTTCGATCGCTTGCTCGAGGGCTTGATGCTTGGCTTTCAAGGCTTCAATCCTCTCGTCACGGCTCATGGCGATGACCCTCCTCTACGAGACAACACAACTCTTCACCATAGACCACCCCCCGACGCCCTGCCAAGAGAGAGGACGACCCGATCTCACCGGTTCCGCTGCTCGGCGCGAATCCGCAGGTCGACATCGGCGGCGGCGATGATGCCTTCCGGCGCATCTCCCGGCCGCAGCACGTGCACGCCCCAGTCGGCGCTGAGGTCGAGTGCCGCGCGTTCCCACACCAGCTTGGCTGCCGCCAGATCGTCGGCGATCTGCGCAGCCTTTTCCTCGGCCGCCGCGGCATCGGCGAGGGTCAGGAGAACGCCGAGATCATAGCCGCCGAGGGCGCCGATGAAATCGCTGGCCCGCAGGTTGGCGCCGATGACCTGGATGGCATTGACCATCGCGTCCCGCGCCGCCGCCTCGCCAAATCGGCGTCGGATGGCCGCAGCCTCCCGCAAGCAGAAGCACACGAAGGCGTTGTCCGTGCGGGCTGTCGCCGCCCGTTCCATGACGAGGACCAGATGTCGGGTGACGCCCCGGCGATTCAGCACGGGAAGAAAGGGGTGTTTCTCGACGGTATCCTGCAGGTCGGCGATGCGGTCCCGGCTGAGGTCGCGTTCATGGCGGATGCGGTCGAATTCGTGCATGACAAGTGTCAAAGCCGCCTCGACCCGAGGCGTCATCTCGGCCGATGGGATACCGAGGACGAAGGCGACGTCACCGATACCGCGTCGCGGCTGCGGAGCCGGCCGTGGCGGCCGATCTTCGCCGGTGTCGTCTCGACGACGGTCGCCGCCTCCGGCGTCCGGCGCCGGGACTGGCGGGATCGGTGCCGATGAGCTGATATCGACCATCTGTAAACCTTACGGGAAACGCGTTCGCGGAGCATCGGATAATGCGAGAGAGTCCATAGAACGTCGTAGTTGCCCGCCCGCACCGCGGCCCTATAATCGCGCCTTTTTCGCACAGCAAAGGGGGTCTCGACATGACAAGCGCAACGCTGGCCGTCGGAATCA
>Ga0209790_1000160_pt1 | contig 13324 bp, 9 predicted proteins | sample WorMetG1aBELIZE2_FD_187420 | JGI IMG/M metagenome (GOLD analysis project Ga0209790, IMG submission 187420) | Marine gutless worms symbiont microbial communities from Max Planck institute for Marine Microbiology, Germany - Inanidrilus... ... | reverse complement strand
CGGAGATGGCGATGCCTGGTGATAATTTGAAGGTAAGTGTAGAGTTAATCTCGCCGATAGCGATGGACGAGGGTTTACGGTTTGCGATTCGCGAGGGCGGTCGCACTGTAGGTTCTGGCGTGGTTTCCAAGATTATTGAGTAAGTTGAATAAGGAACCTCTAACAGAGTCTATGTTAGTTTTGTTGCTGTACAAAATGGCCAAGCTCAAGAAACAGGCCGCAGGTAATGGTTATTCCCTTGTCAAGGGTTCCTTTAGGCCAGTAGCTCAATTGGCAGAGCAGCGGTCTCCAAAACCGCAGGTTGGGGGTTCGATTCCCTCCTGGCCTGCCAATTAGGCCTAGGCGCTAAAAACACGCATGGATACAGTTAAATATATTGTTGCCTTTTTGATACTGGCAGCCGGCATTTTTGCCTTTAATCAATATCAGGATTATTCCGACTTAATCCGGGTTGGTGGCATAATCCTGGTATTTTTGGCGGCGATTGGGATATTGCTTACTACCGCCAAAGGCAAGTATGTTTGGGCTTTAATCTCCCAGGCCAGAAATGAGGCACGCAAGGTGGTGTGGCCGACGCCAAAAGAGACCAACACCACTACTTTGATTGTAATCGTAGCGGTGTTTGTAGTGGGTCTGATTTTGTGGCTGATAGATTCGTTGTTGGTGATGGGAATGCGACTGGTAACCGGGGGTTAATATGTCTAAACGTTGGTATGTGGTACATGCGTATTCCGGCTATGAAGCAGCCGCAGTCCGCTCACTGAAAGATAGAATCAAGTTACATAATATGCAGGATTATTTTGGGGAAATTCTGGTGCCGAGTGAGAATGTGGTTGAAATGCGCCCCAATGGTCAGCAACGCAAAACCGAAAGAAAATTTTTTCCGGGTTATGTGTTGGTAGAAATGGAAATGAATAATGATACCTGGCATTTGGTAAAAAATGTACCAAAAATTATGGGCTTCATCGGCGGTACCACCGAAAAGCCGACACCGATTACCAAAGCTGAGGCCGACAAGATTTTACAAAGGGTAAGTGACGGGGTGGATAGCCCCAGGCCGAAAACCCTGTTTGAGGTGGGAGAGATGGTGCGGGTTATTGACGGCCCGTTTGTTGATTTTAACGGCACAGTGGAAGAAGTGAGTTATGACAAAAACAAGCTTGTAGTGTCGGTATCGATTTTTGGACGTTCAACTCCAGTTGAACTGGATTTTGGTCAGGTCGAGAAAGGCTAGAACTTATAACCTTTACCGGTCTGGATATAAAAACGGGGAGCAGCAAAGCCTGGACTTTTCTGCGTTGGCACCCAATTAGGAGAAACTGATGGCTAAGAAAATAGAAGCCTATATAAAGCTGCAGGTTCCTGCAGGAGAGGCTAATCCCAGCCCGCCGGTAGGCCCGGCTTTGGGACAGCACGGGGTTAATATAATGGAGTTTTGTAAAGCGTTTAACGCCGATACCCAGAATTTGGAAAAAGGCATGCCGGTGCCGGTAGTTATAAGCGTCTATAACGATAGAAGTTTTACCTATATCACCAAAACTCCGCCGGCATCCATCTTGCTTAAAAAGGCCGCTGGAGTACCAAAGGGCAGCGGAGTGCCGAATATGGATAAGGTCGGTAAAGTGACTCGCGCCCAGTTAGAAGAAATTGCTAATACCAAAATGGCGGACTTGAATGCAAATGATTTAGAGGCTGCCGTTAAAATTATTGCCGGTTCTGCCCGTAGTATGGGACTAGAGGTGGAGGGCTGATATGACTAAATTATCCAAACGTGCAAAAATAATTGAAGAGAAAGTAGATAAAACCAAAGATTATTCTGCGGACGAAGCCTTTGCCTTGTTAAAGGAATTATCCAGGGTCAAGTTCACCGAGTCGGTGGATGTCAGTGTGAATTTAGGCGTAGATGCCAGAAAATCAGATCAGGCGGTGCGCGGTTCCACGGTTTTGCCAAATGGTACCGGCAAGGAAGTCAGGGTTGCGGTGTTCACCCAAGGTGATAATGTTGAGGTGGCCAAGGCGGCCGGAGCTGATATTGTCGGGATGCAGGATTTGGCAGAAGATGTGAAAAAAGGCCAAATGGATTTTGATGTGGTTATCGCCTCGCCAGATGCGATGGGTGTGGTTGGTCAGTTAGGGCAGATTCTCGGCCCGCGCGGTTTAATGCCCAATCCTAAAGTTGGAACCGTAACTCCCGATATTGCAATAGCAGTAACCAACGCCAAGTCCGGTCAGGTGCGTTATAGGTTGGATAAAGCCGGGATTATCCACTGCTCTATAGGCAACGTTGAATTCAGTGAAGATAAACTCGTAGAAAACCTAAAGGCGCTATTGGATGATTTGCAAAAGAAAAAGCCCTCATCCAGTAAGGGAGTGTATTTAAAAAAAATTAGTGTTTCTACCACTATGGGGCCAGGACTCGCTTTGGACAAAGCAAGTCTTGGAGTGTAGAAACAGGGGCTTAACCGCCTTATTGAACTTTGAACTGTAGCTATTTATAGCTCATTCGTCAAAGACCGTAGGTGTCATTAGGCTTAATTTCCTACGCAGACGGTGTATCAGGTTCTGATTCGCCGTACAGGTTGCAGGCCTAGTGCCTGTAGTTTTTAAACTAACAGGAGATAAAGCGTGGCTTTAAATCTTGAACAAAAGAAAGCTGTAGTCAAGGAAGTTGCTGATACGGCATCTTCTGCGCTTTCGGTAGTAGCGGCAGAATACCGCGGTTTGACCGTGGCTGAAATGTCTGAACTAAGGCGTGCGAGCTTAAAGGCAAATGTTGAGGTAAGAGTAGTTAAAAACTCTCTGGCCAAACGTGCACTTAAAGATACCGATCATGCTTGCATGAACGATATCCTGCTTGGACCTTTAGTATTGGCGTTTGCCAAGGATGACCCGGGCGGTGCGGCTAGAGTGATGCGTGACTTTGCCAAAGACAATGACAAGCTAAAAGTAACAGGTTTGTCAATGGGCGAAGAACTGCTGGATGCTTCAATGCTCAAGCAGGTAGCAGATCTGCCGACTTATGAGCAGGCAATTGCCATGTTGATGGGCGTGATTAAAGCGCCGGTTGAGAAGCTGGTACGCACGCTTAATGAGCCTCAGGGCAAATTGGTGCGTACTTTGGCGGCAGTGCGTGAGCAAAAAGACGCAGCTTAAATCAGAATCTATTTTTTAGGAGAATTTACAAATGGGTAAAGAAGAAGTTTTAGAAGCGATTGCTAACATGTCGGTAATGGAAGTGGTTGAACTTATTTCCGATATGGAAGAAAAGTTTGGTGTAACTGCTGCAGCACCGGTAGCGGTTGCCGCTGCAGCTGCAGGCGGTGAAGCAGCCGAGGCAGCAGCTGAAAAGGATGAGTTTGATGTAGTGCTTGCCAGCTTTGGCGATAACAAGGTTGCGGTTATTAAGGCAGTACGCGCCGCCACCGGTCTTGGTCTTAAAGAGGCTAAGGCATTGGTTGAGGGTGCTCCAGCACCGATTAAGGAAGGAGCAGGCAAAGACGAAGCAGAAGAGCTTAAGAAAGCTTTGGAAGAAGCTGGCGCCAGCGTCGAGCTTAAGTAGCAAAGTTTGTTTGAACAGCAATGTTCATCCGGCCAGAATGGCTGGCGGCTTGTAGCCGCTGGCCATTTTGCGCTTATATTTAGTGGGTTTCAGTATTAAGCTTTAGCAGGCTTTTTTGATTTAACATAAGTTAAACAGGATAATTTAATGGCATACTCATATACGGAAAAAAAACGCATTCGTAACGATTTTGGCAGTCACCAGAGTGTTATGAAAGTTCCAGGGCTTTTGTCGATTCAGCAAAAATCTTATTTGGACTTTCTGCAAATGGACGTGGCTCAAAGCGAACTTAAAGATCAAGGTTTACAGGCAGCGTTTACTTCTGTATTTCCAATTGAAGCATATTCCGGTTCTTCAGAGTTGGAGTTTGTTAGTTATGAATTGGGTCTTCCGGCATTTGATGTAAAAGAATGCCGTCAGCGTGGTATGACTTATTCGGCGCCGTTACGGGTTAAATTACGTCTGGTTTTGTATGATAAAACTACCAAGAAAAAGAAAGTCAAGGACATAATCGAACAGGATGTGTACATGGGCGAGATACCGCTGATGACCGACTATGGCAGCTTTGTTATTAACGGCACTGAGCGAGTTATTGTTTCACAGCTGCATCGTTCGCCAGGTGTGTTTTTTGATCATGATAAAGGCAAGACCCATTCATCCGGCAAACTGCTGTTTTCAGCTAGGGTAATTCCATATCGCGGTTCCTGGCTTGATTTTGAATTTGATCCGAAAGATATGCTCTACGTTAGGATCGACCGCAGGCGTAAATTGCCGGTTACGATTTTATTAAGGACGCTTGGCTTTTCAGATGAAGAAATGTTAAGTACTTTCTTTGATTTTGAGAATTATAATCTTACTAAAAAAGGTTTTGAGTGTGAGCTTATAGTTGACAGGTTGCGGGGTGAAGTCGCAAAATTTGATATAAAAATTAAAAATAAGGTAATCGTTGAAGCCGGGCGCAAGATTACCAACCGGCATGTTAGGGCTTTGGAAGAAGCCAAGGTTCAGAAAGTAGAAGTTACGGAGCGGGCGCTTATTGGCAAGGTAATTGCAAATGATCTTATAAATACCGAAACCGGGGAGCTTATAGCCAAAGCCAATGATGAAATTACCGAAGAGCTACTGGTGGCGATTAAAGAGTCAGGTCTTAGCAGCTTTAATACCTTGGCGGTAAATGAACTTGATCGAGGATTATATATTTCCGATACCTTAAGAGTGGATCCTTACACCGATGAACTTGAGGCTTTAGCCGAGATTTACCGCATGATGCGCCCAGGTGAGCCTCCGACTAAAGATTCTGCCGAAACCCTGTTCCAGAATCTTTTCTTTACTCCGGAACGTTACGACCTATCGCGGGTTGGCCGTATGAAATTTAACCGGCGGCTTAATCGCGAAACTTCAGAAGGTGAAGGTATTTTATCCAAAGAAGATATTATTGACGTTATCAAGACGTTAATTGATATTCGCGATGGTCGTGGTACGGTGGATGATATTGATAACCTGGGTAACCGGCGGGTAAGAAGTGTTGGTGAAATGGCGGAGAATCAGTTTAGACTGGGCCTGGTCAGAATTGAACGCGGTCTTAAGGAGCGCCTAAACATAGCAGAAACCGAGGAGCTTACTCCCAAGGAATTAATTAATGCTAAGCCTATTTCGGCGGCAATAAAAGAATTTTTTGGGTCTTCTCAGTTGTCACAGTTTATGGATCAGGTAAACCCTTTATCCGAGGTAACGCATAAAAGACGAATTTCCGCTTTAGGCCCCGGTGGCTTAACCAGAGAGCGGGCTGGATTTGAGGTACGGGACGTACACCCTACTCACTATGGCCGGGTATGCCCGATTGAAACTCCAGAAGGTCCTAATATCGGTTTAATCAATACCATGGCGGTGTATGCCAAGACCAACGAATATGGTTTCTTGGAGACTCCTTATCGAAAAGTAATAGATGGCAAGCTGACGGATGAGATTGAATATTTGTCATCCTACGACGAAAAAGATTTTGTTATCGCCCAGGCTAATACCCAGGTTGATAACAAAGGTAAGTTGGTGTCTGGCCTAATCTCCTGTCGCTATCAGGATGAATTTGCCATGTCCACCCCGGACCAGGTTAAGTATATGGACGTATCTCCGCGGCAGATTGTTTCAGTTGCAGCTTCTTTGATTCCGTTTCTTGAGCACGATGATGCGAACCGGGCCTTAATGGGGGCTAATATGCAGCGCCAGGCAGTGCCTACAATTAAATCTGATAAACCCCTGGTCGGCACCGGTATGGAAAGAGCGGTAGCGGTTGATTCCGGGGTAACGGTCATTGCCGAGCGCGGTGGAGTGGTGGATTCAATTGACGGCTCCAGAATTGTTGTACGGGTGAATGACGAGGAGACAGTGCTAGGTGAATCCGGAGCGGATATTTATACTCTTACCAAATACTCACGCTCTAACCAGAATACCTGCATGAATCAAAGGCCTATAGTAAAAACCGGTGATGTGGTAGCAAAAGGTGATGTGTTGGCAGACGGTTCTTCCACCGACTTGGGTGAACTGGCGTTAGGCCAGAACCTGCAGGTAGCCTTTATGCCATGGAACGGTTATAACTTTGAGGATTCTATTTTAATTTCTGAACGCTTGGTTGAGAAGGATAAATTTACCACAGTACACATTGAAGAACTGACCTGTGTGGCGCGGGATACCAAGCTGGGCTCGGAAGAAATTACCGCCGATATTCCCAATGTCAGCGAGTCGTCTTTAGGCAATCTTGATGAATCCGGTATTGTTTATATTGGAGCCAAGGTTAAAGGTGGCGATATCCTGGTCGGCAAGGTTACTCCGAAAGGCGGCAACCAGCTAACTCCGGAAGAAAAGCTTCTAAAGGCAATTTTTGGCGAGAAAGCCTCGGATGTTAAGGATACTTCCTTACGCGTACCTTCATCAATGCAGGGTACGGTTATCGATGTGCAGGTGTTTACTCGGGAAGGTGTTACCAAAGATAAGCGCTCGTTAGATATTGAAGAGGAAGAGCTTGATAAAGTGCGCAAGGACATCAAGGATCGGGAAAGGATTCTGGAAGCTGACGTATTCTTGCGTTTAGAAAACTTACTTCTGAACAAAGTAATCGAAAAGGGTCCTGGAAAAATCAGCAGCGGCTCTAAAGTTACGAAACAATATCTTGACAGTATTGATAAGGAAAAATGGCTGTCAATCAGTATGCGCAATTCCGAGGTAAACGATAATCTCAAAGCAGCGAAGAAACAGCTTAAAGCCCAACGCAAAGAGCTGTCAGATTACTTTGAGGAGAAAAAGCAAAAAATCACCGGTGGCGATGACCTGGTACCAGGAGTACAGAAGGTGATCAAAGTGTATGTGGCGATTAAAAGGCAGATTCAACCGGGCGACAAGCTGGCCGGTCGCCACGGTAACAAAGGTGTTATCTCGACTATAGTGCCGGTGGAAGATATGCCATATGCGACAGACGGCACACCGGTGGATATAGTGCTGAATCCTTTGGGCGTTCCCTCCCGGATGAATATTGGCCAGGTGCTGGAAGTGCATCTGGGCTGGGCGGCACGTGAACTTGGGAAGAAAATTTCCGAGATGCTTGATCAGGAAGCAAGTATTGCCAAGTTAAGAAAATTTATGGATGAGATCTATAACAAAAGCGGCACCAAGGTTGACTTGAAATCTTTGGCTGATGATGAGGTGCGGAGCATGGCAGACAATCTACGCGGTGGAGTGCCGATGGCAACCCCGGTGTTTGATGGTGCTTCTGAAGCCGAGATTAAGCGCATGCTTAAATTAGCCGGATTGCCGGAAAATGGTCAAACTACATTATATGATGGTCGTACTGGTGAGGCTTTTGACCGCCCGGTAACCGTAGGTTATATGCATATCTTAAAGTTAAACCATCTGGTAGCGGAGAAAATGCATGCTCGCTCTACCGGACCTTACAGCCTGGTTACCCAGCAACCTTTGGGTGGTAAAGCACAGTTTGGCGGTCAGCGTTTTGGAGAAATGGAAGTTTGGGCGCTGGAGGCCTACGGTGCTGCTTATACCTTGCAGGAAATGCTGACGGTTAAGTCAGATGATGTACCGGGGCGGACTCGTATGTATAAAAATATAATTGACGGTAATCACGATACGGATGCCGGGATGCCAGAGTCGTTTAACGTACTGATGAAAGAAATCCGGTCGTTGGCGATTGATGTTGATTTAGAGCAGGTTGATTAATCGAGAAGCTTTGACCTTAAAGAATTCACAGGAGACACAATGAAAGACTTATTGAACTTTCTAAAAAAGAAGCAGGAAACTGAAGATTTTGATGCGATCCGGATAGGTCTGGCGGCGCCGGAGAAAATACGTTCCTGGTCATATGGTGAGGTGAAAAAACCTGAAACCATAAATTATCGGACATTTAAACCGGAACGAGAAGGTTTGTTCTGCGCCAAAATTTTTGGCCCTATAAAAGATTATGAATGTTTATGTGGTAAATACAAACGTCTAAAACATCGAGGCGTGGTGTGTGAAAAGTGTGGGGTTGAAGTAACCACTACCAAAGTTCGGCGTGAACGAATGGGACATATTGATCTGGCGACTCCAATTGCCCACATCTGGTATTTACGCTCCTTGCCATCTAGGCTAGGCATGCTGTTGGATATGACCTTAAAAAGCATAGAACGGGTTTTATATTTTGATTCGTTTGTGGTTATTGATCCAGGCATGTCAGATTTAGAACGGGGTCAGCTTTTGACCGATGATGGTTATATTGATGCCATTGAACAATGGGGTGATGAATTTGATGCCAAGATGGGTGGCGAGGCGATCGAATCCTTAATCAAGAGTATGGATTTACAGGTGGAAGCAGCCAAGATCAAGGAAGATTTGGCAGCTACCGGTTCCGAGGCTAAAATCAAGAAATTATCCAAACGTCTGCGCCTGATTGAAAGTTTTATAGAATCCGGTAACAAGCCGGAGTGGATGCTGATGCGGGTCTTACCGGTCTTACCGCCGGATTTACGGCCTTTAGTACCGCTGGAAGGCGGCCGCTTTGCCACTTCGGATTTGAATGATTTATACCGCAGGGTAATTAACCGCAATAACCGCCTGAAGCGTCTTTTGGATTTGGATGCGCCGGATATTATAGTGCGCAACGAAAAAAGAATGCTGCAAGAATCAGTCGATGCCCTGTTAGATAATGGCCGCCGTGGACGTACAGTAACCGGCGCAAACCGTCGACCGCTTAAATCTTTGGCGGATATGATTAAGGGTAAACAAGGACGCTTTAGACAAAATCTTCTGGGTAAGCGGGTAGATTATTCCGGTCGTTCGGTAATTGTGGTTGGGCCATATCTCAAACTGCATCAGTGTGGTTTACCTAAGGCTATGGGGCTGGAGCTGTTTAAACCTTTTATTTACAGCAAACTTATCTACCGGGATCTTGCTTCCTCTATTCGTGCCGCCAAGAAAATGGTTGAGCGTGGGGAATCAGTGGTATGGGATATACTGGACGAAGTGATTCGTGAGCATCCGATACTGCTCAACCGGGCGCCAACCCTGCATCGCCTGGGCATTCAGGCTTTTGAACCTATGCTGATTGAAGGCAAGGCTATTCAGCTGCATCCTTTGGTGTGTACTGCGTTTAATGCAGACTTTGATGGTGATCAGATGGCAGTGCATGTGCCGCTGTCAATTGAAGCGCAGCTTGAAGCTAGAACCTTAATGCTTTCATCCAATAATGTGTTGCACCCGGCAAATGGTGAGCCGATTATTGTGCCGACTCAGGATGTGGTATTGGGTCTATATTACATGACTCGCGCCAGCATAGGTGCAAAGGGTGAGGGCATGGCGTTTTCTGATGTAGCCGAGGCTCACCGGGCATTTGATGCCGGATTAGTTTCACTGCATGCCAGAGTTAGTGTTAGATTGCCGATTATTACTCTGGATGAAGAGGGCAACGAACAAAGTAAGGTGCAGCGCATGGATACTACGGTCGGCCGGGCGATACTTTCTGGAATTATCCCGCCTGGAATTGCCTTTGAACTGGTTAACCAGACTTTGGGTAAAAAACAGGTAAGTCGCTTGATTGATGTATGTTATCGCGAGCTTGGATTAAAGGATACGGTGATTTTTGCCGATAAGCTGATGTACACCGGTTTTATTTATTCGACTAAAGCCGCAGTTTCTTTTTGTGCTGATGACATGATAATCCCGGAGGCCAAAGAGTCAATTATTGATGAGGCTGAAGATCAGGTTAAGAATATCACCGGCCAGTACACCGATGGTTTAGTAACCAATCACGAGCGTTACAACAAAGTGGTGGATATCTGGTCACATGCCAATGACATGGTGGCTAAGGCCATGATGGACAAAATAAGTCAGGAGACGGTAACCGATAGTGAAGGCGCAGATAAGGTGCAGGATTCATTCAACTCTATCTTTATGATGGCAGACTCCGGTGCCAGGGGTTCAGCCGCACAAATTAGGCAGTTGGCCGGTATGCGCGGACTAATGACCAAGCCAGACGGTTCGATTATTGAAACTCCGATTACTGCAAATTTCCGTGAAGGTTTGGATGTATTGCAATACTTTATTTCCACCCACGGTGCGCGTAAGGGTCTGGCGGACACTGCGCTTAAAACCGCAAACTCAGGTTATTTAACCAGAAGATTGGTTGATGTGGCTCAGGACCTGGTAGTAACTGAAGAGGATTGTGGTACCGGGAACGGCCTTACCATGAAAACCGTAATTGAAGGCGGGGATGTTATAGCCTCACTAAGTGACAGGGCTCTGGGACGGGTAATAGCTCAAGATGTAATGAACCCGGCAGATGAAAAGAAAGTATTATTTAGTGCCGGCACATTTATTGATGAGAATGTGGCCGAGCAGCTGGAAGATTCCGGGGTGGATAAGATGGTGGTACGCTCAGCGGTGACCTGTGAGACCCGCGATGGTATTTGCGGCAAGTGCTATGGACGTGATTTGGCTCGAGGTCATATAGTAAATCATGGAGAAGCAGTCGGGGTAATTGCCGCCCAGTCTATTGGTGAGCCAGGAACCCAGCTTACCATGCGTACTTTCCATATTGGCGGCGCGGCCCAGCGTGGGGCGAGTGAAAACCAGGTGCAGGTTGGAATTGACGGTACAGTTAAAACCCACAAGTTGCGCGATATTAAAAATTCCAAGGGCAACTCAATTGCGGTTTCCCGCTCTTGTGAGCTTTCGGTGCATGATGACAGCGGCCGCGAGCGAGAACGCTATAAATTACCTTATGGTGCAGAAATCGTGGTGGCAGAAGGTGCCGAGGTTAAAGCTGGCGATGTGGTTGCTAATTGGGATCCGCATACCCACCCGGTAATTGTAGAAGTTGCTGGCTTTATTAAGTTTAATTATTTCGTTGACGGAGTATCGGTCAAGGAAGAAACCGACCCGACAACCGGTATCAGTTCGGTTTATGTAGTTGATCCTAAGCAACGGCCAAGCGGTGAACAGACCGTGGTAGTTACCGACAGTAAAGGTAAAACCAAGGAAGAAATAGTCGCTAATCGTGATTTGCAGCCAATGGTAATGTTGGTGGATAAAAGTGGTAAAGAGCTTAAAATTCCAGGCACTGAAGTGCCAGCGCATTATGCTTTGCCGTCCGGCGCGATAATTAATGTAACTGATGGCACCGAAGTTGAAGTAGGCGACGTACTGGCCAGAATTCCGCAGGAAACAAGTAAGTCGCAGGATATTACCGGCGGTCTGCCGCGGGTAGCAGATTTATTTGAGGCCCGAAAACCGAAAGAACCATCTATTATGGCCGAGCAAACCGGCATGGTTACCTTTGGCCGTGAAACTAAAAGTAAGGTGCGTTTAGTTATCGTGAATGAAGACAAGGAAACCACCGAAACCTTGATTCCTAAATTCCGTCATTTAAATGTGTTTGAAGGGGAACATGTGGAAAAAGGTGACACCGTGGTGGAAGGTGCGCAAAGCCCGCATGATATTTTACGACTGTTGGGAGTAGAGACCCTTACGCATTACATAGTTAAGGAAGTGCAGGACGTTTATCGTTTACAGGGAGTTGGGATAGACGATAAACATATTGAGGTTATTGTCCGCCAGATGGTGCGCAGGGTAACTATTATAAATCCGGGTGACACCAAGTTTCTACAAGGCGAACAGGTTGACCGCTCAAGGTTGTTTGATGAAAATGACCGGGTAAAAGCCTTGGGTAAAATGGAGGCTACATTTGAACCTATGCTGCTTGGTATAACTAAAGCATCATTGGCGACTGATTCATTTATTTCAGCCGCTTCTTTCCAGGAGACTACCAGAGTGTTAACCGAGGCCTCGGTTAGCGGTAAGCGTGATGAATTACGTGGTCTTAAGGAAAATGTTATAGTTGGGCGCTTGATTCCGGCTGGCACCGGCCTTGAATTTCACAAAGGCCGTAAGGAAAAGCGTAAAGTCTTTACTGAACAGCTAAATATGGAAGAGCCGGAAACAGCCGAAACAGAGGGGGTTGAACCGGAAGCTGTATAAGCCGGAACTAAGTTAAATTATAATGTTCTAATGTGGCGATAAAAGATAGAGGATTATTATGGGAAAGGATCTGATAAGTGCAAATAATTTGCCGGCACTGGCTGCCGACAGTCTTGATTCGTATTTAGCAATGATTGCTGGAATACCGGTATTATCTGCTGAAGAAGAGCAAAAGCTGGCTGCAGAACATTTTAAAACCCGCTCACTAGAGGCGGCGCGTAAGCTGGTTCTGTCAAATCTTAAATTTGTCGCTCATATCGCCCGCAGTTATTCGGGTTATGGTCTGAATCAGATGGACCTGATTCAGGAGGGTAATATTGGCCTTATGAAAGCGGTCAAGCGGTTTGATCCAAGTAAAAATGTTCGGCTTATTTCTTTTGCCGTACATTGGATTAGGGCGGAAATCCATGAATTTGTGGTAAGAAACTGGCGAATTGTAAAAATTGCCACCACCAAGGAGCAGCGTAAGTTGTTCTTTAATCTGCGCAAAAGACGCAAGAGTTTAGGCTGGCTTAATCGGGAAGAGGTGCAGACCATTGCCAAGGAGCTTAAAGTTAAGCCGGAAACGGTAGTGGAGATGGATAAACGCTTAGGCATGCCAGAGCTTGGATTTGACCTGCCGGATTCAGTACACGATGACAGTTTTACCCCATCGCAGTATCTGGAGGCGGAAAATGCCAATCCGGAAACTTTAGTTGAGTCAAGCGATACAATCGCCCTGCAGAATAAAAATATGCAAAAGGCTCTGATGCTGTTGGATGACAGGAGCGCGGATATTGTTAAAAGTCGTTGGTTGGCAGAATCAAAAACCACCTTAACCGAGCTTGCAGAAAAACATGGTATTTCAGCCGAAAGAGTCCGGCAGTTGGAAAAGGCCGCTTTTACTAAAATGAAGGATGCACTTTTAGCAACCAGGGAATTTTAGGCTGTATTCTCAATTAACATAATATCCTCTGCTACAAGATATTTTTTCAATGTACGTGGTTTAGTAGATCTTCGCGAATAAAGACCGATGCATTAGCGATTTTTTCATTTTAGCTTCGCTGACCTGCGGTTCACAGCGTTAAAAATCCGCAAAATGTGCTCATTTATAAGCATAAACTCCGCTATTTTGCGGATTTTTACCTTGTTCATACTTCAAAATCATCTAATGCAATGGTCTTGTATCTTAACAATTGTGTAAATATTTTTAGTTAAATTACACTATCCAATGGCGATTGGATAAAGGGATAGTGACGCTGTGCAGTGGTC
>Ga0209790_1000158_pt1 | contig 13412 bp, 14 predicted proteins | sample WorMetG1aBELIZE2_FD_187420 | JGI IMG/M metagenome (GOLD analysis project Ga0209790, IMG submission 187420) | Marine gutless worms symbiont microbial communities from Max Planck institute for Marine Microbiology, Germany - Inanidrilus... ... | reverse complement strand
CCCGAAACCGACATCAAAAACCGGAAAACCGGCCCGAAAGGCCGACAAGGCAGGCCGCCCGATGCCAACTCCGGCGTCACGCCGCCAAAGGTTAGAGTTTTTCGAGGTGTCCAATTACTCGAATGGCGACCGGTTTTTGCCGTATTCCGACCGCCGATCGCAACATCCTTCGACGCGCGGCTCCGCCGCTGTTCAGGACGAGGGCTTAGGGTATCGCCTCATGCTGAGCAGGCGCGCGAGCGCCGTGTCGAAGCATGTTTCTACGACCCGCCGCGGTGCAACCAGATCAGGAGTCTCGGTCGACCGGCTCAGGCCGTTTTGATGATCAGGTAGGCCCGCCTCATGGTCACGGCGATGAACGCGGCGATCAGCGCCTTGACGATGTCGCCGGGGACGAAACCCATGGAGCCGGTGAAGGCCTTGGCAATTCCGATCTCGGCGGCCACCGCCACCCACGGGATGCCGGCGGCATAGATCAGCACGATGCCGCCGACGATGTTGATCGCCGTGGCGTTGATCATGTTGAGCCTGTCCCACCATTTCTCGACCAGCATGCCGATGACGAAGGCGGCGATCGGCCAGCTGAACAGGAAACCGCCGCCCGGGCCGAGGAAGATGCCAAAGCCGCCGCGCCCGCCGGCGAGGACCGGCACGCCGACCGCGACGAGGATGAGGAAGATCAGCACCGCGAGTCCGCCGCGTTTCGCGCCCAGCACCGAGCCGGCGATCATCACGCCCATGGACTGGGCGGTGATCGGCACGCCGACGACCGGCAGCGTGATGGGCGGAAACAGCCCCAGCACCGCCATGATGGCGGCAAACAGGGCGACGTAGACCATGTCGCGGGTGTTCATGGCGATGATCACTCCCCTCCAAGCGATGGGTCGCATTTTTTTGACCGACGATCAAATCTGCCCTTTTTCGCCGACGGAACTGTCAATACAGATTGTTCTGCCCGAATCATAGGTAAAACCGTACAAGCCGTAAAATTCCGGGGTTAGCGGCGCGGCTGGTCGGGGTCGTAGCAGCGGGAATCGATGGCGTCGGTCAGCTCGGCGGCCATGCGGAGTGTCTTGACCAGCAGCGGCACGACGAGGGCGGTGAGGCTGCGTTCCAGGCCTCGCACCTTCTGGGCCTCCCGGACCTCCTGGTATTTGGCGACCAGCAGCGGGATGAACCGGAGCGTCATCGACAGCATCAGGCTGACCTTGGCCGGGTTGACGCCGACCACGCCGAGCGGGCGCAAGCCGCGTTCCAGGGTGTCGATCATCTCGGAGACCCGAGTGGTGAAGGTGACGGTCAGCGCCAGCAGCAGCAGGATGGCGAAACGCAGCACGACGAGGAGACCGAGCGTCCAACTGGTGAACGCGCCGTGGACCAGGAAGATCGCGAGAAGCAGCACGGCGATGGGGCGAAGCTGGCGCATCGTCTCCGCCACCGGCACGCGGGCAATGGCCATCACCGCGGCAACGACGGCGAGGACAGCGACCAGCCACAGCGGCTCACGGATCAGAAAGACGCCGATGCCAGCGGCGAACAACACCAGGATCTTCGCCGCCGCCGGCAGGGCGTGCGCCGGCGTTTCGCGGTGGACGTAAAGGCCGAGGTTCACGCCATCATCTCCTGGTAGCGGGGTACCGTGTCGCCCGGCGGCCCGTCGGCGACGATGCGGCCCTCGTCGAACACCAGGACGCGCTCGAACTCGTCCAGCATGTCGAGGTCGTGGGAGACGACGATCGCCGTCTGCGGCAGGTCGGCGAGCACGTCCAGCATCATCCGCCTATTGCGCAGATCGAGGAGTGTCGTCGGCTCGTCGAAGACGATGTACTCGGGCTCCATCACCAGCACCGACGACAGCGCCAGCAATTGCTTCTCGCCGCCGCTGAGCTGATGGGTCGCCTGGTGGCGGAGCGGGGCGAGGTTGTATCGGTCCAGCACCGCGTCGACGCGGCCGGCGATCTCGCCCTTGTCGAACCCCAGGTTCTTGAGGCCGAAGGCGATGTCCTCCTCGACCAGCGGCATGACGATCTGATTGTCGGGATCCTGGAACACGAACCCGACCTTGCGGCGCACCGCCTTGGCATCGGCGCGGGTATCGATACCGTCGACGCGCACGGTGCCGGCGTCGGGGAGCAAAAGGCCGTTGAGCAGGCGCGCAAAGGTGCTCTTGCCCGATCCGTTAGCGCCGATGATGGCCACCCGGCGCTCGGCAAGGACGAGGTCGATGGCGTCGAGAATGACGCGTTCTCCGAACCGATGGGTAACGTTTTCGATCTCGATCATGATGCGATTGTTCGAAGACGACGGAGGTCCGCGACATTTGCTGCGCCGCCGCGAGGCCACCGGGACGGAACCACAATTCCTCCGAAAAAGCCACTTTGCGATGCAATATCAGGGCAGGAATGAAGGTTGGCGCGCAGGCCAGCGACGTCGCCCAGTTGCCTCGGATGTTGCTAACCGACGGAAAATCATTGCAGAATGCGCGGACAACAACGTGCAACGGGGACCGTGGCAGCCATCGGCGCCACCGTTCCGCAAAAACCGGGTTGGGAGACTTCACGATGATGCGACGAGTATTCGGTATCGCCGCGGCCACCGGTCTGGCCGTCGCCATGGGGGCATCGGCGGCCTTCGCCGGCGCCACGTTCGACGCGGTCAAGTCCCGCGGCGTGCTCAACTGCGGCGTCCACACCGGCCTATTCGGCTTTTCCGCCCCCGACGACAAGGGGGTCTGGAAGGGCCTCGACGCCGACTATTGCCGCGCCGTTGCCGCCGCCGTATTCGGCGACGCCAACAAGGTCAAGTTCGTGCCGCTGACCGCCCAGCAGCGGTTCACCGCCCTGCAGTCGGGCGAAATCGACATGCTGTCGCGGAACACCACGTGGACCCTGTCGCGCGACACGTCGGTCGGCCTCAACTTCACCGTCACGACGTATTACGACGGTCAGGGCTTCCTGGTGCCCAAGGCCCTCGGCGTCGATAGCGCGCTGAACCTCGGCGGCGCCACCGTCTGCGTGCAGACCGGCACCACCACGGAGCTCAACCTCGCCGATTACTTCCGCGCCAACAACATACAGCTCAATCCGCTGACCATCGAAGACTTCAGCGAAGTCACCTCGGCGTTCGTCTCGGGGCGCTGCGACGCGTTGACCTCCGACTCTTCGCAGCTCGCGGCGATCCGCGCCAACGACACGCCGAACCCCGACGACTACGTGATCCTCCCGGAGATCATCTCCAAGGAGCCGCTGGCGCCGGCCGTGCGCCACGGTGACGACCAGTGGTTCGACGTCGTCAAGTGGACCATCTACGCGACCCTGGAAGCCGAGGAGAAGGGCGTCACCCAGGGCAACGTCGACCAGATGATGGGCAGTTCCGATCCGACGGTGAAGCGTCTGCTCGGCGTCACCGCCGGCATGGGCAAGAACCTCGGCCTCGACGAGAAGTGGGCCTACAACGTTATCAAGCAGCTCGGAAACTACGGAGAGATCTACGAGCGCAATGTCGGCATGGACTCGAAACTGAAGCTGCCGCGCGGCCTCAACGCGCTGTGGACCAACGGCGGTCTGCAGTACGCGCCGCCGGCCCGCTAAGGTCTGAAACGCCGCCGTCCCGGGAAACCGGGGCGGCGGTTTCCGTTTCGGCGTCGTTCCATGCCTCCGACCGAAGCCTCCGCCGCAACGCCATCGCGCGCCGCGTGGTGGAACGATGCCCGCGTCCGCGGCGTGTTCTATCAGCTGATGGTGCTGGGCGGCGTCGGCCTGCTCGCGGCTTATCTGGTCAACAACACGCTCTCCAATCTCGAAGCCCGCAACATCGCCACCGGCTGGGGCTTCCTTGAGCGCGAGGCCGGCTTCGCGATCAGCGAATCGCCCATCGACTACGGCCCCGCCGACACCTACTTCCGCGCCCTCCTGGCCGGGCTGCTGAACACGCTCAAGGTCTCGCTGATCGGCATTGTGCTGGCCACGCTGCTGGGCACCATCGCCGGTGTTGCGCGGCTGTCGAGCAACTGGCTGGTGGCGAAAATCGCCACCGTCTACGTCGAGAGCCTGCGCAACGTGCCGATCCTGCTGCAGCTGTTCTTCTGGGCCGCGGTGATCAAGGAGGGGCTGCCGCATCCGCGGCAGGCGCTGAGCCCCGTGGACGGGGTGCTGATCAGCAATCGCGGCCTGTTCCTGCCCGAACCGGTTTGGGAAACGACCCACACGATGATGGGCGTGGCGCTCGGCGTCGGCATCGTCGGCAGCTGGATCGTCGCCCGCTGGGCCAAGAAGCGCCAGGAACAGACCGGCCAGCCGTTCCCGGTCATGCGGGCGGCGCTTGGCCTGATCATCGGGCTTCCGCTGGTGGCCTACGTCCTGGGCGGCGCGCCGACGGCGTTGAACGTCCCCGAGTTGAAGGGTTTCAACATTCAAGGCGGCGTCTGGGTGTCGCCGGAGTTCACCGCCCTTCTGACCGGGCTGGTCATGTACACCGGCACCTACATCGCCGAGATCGTCCGCGGCGGCGTGCTGTCGGTGTCCTGGGGGCAGAGCGAGGCCGGACTGGCGCTCGGCCTGCGCCGCAGCCTGGTGATGCGGTTGATCCTGCTGCCGCAGGCGCTCCGGGTGATCATTCCGCCGCTGACGAGCCAGTACCTGAACCTGGCCAAGAACTCGTCGCTGGCGGTGGCCATCGGGTTCCCCGATGTGGTCGCCGTCGCCAACACCTCCATCAACCAGACCGGCCAGGCCGTCGAGGGCATCGCCATCATCATGGCCGTCTACCTGACGGTGAGCCTTTCCATTTCGGCATTCATGAACTGGTACAACCGCAAGATCGCCCTGCAAGGGGGCGGCCGATGACGCAGCCGGTCGACGAGAGCCCGGACGCGGCGTTCGTCCGGATCGAGGAACCAACCGACGGCCGCCAACCGCCGCCGCAGGATCCGTCGCGCGGGTTCCCGATTCTCGCCTACGAATGGGCCCGCGAGCACCTGTTCAGCAACGTCACCAACTCGATCCTCACGCTGCTCTGTCTGTGGCTGCTGTGGGAGACGATTCCGCCGCTGATCAGTTGGGCATTCATCGACGCGGTCGGGGACGCCGAAGATTCGAAGGCCTGCCGCGAGGCCGCCGGCGCCTGCTGGGCGATCATCGCCAACAAGTACCGCTTCATCCTGTTCGGGTTCTATCCGTTCGAAGAGCAGGGCCGGCCGCTGATCGCGATGATCGCGTTCGTGGTCGTGCTCATCCTCAGTTGTTTTTCGGCCAACTGGCGGCCGTGGCTCGGCGCCCTGTGGGCGGTGGTGATCATCTTCACGGGAATGCTGATGTGGGGCGGCATCCTCGGCATGGTGTTCGTCGAGAACGCCAGTTGGGGCGGCCTGCCGCTGACCCTGATCCTCTCGGTCGTCGGCATCGGGCTGGCGTTTCCGCTGTCGGTGCTGCTGGCCCTGGGCCGCCGGTCGAACCTGCCGGCAATCCGGTCCGTGTGCGTCGGCTTCATCGAGCTGATCCGCGGCGTGCCGCTGATCAGCGTGCTGTTCATGGCCTCGGTGATGTTCCCGCTGTTCCTGCCCGAAGGCATGACCATCGACAAGCTGCTGCGTGCCCAGGTCGGCATCATCCTGTTCACCGCCGCGTACCTCGCCGAGGCGGTGCGCGGCGGTCTGCAGGCGATCCCGCGCGGCCAGTACGAGGCGGCCGATGCGCTGGGTCTATCGTATTGGAAGAAGGCCGGGCTGATCATCCTGCCGCAGGCGCTGAAGCACTCGATCCCGCCGATCGTCAATCAGTTCATCTCCATGTTCAAGGACACCTCGCTGGTCATCATCATCGGCCTGTTCGACCTGTTGGCGACCACAAAGGCGACGCTGACCGATCCCGAATGGCGGCTCTACTACATCGAGGGCTATCTGTTCGCGGCGATTATTTTCTGGGCCTTCTGCTTCTTCATGTCGCGGTTCAGCCAGTACCTGGAGCGGCGGTTGGAAACCGGCCACAAACGATGACCACGGGAGACGGCGCGATGACCACCGAACACCACCCCGATGCCGAGGTCGCCATCGCCCTCGAAGCCGTTCACAAGTGGTACGGCGCCTTCCACGTGCTCAACGACATCACGCTGTCGATACGCCGCAAGGAACGGGTCGTCGTCTGCGGGCCGTCGGGCTCGGGCAAGTCGACGATGATCCGCTGCGTCAACCGCCTTGAGGAGCACCAGCAGGGCAAGATCATCGTCAACGACGTGGAACTGACCAACGACGTCAAGGCCATCGAGGCCATCCGCAAGGACGTCGGCATGGTGTTCCAGAGCTTCAACCTGTTCCCGCACCTGACGGTAATGGAGAATCTCACACTCTCGCCCCTGTGGGTGAAGAAGACGCCGAAGAAGGAGGCCCAGGAGACGGCCATGTACTTCCTCGAGCGGGTCAAGATCCCCGAACAGGCGCAGAAGTACCCCGGTCAGCTCTCCGGCGGCCAGCAGCAGCGTGTCGCCATCGCTCGATCGCTGTGCATGCGGCCGTCGATCATGCTGTTCGACGAGCCCACCTCGGCCCTTGACCCCGAAATGATCAAGGAGGTCCTCGACGTCATGGTCGAATTGGCCGAGGAAGGCATGACCATGGTCTGCGTCACCCACGAGATGGGCTTCGCCAAGACCGTCGCCGACACCATGGTGTTCATGGACGAGGGCCGGCTCGTCGAGGTCGCCACCCCGGCCGAGTTCTTCACCGCGCCGAAGAACGACCGCACCAAGAAGTTCCTGAGCCAGATCTTGACGCACTGACGCGGAAGACGCTCTAGTCCTGCCCCTCGGCGAGCACCTTGCCGTAGCCCGGAGAGAACGGCACCGATCCGCCGACGATGCCGCGCAACGACGTGGGATTGGGTGTCAGCACCCGTCCGGGGCGCGCGTCGCCACCGATATCGCGAATGACGATGCGCCGTTCCTGGAGGGTGATCTCGCGGGTGACTGGCTCGCCGAAGCCGGTATGGGTGCCGAGGAAGCCCTGCTCGTCGAACCGAAGGCACTGGGCGCCGGCCGTGTCGATCAGGTCGAAGGGCCCGTGATCGAGGCGTCCCGGTTCGGCGTCGCCCGATCTCGGTGCCGCGTGGGCGGCGACGGAGCGATAGGTGTTCCGCGCCTCCAGATCGGCGGTGTAGACGTAGCTGCCCGGGTCGGCGAGCCAGTCGGCTCCGTCGATGGCGAGCTCGACGGCAAGCTGGTCGTTGTGGGCGTGGGCGCCGCGTCCGTCGCGTCCGAAGGCGCCGCAGCGGACGGCGAGGAACAGCCGCGGGCCGCGCCAGACGTAGACCCCGAAGTCAGGAAAAGCGACTGCCTCGAGGCCATCGAGGATCGCTTCCTCGGCCAGCTCGATCACGGTCCCGCGTCCGCCGGCGGGCGGCTTGCCAGCGAGTTTGACGCGATGTGCGGGCCGCTCGTCTTTCGGTGCAGCGACTTGGCGGTTGTTGGCCAGCGCTCGCACCAATGTGCCGTCTGCGGATTCCGGAGTACCGCCCAACAGCATGCCGATGGCATCGACGAGGGGGCGATGGTCGAGCGCATCCTCGTCCCAATACTCTGCGTCGTCCGCCAACTCCGAATAGCCCGCAAGGTTGGCATACCGACGCCGCGCCGCCGCAGCGACAATCCGTTCGCAGGGCGGCGCGGGTTTGAACCAGCGTCCCGAGTCCGTATCGCCGATCTGCGCCACCCGGCCTCCCGGCTTGGTCAACGCGGCGGTGAACGCTGCCATCCGCGCAAGCTGCTCGAAGTGGTCCGCTGGGAAAGGTGACACGCCGTCAACGCCCGGAACGGAAACCATTTCGACCGGCGCTGGGGCCAGGGGCGGCCGGCCCCTCCAGGCAGCGAAATCGTACGTCTCCAACGCCGCCAGCCGCTCCTCCGGAAGGCCGAGCACCAGTGCGGTCGTGTACGTCACCATCTCGGCGACCAGGCGGTGATAGCCGGTCGAGGCCTCGAAATGGCCGCCATCCGGCAGGAACTGGCGCGCCGTCTCGGCGATCAGCTCGCGCACCCCGAGGGCCAGCCAAGCGTCTGTCTCGGGGCTTCTCGGCAGATAGGCGGCGCAGAACGCAAGCCCGCAGACTTCGGCCATGTAGTGGTTGCCACGATGCTCCGGGTGCCAGTCCATGTGTTGGGCAATGAACCGCCCGTGGTCGACGGCTGCTGCCTGGACTTCCGCCTTGAAGGCGCCGTCGAATCCGGCGCCGTCGCTGTGGAACAGGTCGAGCGCAAGGAGCAGGTTGGAGATGCGGATCGCCGCTTCCATCGGCGCGATCCAGTTGACCCCGAATCCCGGCGGATTGACGGCGAGGAAGTCGAGCGCTTGGTCGCGGAACGCCGTCATGTAACGGTCCGACCATGCAAAGCCGTCGGCGCCGGCACGGGCGAGCACGAAGGCAAGACCCAGCACCGGCAGGTGCTGAAGCCGCGCCAGTTCCCACGGTACCTTGACGTCGGCGCCGGGCACATGTCCGTAACGCAACGCGCCTGACGCCCGGCCTTCGGACCAGCGGAACCCCGACCTGAAATCGAGCTGCCAATCGATGGGCGTGTAGCCTGAGCCGATCATCGCCCGGATGGACCGCGCGCGGTCGCGGTTCCCCGGGTTGAGCCGTTTGATCAGATCGTCGTCGCCACCGGGCGGCGGTGGGTAGACGTGGCCGCCGAATCCGCGGCAGGTCATGCCGTGAGCCAACGTCACCCAGCCGGATCCGAGCAGATCGAAGCGATGGGCTTGGGCGTGCACCGAGAACGAGGAGATCGTCTCGGCGCCGCCGGCGAGACCCTCGGGCTCCAACGGGGCAAGGCGCTGGTCCAAGCCGCCGCCGCCCAGGTCCGGGCGTGGCGAATAGGTGCAGCGCCGAGTATCCGCGGCCTGCCGGCGCAGGCCGGCGACCAGCCGCCCGGCATGGCGCAGGCCTTTTGCCGCTGCGGCCCCCGGGCTGAGGCCCGACGCAACCTTGATGGAATGGTTGATGCTCATCGGAACGCGGCCTCGCGGCGCCCCGAGAGGGCCGACCCTAGAAGCTGTCGGCCGGGCACCCGCAGAGCGGACAGGTCACGGCGGAAAGCACGCGCCGTTCCTGTTCCTCGCTCAACTCCCGGCCCGAAAGGGCGCTGCGGATTTCCGCCAGAATCCGGTCGTGGTTGTTCGCGGTGCGGCAGGAGCGGGCGGCGGCATAGAGCGCGGCGATGTCCTTCGACGGCTCTTCGAGGGTGAAGGCTCGCGCCGGTCCGATGCCGAACGCAAAACCGACCCCCGCGAGGGCCGTCGTCGAGAGGAACTTGCGCCGATCGAGCACCACTGTCTCCATTATGCCGTTCGATTCGCATCGAGGATACCGCCGGTCCCCGTCACCAATCAACCGCGCAGCGTGCCTCCGTCATCCGAGCACCGACTCCGGTGCGACGAACTGCAAGCCGAGGGCTTCGGCAACGCCGTGGCAGGTCACCTTTCCCTCATGCACATTGAGGCCGGCCAGCAGGTGCTCATCGTCGGCCAGCGCCTTCCGCCAGCCCTTATCGGCCAGGGCCAGAACGTAAGGCAGGGTCGCGTTCGTCAACGCGAACGTCGAGGTCCGCGCCACCGCGCCCGGCATGTTCGCGACGCAGTAATGCACTACGTCGTGGGCGACATAGGTCGGCTCGGCGTGCGTCGTCGGGTGCGAGGTTTCGAAACAGCCGCCCTGATCGATGGAGACGTCGACGACGACCGCCCCCGGCTGCATGCCCTTGACCATCTCCTCGCTGACCAGCTTCGGCGCCGCGGCGCCGGGGACCAGCACACCGCCGATGACCAGATCGGCGGCCTTGAGGTTTTCTTCGATGGCAAGCTGGGTGGCGAAGGCGGTCTTGATGCGGGTGCCGAAGTTGTGGACCAGACCGCGCAGCACATCGATGGAGCGGTCGTAGACGACCACCGCGGCACCGAGGCCGATGGCCATCAGCGCGGCATTGGAGCCGACCACGCCGCCGCCGAGGATGATCACCTTTGCCGGTTCGACTCCCGGCACGCCGCCGAGCAGGATGCCCCGGCCGCCGCGGACCTTTTCGAGGCACGCGGCGCCCGCCTGGATCGACATCCGTCCGGCAACCTCCGACATCGGCGCCAGCAGCGGCAGATGCCCGTCGCGGTCGGTGACCATCTCGTAGGCGATGCAGGTCGAGCCGCCGGCGATCAGATCATGCGTCTGCTCGGGATCGGGGGCCAGATGCAGGTAGGTGAACAGCACCTGGCCCTGGCGGAGCCGATCGCGCTCCACCGCCTGGGGTTCCTTGACCTTGACGATCATGTCGGCAGCGGCGAACACCTCCTCGGCGCTGCCGACTATCGACGCACCGGCGGATCGGTAATCGTCGTCGGTGAACCCGACTCCTACGCCGGCCGTCGTCTCGACCACCACGTCATGACCATGCGCGGAAAGCTCGCGCACCCCGGCCGGCACCAAGCCGACCCGGTATTCGTGGGTCTTGATCTCCTTCGGCACCCCGACCAACATCGATCGTCCTCCCTGAAGGCTGGCATTTTTTTCTTTGAACCAGTGAGGTTACGGGGTTCGATGGGAGGGAACAAGCGTACCGCGACGGGGTGCGCCACAGGAGGGCCGTTCCATGCAGTATTCCGCCAATCCCCTCGAAAATCACTGGATGCCGTTCACCGCCAACCGCGACTTCAAGACCGACCCGCGGCTGATGGTGAAGGGGGAGGGCGTCTACTACTGGAACCACCATGGTGATCGGGTGTTCGACGGCGCCTCGGGCCTGTTCTGCTGCGCGGCCGGCCACGGCCGGCGCGAGATCGCCGATGCGGTCGCCGCCCAGCTTCGTGACATGGAGTACGTGCCCCACTTCCAGTTCGGCCATCCGTCGTCGTTCGAGCTCGCAAACCGGCTATCGCGGATCACGCCAGGCGACCTCAATCACGTGTTCTTCGCCAACTCGGGCTCCGAAGCGATCGATTCGGCACTGAAGATCGCCATGGCCTATCACCGCGCCCGCGGCGAGGCGCATCGGTTGCGGTTCGTCTCGCGCGAGCGCGCCTATCACGGGGTCAATCTCGGCGGTACCTCGCTCTCGGGGCTGATCAAGAACCGCGAAGCCTTCGGCGCCATGGTGCCGGGCGTCCTGCACCTGCGACATACCTGGCAGGCGGAGAGCCGGTTCACCCGCGGCCAGCCGGAGACCGGCGCCGAACTGGCCGACGACCTGCAGCGGTTCGCCGACCTGGTCGGCGGCGGCACCATCGCGGCGTGCTTCGTCGAGCCCATCGCCGGCTCCACCGGCGTGCTGGTGCCGCCAAAGGGATACCTTGAGCGGCTCCGCGAGATTTGCGACGCCCACGGCATCCTGCTGGTGTTCGACGAGGTCATCTGTGGCTTCGGCCGCACTGGCAAGGCGTTCGGCGCCGACAGCTTCGGCATCGTCCCCGACATGATCACCATGGCCAAGGCGCTGACCAACGGCGCCCAGCCCATGGGCGCTGTGGCCGTTTCGGACCGCATCCACGACACCGTCGTCGGCGCCGCGCCGGAGCGCGCCGTCGAGCTGTTCCACGGCTACACCTTCTCCGCCCACCCGGCGGCTTGCGCGGCGGGTATCGCCACGCTCGACATCTACGAGGGCGAAGGCCTGTTCGACCGCGCCGCGGCGCTTTCGGATCGGTTCCTCGATCGGGTGTTCGCGCTGGCTGATGCGCCGGCCGTCACCGACGTGCGGGGCTATGGCCTGCTGGCGGCGCTCGACCTGGCGCCGGAGGGCGGTCCGGGCGCGCGGGGATACGAGGCGCTCAAGCGCCTGTTCGCCGCCGGCCTGCTGGTCAAGGTCACCGGCGACGCGGTGATCCTGGCGCCGCCGCTGATCGCCGAAGAGGCGCACATCGATGAGATGTGCGACATCCTCGCCAAGGTCGTCGGCGCGTTCTAGCGCCGCTCACAGGGAACGGAGTCGGTGCCGAAGGACAACCGGCATTCGGCCTCGAAAAGATGGCGCAGGGCCTGCCGGCCGCGGTGCAGCAACACGCGCGAGTTCTCGACCGAGATATCGAGCGCGACGGCGACTTCGCGATGGCTGAGACCGGCCACGTCGTGCAAGGCGACAACGTCGCTTTGCGGCGATGGAAGCCGGGTGACGAACTCGCCGATGCACGACGACATTTCAGCCTGCAAGTACGCCCCCTCAATGTCGTCGTCTGACGCCAGCTTCTCCAGCGCCTCGGGACCTGCGTCCGTCATAGGCTTTCGCGCCGCCGAACGGTAGTGATCGCTGACGACATGGTAGGCGATGGCGCTGAGCCACGTGGTGACCGAGGCGTCGGCACGGAACTGGTTGCTGGACGCATGCGCGCGGGCAAGCGCCTCCTGCGTCAGGTCGTCGACCAGGGCTCGGTCGGCGACCATCTTGGAGACGAAGCGGCGCACCACCGTCTGGTGATGCGCGCTGTCGTCAGCCGATGTCTGTTCAGCAGCAGCCGGAGGCTTGGACGGTCGGAACGTGCTCGCTCGAAAGGAGGGCATTCACGTACTCCCGGGTTTTTGCCGCTGCCCCGCGGCCGACCTGCAGGCCTGTCTCCACGGCTTTGCCGATGTCCTCGGGGGAGGCGCCGGCATCTTGGCACAACGGCAGATGGTGCTCCATACACGGCCGGCAGTTGACCGCCGCCGCTGCTCCCATGGCCACGAGTTCCTTGGTTCGCTGATCCATCACCGTACTCCTTTCCGGTCCATCCGAAGCCGGCGAAGTCCGGCCTCGTGTGGAGTTAGTCGCTTTTGGATCGCGAATCGTTACAAGACGAAGCAGGATGGATCGGAGCCGGGTCTTGCCGCTGAAGGGGTCGGATCAGCTTTCCCGGTAGTAGACGTGGCGGCCGATGCGGGTAACAGGTGCGAGCGCGTTGGCCCAGGGCGGGCGGACGTAGTCGGCGTGGTACCACAGTGCGCCGCCTGTCGGGTCGTTGTAGCGCCGCGAAAGCACCTTCTCCGCCGCCGCCCGCGCGGTTTGCCAGGCCGCCATGTCGCGGGGCCGGTCGCTCTTGCCGTCGCACCACCACGAGAACTGGCAGCGGTGCCGCGGCCATTCGCCGCCGTCGAAGACCACCGAGCAGACGTCGTCGGGAAAGGCCGGATGGTCGACCCGGTTGAGGGTCACCGCGGCAACGGCGAGCTGGCCGAGGGGCGGTTCCGAACGCGCCTCCCAGTAGATATTCAGCGACAGGCGGTCAAGTCCGGGCGGTGGTGGATAATTTATTCTGGGGTGCGGGCGCTGAGGTCTTCGCATGGAGACCGTTTTGGGCCTCGTATTCGCGGTCGAGCTCCTCTCTGACAGCGCGCATCTGACGGCGCTCGAGTTCGCTGACCCTGATGGCGCGCCAGCGCTCGGCGGCGCGGATCATGGCGCCGAACATG
>Ga0209790_1000157_pt1 | contig 13532 bp, 7 predicted proteins | sample WorMetG1aBELIZE2_FD_187420 | JGI IMG/M metagenome (GOLD analysis project Ga0209790, IMG submission 187420) | Marine gutless worms symbiont microbial communities from Max Planck institute for Marine Microbiology, Germany - Inanidrilus... ... | reverse complement strand
CGCCAAGCCTGCATGGCGTTCGAGGGCGAGAAGCCCACGGGAGAAATGAGGCGCGGATCGGCAGATCCCATCAGGGCCAGCGGGCACAAAGCCCCGCACCAAAGGCCGGATACAAAACTGCAATCTGACCCTGACCGTCACACCCAAATCGGTCCTTGCCTCCCGGGAGGCGTCCATACAACCCGGCATGGCGCCGCCTCTGGCCAGTCGGAGGATGTCATCGATTAGACTATCGGCCTCATCTCCGCTGATCCCCCCGTAGGTGAGCAGCAACCGGGCCTTGGCGATCATGTCGTCGCGGGTGATCGGGTTTTCGGGATCGCCTTTGGTGTTGGCGCGCGTCGATCTCCGCACCGTCCCGTCGGCAAGGAAGACCGCGACGCCGGCGCCCCAGGCGCCGGGGTATGCCGAGACGTAGGGCTCCGCGGCGGATACACGGACTCGGCCAGCGAGCGGCCGCAGCGCCCCACGGGCGGTGGCGGAAAAGGCATCGAAATCGATGGTTTCCCGGGTGAGCGCCGCCGCCGCGCAGTGTTGAAGGGAGAACTTGGCCTCGTATTCGCTCTCCGGCGCCGGACGGTCGCAGACGTCGAGCGCCGCCGGATAGGTCTCGATCTCGACGCGCTCGATCGCATGGCCGTCCGCCATGGCGCCGATCTCCAGGCATGCGTCGATCAGCGGATGGGTGTGACGGCACGACGGCCACGGTTTCACCGACGTCAGGGTCAATTGCCAGGGGGCATCCGCATCGCGCGTCACGGCGCCAGGGTCGGCGTCCGGACACGTCGCCGCGAAGAGGCCCTTGTCGCCCTCGAGAATGCGCGGCGGTCCGGTGAAGCCCCGTTTCGCCAGATCGGCGGCGAGCACGCCCGCCGCCGCCGCCCGCCCCGCGTGCAGGTGCTTGGTCATCGCCCCGCTCTCGAGGAATTGCCACGGGCCGGATGCCTGATCCCCCGCGTTGCCCAGGGCGTCGACCATCGTTCGCGCATCGAGGCCGAGCAATGATCCCGTGGCGTAGGCCGAGCCGAAAGGTCCGCATGTGGCGGTGCTGTGCCAGATGCGGTAGTGCTCCGCGCCCGCGGCCATGCCGACACGGGTCATGGCTTCGAATCCGCGAATGACCGCGGTGAGGAAAGCCTCTCCCGAAGCCGCCTCACGTGCGGCGACGGCCCAGGCCGCGGGGACGACCACGCAACCGGGGTGGACGACCGAGGCCTTGTGCAGGTCGTCCATCTCCAGGATGTGGGTGAGGCCGCCCATCAGAAACGCGAGGGTGCGGGCGCTCGGCGGCTCGGCCTCGGCCCATTCGACGAGGATTTGGCCCGGCGCCGTGGCCCGGCCGCCGATCGCATTGGCGACGGCGTCGAGCACAAGGAGCGCCGCGTGCTCTCTGTCGCCGTCGCCGATCTCCTTGATCTCGATCAGCTCGATCAGTTGCTCGGTCAAGGTCCCGGCAGCCATTGTCGCGCTCGCTTCTGTGAGAAATTCAGGGTCACTGATGGAAGGGGAAAACTTAGCCGCCGCCCCCGCGGCGAGGCAAAGACCGAATGATACCCGCCGTCACTGACGCTTCCCCGCTGTCGGGTTCCCGTGCGCGGCCCCACCTGGGCGACGGCTCAGGACGGCTTGGTGCCGGTGACCGTGATCGACAGGACGTGCAGGTCGTTCGAGGCCGCCTCGGCGTGAGTCTTGTCGGCATACCGGGACAAGACCGACTCAGGGATGTCGATCCGCCGCGCTTTGACCACGTCAATGCCGTCAAGGCCGGTTTCGGCGATGATGCCGAGGTAGTCGTCCCGGGGGATCGCGCCGGAAATGCAGCCGACATAGAGCGCCGCCACCTCGAGCGTCCAGTCGGGCAACGGCGCCGACGACACGATATCGGAAATGCAGAACCGGGCTCCGGGCTTCAACACCCGATGGATCTCGGCGAAGGCGGCCCGCTTGTCGGGAACCAGGTTCAGCACGCAGTTGGAGATGACCACGTCGACGCTGTCGCGTTCGACCGGAAGATGTTCGATCTCGCCGAGCCGGAAGTCGACGTTGTCGTATCCGAGTTTGCTGGCGTTCAAACGCGCCCTGGCGATCATTTCCGGCGTCATGTCGACGCCGACCACAAGACCCGACTCGCCCGTTTCGTGGCGTGCAATGAACACGTCGTTTCCGGCGCCGGAGCCCAGATCGAGCACCGTGTCACCCGGGCGGATGCCGGCGTGCTCGACGGGCAGCCCGCAGCCCAACCCGAGATCGGCCTCGGCTACGTGCCCCGCCACGCCCTTGTAGGCATCGCCGAGCATGTCGACGCCGTCGCCGCTGCCGCCGCAACCACTCGGCCCGCAGCCGCATCCGCTGCCCGAGCTTTCTCCGGCGATTTCGGCATATCTTTCTCGCACCTGTTCACGAACGGTGTCGTCGAGAGTGGTCATGACGTGTCCCTTTCAGAAGGTTGGCAGCAGCTTTCGATCGATCCGAACAGGTCGGCGACCTGCGCGCGCAGCCGGACCATTTCCGCATGATCGATGCAGTAGCACGATCGCGGACCGTCGATGGTTCCGCTGATCAGGCCGGCCTGTTTGAGCACTTTCAGGTGTTGCGAGACCGTCGCCTGCGAGAGCGGCATCTCCTCGACCACGTCGCCACAGATACAGGTGCCGCGCTCCGCAAGCAGACTGAGGATTCTTAGCCGCGCCGGATGGCCGAGCGCCTTCAAGACCTCGGCGAGCGTGTCATAGGAGTCGGTGCGGGCGTCCATGTTTTATCGTATATCGACGATAAACGATGAGTCAAGGCTGAGTTCTTCCGAGTACGAGTCCTGCGATCCTTTGATCCGTGCCCGGTCGGAGAGGGGGAATGCCCCGCAGGGGGCAGAACCGGTGCTGAGGGACGGCCGTGTCCGGCCTCCGTCCTCAAGGTCGTCTGGGGCGCTGTTCAGTCCGCGGGCGCCCGGCTGGGCTTGGTAAGGATGAACCAGGCCCCGTAGGCGATCACCACCGCCATGGCCGCGATGAGATACCAGGGCGCCGCCGAGAACAGGACGACGTACACCATGCTGGCGACCATGGCCGTGACCGCCACGATCTTGGCGAGGGGCGGGATCACCCGGTGCTGGTCCCATTGCCGGAGCGGAGGACCGAACACCCGGTGGTGGTAGAGCCAGTCATGGAACCGTTTCGAACTGCGGGCAAAACACCAGAGCGCCAGAATCATGAACGGGGTCGTGGGCAGCACCGGCAACACAGTACCCAGCAAACCCAGGCCGACGAAGGCCAGACCCAGTCCGAGAAGCAGAGGGCGGCGAAGAGGGGTGTCGTTCACGGTCAGTCCTGGGCGGGTTCTTTCGTGTCGATACACGGGCACGTGTGGTCGGCAACTGGCCCGCGCATTCTAAGGTCACGACGGAATTGATAGCGGCCCTTCATCCGGCCTCACTCCGCCGCGACGGCTTGCGAGGAGGCCCGCAGCTCCCGCAGCGCCTGGGCGATGATCTGGATGGCGGACCAGAGGAACAGGCCGGCCATCAGCGCCGCGACGATCAGGTCCGGCCAGGCCGTCCCGGTCAGCGCCACGAGGCCGGCGGCCACCATCACCGCGACGTTGCCGATGGCGTCGTTGCGCGTGCAGAGCCAGACCGACCGCACGTTGGCGTCGCCGTCGCGATAGCGGATCAGGATTGCCACGCTGGCCAGGTTCGCGGCGAGGGCGAGGAATCCGATCGCCCCCATGATCGGAGCATTGGGGAGGCCGAGGACGAACACCTGATAGGCCGTCGAGCCGAGCACCCAGACGCCCATCAGCGCCAGGCTGGCGCCCTTGATCAGCGCGGCCAGCGCCCGGGTGCGAATCGCCATGCCGAGCACGAACAGGCTCATGCCGTAGGTCAGGGTGTCGCCGAGGAAATCCAGGGCGTCCGCCTGCAGCGCGCGGGACCCGGCGACGGCGCCGGCGGTCATCTCGACCCCGAACATCACCGCGTTGATGGCAATGATGACCCAGAGCGCGCGCCGGAACCCGGCCGACATGCCGTCGAACTTCGGTTGGTGATCGCAGCATCCGGCCGACATGGCGGCTCCCGGTGATCGGTTTCGGTCGATCCCTCATCTTAGGGCCGTCGGTCGCCAAAAGCTCAAGGGGAATGCGCAGAGGTGATGACTCGCCACGGTCGTGTGCTCACGGATTTTCCCGTTAAACGAGTTAAATAATTTCGTTAAGCTACTCATAATTGCCATCCTGTTCCACCAAAATTTTTCGAAACCGCCGCCACGACGAGGGTTTTTCGGGGACGTTGCCATGGGGGAGGCGTATCCGAATAACCACTCGAAATATTCAGAAAGATAAGTGTTTGGGTCATGCCTAGCTGCGTGTCTCTGGATGGGGCATAAGGTTAAGCAAGGCAATGAAAAACAAGTATGCGAGTCATTCAAGGATTTCCGAGGCCAAGGTCCGCGAGGTCGTGCGGTTGGATGATCATGGGCTTCGAGGGACCCCGTAATAAGCAACCGATGCCCCGCCTTAGAGGTGAACGACCCCAGAGGTGAAGGACCCCGCTTGAGAGGAGAGAGGCAATGTCGGACATCCCTGAAAACGGCGACATCGAGTTCCAGAACAGCCGCGCCCACTTCGAACCCCTCGGTTTCGAGGACGCACCCGCCGATACCAACGACGGGACGATTGGCGGCGACACGCTGATCGGCGATCCGGAGCCCGAGGAGACGGGCGAGCTTCCGGACGCCCTCGCGTACTGGTCGTTCACTGGCGGCGTCGGCAACGAGTTCTCCGATGCCCGCGGAGGTCCCTCCGTATTCGCGTTCACCCAGGAAGACGGCCTCGCCGTGCCGGCGCCGACGCCACCGACCCGGGCCGACCGCGACGGCAACGCGGACGCCGCGCTGGAGTTCAACGGCGAGAACAGCTTCGCATTCATCGAGCACGTCCCAGACTTCGAGGTGACCCAGGGCACGATCGCGCTGTGGGTGCAGCCGGACGATCTTTCGGATGACGCGATCATCCTGTCGAAGGACCAATTGGGTAGCGGCGACGGCGGCCACTTCCGCTTCGGATTCGAAGAGGACGGCCGGCTGTTCATCCGCTTCGCCAACGGCGACGGCGGCTCGAACAAGGCCTGGGAGTCTTCGGCTTCGTACCTGCAGGAAGGCCAGTGGACCCACATCGCGATATCGTTCAGTGCCGAGGACGGGATCACCGTCTACGCCGACGGCGTCGCGATCCCCGACTGCGCGTGGATCCGCAAGGAGGGCAACGAGGACCTGCCGAGCCTGCAGTCGGAAGCCTACATCCTGCAGAACCAGGAGCCGTGGATCCTCGGCGCCGACACCTCGGGCACCAACAACAACGATACGCCCGAAGACTTCGCCGCCAACCACGAGCACCTGCACGACGCCTTCGACGGCGCCATCTCCGACTTCGGCATCTGGGGCGGCTATACACCCGACGACGTTCTGACCGCGGAGGAGGTCGCAGACCTCTACGAGAACGGTCCCGGGGCGGCGTTGACCGCGCCCTCGGGCCCGCAGCCGATCCCGTCGGGTACCGACACCCTCGACGGTTTGGCCGGCGACGATCACCTGATCGGCGGCGGCGGCAACGACGAGCTGATCGGCGGCGCCGACCGCGACCACATCGAAGGCGGCTACGGCGACGACGCTCTCGACGGCGGCTCGGGCGACGACATCCTCGAAGGCGGGCGTGGCTCCGACCTGCTCCTGGGCGGCGCCGGGCGACGACCTGCTGGTCAGCCGCTCGGATGCCGGCGAGCAGCGGATCGGCCAGCTTGCCATCGGCGAGCCGACCCGCGGCGACCCGGACTACGAGGTCAATCCGGACCGCCAGAAGCTCTATGGCTGGGAGGACCAGCCGCTGGTCGCCGACGACATCCTCGTTGGCGGTACGGGTGCGGACACCTTCCTATTCAACCCGCAGATCAACGCCAAGCGCGACATCATCCTCGAACACGTCAACGCCGACCGGACGATCAACTGGGCGGGAGTCGCCGGCGAGAACAACGAGCTCCACGACCACTGGGTGGACAGCTGGGGCATCGACCTGATCGCCGACTACGACGCCAGCGAAGACACCATCGCGATCATCGGTCACACGGTGGCGCCGGAGGTCGAATACAAGCTCATCGACACCGACGGCGACGGCATCGACGACGACGCGGTCTCGATCATCACCGTCTATTCGAACCAGGGTGGCGGCGGCGGCGCCCACACCGAGGACCTGATCGGCCAGATTGTCGTCCACGGCGACTTCGTCGATCCCGAGGCGATCGTCACCAACGCCGGCGTCACCCACGGCATCGTCAAGACCGTCGACGAGATCCAGGAGGCGCTGGCGCCGACGGGTACGCTCAAGACCTCGACGCTGGAAGACGGCACCGAGATCGTCGGCTACGACACCCGCGACGACGAGGGCAACCTCGGCGCCATCATCGAGGACCCGGAGCGCTTCATCGACAATCCGTACCTCGACAGCGGCCGCTTCGAGATCGCCAGCAACATCCCGGCCGGCACGCCGGCGCCGAGGGCGGTGATCGACGAAACCTCGCACGCGGTGCTCGCCAGCATGATCCTGACCGGCATCGGCGACGACGGCGAGAGCGTCGACGGCTCACCCGGCGCGTTCGTCAACGTCCCACACGTGGACGGTCTCGCCCAGGAGTCTGGCACGGTCGCCTTCACCTTCACGGCCGACACCCCGGGCGAGGGCTGGCAGGCGCTGTTCTCGAAGGACGCGTCGGGCTACGTCGACGGCGGTCACCTGACGGCGTGGATCACCTCCGAGCAGCACGTCAAGGTCCGCTACCAGTCGACCGATCAGACCGTCTACGTTCGCGACTACGACGTCCATATCGAAGCCGGGCAAAGCTACCACTTCGCCTTCAGCTTCGACGGCGATTCGGCCGAGCTGTATCTGGACGGCGAGCTGCAGGCATACGACGACCTGACGAACAACTCCGAGACCTACGAACTCGGGATGACCGGCAACACCGAAAGCCTGGTGTTCGGCGCGTCGACGACTTGGCGGACCTCGGGCGAGCTCAACAACCTCCACGACTTCTTCGACGGCACGATCGAGAACGTCGTCGTACTCGACCGCGCGCTCTACCCGCTGGAGCACCTGTTCCTCAACGAGGGCACCCTGGAGATCACCCCGTCCGACGCCCCGGTCGATCCGACCGCCGTCGTGGCTGACCCGGCGGTGACGGAGACCGACGACCTTCCGGACGCGCCGGGCGTCGACCTGCCGGGCGCGCTCGCCTTCTGGTCCTTTGCCGACGGCGCCGGGAACGAGTTCTCGGACGCCCGCGGCGGACCCTCGGCGTTCGCTTTCACCCAGGAGGAAGGCCTTGCCGTGCCGGCGCCGACGCCACCCGTGCGTCCGGGCCCGGACGGAACCCCCGATGCGGCGCTCGAATTCAACGGCGAGACCAGCTTCGGCTTCATCGCCCATGACGAGGCGTTCGAGGTCACCCAGGGCACCATTGCGCTGTGGATACAGCCGGACGACGTCTCCGACGACGCCATCATCCTGTCGAAGGACCAGTCGGGCGCCGGTGTCGGCGGCCACTTCCGCCTCGGTTATGAGGACGGCGGGCACATCTTCATCCGCGTCGCCAACGGCGACGGCGGCTCGAACAAGGCGTGGGAGTCCTCGGCCCCGTACCTGAACGATGGCGAATGGTCACACCTCGCGGTCTCGTTCGGTGCCGAGGGCGGCGTCACCGTCTACGTCGACGGCGTCGCCATCCCCGAGTACGCCTGGATCCGCAAGGAGGGCAACGAGGACCTGCCGAGCCTGCAGTCGGAAGCCTACATCCTGCAGAACCGCGAGCCGTGGATCCTCGGCGCCGATACCGCGTACACCACCAACAACGACACGCCCGACGACTTCGCCGCCGATCATGAGCACCTGCACGATGCCTTCGACGGTGCCATCGCCGGCTTCGGCATCTGGGGCGGCTTCACCCCGGACGACGCGCTGACCGGCGAGGAGGTGTTGCAGCTCTTCCTCGAAGGGCCCGGCACGGCGCTGACGGCGCCTTCGGGTATCCAGCCGATCGCGCTCGTCGACGACGATGTCATGGGCACGGTTGAAGCCGACTCGCTGGAGGGCGGATATGGCGACGATATCCTCGACGGGGGCGCCGGCGACGACGTGCTCGAAGGCGGGCGCGGTTCCGATCTGCTCCTGGGCGGCGACGGCGACGACCTGATTGTCAGCCGTTCGGACGCCGGCGAGCAGCGGATCGGCCAGCTCGCCATCGGAGAACCGACCCGCGGCGATCCGGATGGCGAAGTGAACCCGGACCGCCAGAAGCTCTACGGGTGGGAAGGCATGCCGCTCGTTTCCGACGACATCCTCGTCGGCGGCGCGGGCGCGGACACCTTCCTGTTCAATCCGCAGATCAACGCCAAGCGGGACATCATCCTCGAACACGTCAACGACGACCGCACCATCAACTGGGCGGGCGTCGCCGGCGAGAACAACGAGCTCCACGACCACTGGGTCGACAGTTGGGGCATCGATATGATCGCCGACTACGACGCAAGCGAGGACTCCATCGCCATCGTCGGTCACACCGTGGCGCCGGAGGTCGAATACAAGCTCATCGACACCGACGGCGACGGCGTCCTCGATGACGCCGTCTCGATCATCACCGTCTATTCGAACCAGCACGGCGGCGGCGGCGCCCACACCCGCGACCTGATCGGCCAGATTGTTGTTCGCGGTGATCTCGTCGACGCGGAATCGATCCTGACCAACGCCGGCGTCACCCACGGAATCGTCGAGACCGTCGACGAGATCCACGAAGCGATCAACCCGGCGGGCACGCTGAAGACCTCGATGCTCGAGGACGGCACCGAGATCGTCGGCTACGACACCCGCGACGACGAGGGCAACCTCGGCGTGATCATCGAGAACCCCGAGGAGTTCATCGACAACCCGAACCTCGGGAGCGACCGGTTCGAGGTCGCCAGTGCCCTGCCGGAGGGCCTGCCGACGCCGACCGTCGTCCTCGACGAAACGACCCACCCGATCGCCGAGGAGATGATCCTGACCGGCAGCATCTTCGACGGCGTCGCCCAGCCGGGTGTCCCCGGCCGGTTCGGCTATATCCCGCACGAGGGCGCCGCGGCCGGGCTCGCGCAGGAGTCCGGGACCTTCGCGTTCTCATTCACCGCGGACACGCCCGGCGAGGGCTGGCAGGCGCTGTTCTCGAAAGACGCGTCCGGCTACGTCGACGGTGGGCATCTGACGGCCTGGGTCAGCGACTACGGGCACGTCAAGGTGCGCTATCAGTCGACGGAGCACACGGTCTACCTCCACGACTGGGAGGTCGACATCGAGGCCGGCGTCAGCCACCACTTCGCCTTCACCTTCGACAGCACGTCGGCGTCGTTCTACCTCGACGGCGCCCTTCGCGATTCCGAGGACCTTTCCGACATGCCCGGGTTCGCCATGGGGATGAGCGGCAACACCGAGAGCCTGGTGTTCGGCGCCTCGACGGTGAGCCGGACGCCCGGCGGGCTCGACAACCTGAAGGAGTTCTTCGACGGAACCATCGAAGACGTTGTCGTGCTGGACCGCTTGCTGCATCCCACCGAGGTCCTATTCCTCAGCGAGGATGCGCTCGAAACGAACCCGCCCTCGGAGCCGCCGGCCGTCGAAGACCTTCTGGTCGAGGGCACGGGGGACAACGACGACCTCGCCGGCGGAGCCGGCAACGACACCGTGCTCGGGTTCGCGGGCGACGACACGCTGGATGGCATGGCCGGCGACGACACCCTCGACGGCGGCACCGGCAGCGACACGCTGCTCGGCGGCGAGGGTGCGGACGTGCTCAACGGCGGTGCGGACGCACCTCCGTCACTTGTCACGTTCGCCGATCCCGGCCTGTTTCCCAATGTCGCCGAGTTCGTGGACATCGGACAGTCCCCGGCACCGGGCGGAACCGCGGTTGGCATTGCCGGCGAGTGCATGGCGATCGAGGACGACGCCGTTGCCACGTTGACCTTTGCCGGGGGTACGGCCGGCTACACCAACTCCGTCGGCATGTACACCACCGCCGCGGACGGCACCATCGGCGACGTCACCCTGGCTTTCGAGAACGTCCTGGCTCTCGGTGCCGGCGATTCGGTGACCGTCGATCTGCCCGGCGGCGTCGGTTGCGGCTTCGGTCTGTTCCTGATCGTCCACGGTGCCCGCGTCAACGACGGCTACGAGGGGCTCGATCTGGAGACCGGTTCGCTCGGTTTCATCTATGATTTGGGCGGTACGGGCGAACGCGCCGCCAAGATCACCGATGCTGCCGACGACGTCTCCTTGGTGTTCGACGATGGCGAGAGCCTGACGGTTCTGCAGGGTCCCATCCTCCATTCCACCAAGCGCGATGGCTCGGCCGACCTGAACGCCGACGGAGAGGCTCACGTCGTTTCCGGACGTCTGAGCGGTGACAACGACACCACTCTCAGGGTCGGTTTCGAGGACTCGCCGGGCGGCGGGGATGGCGACCACAACGACGTCATTATCGACGTCGCGATCGAAACCCTCACTGACCCGGCCAGCGATACGCTCGCGGGCGGTGGCGGCGACGACATTTTGACCGGCGGTCTCGGTGAAGACGTGTTCGTGTTCGGCGATGGCGGCGGCACCGACCGGATCACCGACTTCGAGGTCGGCGTCGACCGCTTCGCGCTTGAAGGTGGCCTGACGATCGGTTCGGTCTATGTCGTCGATGCCGACGCCGACGGTGTTGCCGATGACTCCCTGGTCCTGCTCTCCGACGGTGCGGTCGAGCTGATCGGCGTCACCGGCGTCACTGAAGGCGACCTGCTCGGCACCTGACGGCTGGACGATCCCTCATCGCGGCGCTCCCGCGCCGCGGCCCGCCGCGCCGTCGACGTTGACGGGCGGCGGGCAGGGGACCACCTTTTCGGGCATGGACGGTCCCCACGACCCGGCCCGGACGGCACGGCCGCCGCAGTTCGTCGGCAGCGATATCTACCGCATCTCCACCCATGGCAGCGGCCATCCGCTGGCCATTCCCCGGGTGTCGCTGGCGATCGATCTCTGCCGGACGCTGGGCTGGCTTTCCGACGCGGTCTATCACGACTGTCCGCCGGCGCGGCCCGAGGAGATCGCCCGCTATCACGACCGCGCCTACGTCGACGCGGTGATCGCCGCCGAGCGCGACCAGGACATCCCCAAGGACGTCCGGCTGCGCCACAACATCGGCATCAACGGCCATCCGATCTACGCCGAGATGTTCCGCCGCCCGGCGACGGCCTGCGGCGGCTCGATCATGAGCGCCGGCCTGCTCACCGAGCCGGGGATCATCTATCACCCGGCCGGCGGCACCCATCACGGCCAGCCGGCGCGGGCCAGCGGCTTCTGCACTTTCAACGATCCGGTGCTGGCCATTCTCGCGTTCCTCGACGGCGGGCTCACGCGAGTCTTCTACCTCGACCTCGATGCCCACTTCGGCGACGGCGTGCAGGCGGCATTCACTGACGACGAGCGGGTGTTCACGCTCTCGATCCACGAGGCCGGCCGTTGGCCGATGGCGCGCGGCGCCGGCATCGACGACGGTGTTGGCAGCCTCGGCGACCGGGGCGGCGGCCGGTCGCGCAACCTGCCGGTGCCCGAGGGCTTCAATGACGTCGAGCTGGAATACCTGGTGGAGACGGTCGTCGTGCCGTCGATCACCGAGTTCGCGCCGGATGCCTTGGTGGTGCAGGGCGGCTGCGATGCCCTCGCCGACGACCCGATGACCCGCCTCGCGCTCTCCAACACGGCGTTCTGGCGGACGGTGGCAACGTTGCGGTCGATGGCGCCGAGGTTCTTGATGCTGGGCGGCGGAGGTTACAACCCCTACGCAGTCGGGCGGTGCTGGGCGGGCAACTGGGCGGCGCTGAACGGCTTCGCCGTGCCCGAGCGGCTGCCGGAGGAAGCCGAGTCGATCCTTCGATCGGTGACCTGGAACCACCGGCGCGGCCGGACCCCACCGGAGCACTGGTTCACCAGCCTCGCCGACGCGCCGAGGCTGGGACCGCTCAGGGCTGAGATCCGGGAGTTGGCTGCGGGCGCACTTATGCCGGCGGGTCGACGACGCTAGTTGTCGGCGCGCCGGTCGAGCCCGCGCGGCGCATGAGCGTGACTGCCTTCGCATGGAACGACCGTGCGGTCGTTCCATAGGCGGGGTCGGGGAGCGTAGACGGCTGTCAGGCCGTTTTGTTGGCGTGCTGCCGGACCGGCGCGGGCTCGTCTATCGACGGAAGCCCTAGGGGGCTGAGGCACCCGCCGCGACTCGGGGGGTCACTTGGCAGCAACTCTTTCCCGCGCCGGCCGGCGCACACCGAACGGTGGGGACCGTTTCGATGTGTTCGGGCGTCCTCGAAACCTGCCGGCGCAAGTCAGTTCCTAGAAGAAGTACGCAAACAACCCTAGGACGACAACGACAAGAGCAACAACAAGCGCGAGAGGAGGAGAAACCGTAGCGGCAAATTTATCGAGAGTCATTATCCTATACCTCTATATGACTGTCGTGTTGTTTTTAGCCTTCCTCCCTATAGCTTTTTTTGTTGCTCCGGCGGATTCCTTTTCCGCCCGAGAATGCCTCTACTATAAATGAAGGGTAAGTGCTTAAGCGCGGTTTTCGCAGCGCAACACTGCAATAACGTCATAGCTCGATCATGCGAGCCATTCGTTTGCCGCTGAGGCCGATTCGCGTCGACCCGTTGATCGTGAGGATTTCCCGCGTTAAACAGGGTCAACCGACAGTGGATGGCTAGCGAACGGAAGCAGCGGTGCCTCTTCGCATGTGCGGGAACTCCAGACGACGGTATCGATCGCTGGCCGCATGGCTCGGCGTGTTCGCCCTGCTGGTTCAAGGCCTCATGCCCATGGGCCAGGCGGTTCCGCTGGCGGCCGTCGGCGATCCAGCGTTCCTGATCCTCTGCACTGGCTATGGGACCCGCGCGCGGCCGTCGGAACCGGGGCAGTCCGCGCCCGAAACCCGGCCGTGGTCGTGCGCCGTTTGCCAGGCCAGCGCAATCGGGGATTCCTTGGTTGCTCCAGCAACCGTGCCGGTTCGGCAGTCAAGAGCCGTTGACGCGTTCATCGTCCCCGGGACCGTGCAACGCCGCCTGGGCTCATCCCTGTCCGCTCCGTGGCAGGCGCGTGCGCCGCCTCTCGCCTGAGTCTCGATCCGGTTTCCAACCGTTCAACGCCCGTACTGCCGGCGTATGGAATCGCGCCGGCGGCGTATCGGGCTATAGTCGATCGACGATGAGGACACAGACGGACACCTCGAAAAACTCTAACCTTTGGCGGCGTGACGCCGGAGTTGGCATCGGGCGGCCTGCCTTGTCGGCCTTTCGGGCCAGTTTTCCGGTTTTTGATGTCGGTTTCGGGTGTTTCGGAGCGGGTTTTCCTCTATCCGGGCGCACTTCGGGCGTTGAGCCAGACGAGGCGCTTCATATTGTAGGCCAGGTTGACCATGCCGATCTTGG
>Ga0209790_1000156_pt1 | contig 13556 bp, 7 predicted proteins | sample WorMetG1aBELIZE2_FD_187420 | JGI IMG/M metagenome (GOLD analysis project Ga0209790, IMG submission 187420) | Marine gutless worms symbiont microbial communities from Max Planck institute for Marine Microbiology, Germany - Inanidrilus... ... | reverse complement strand
GTGTGTAACACAGAGTAGGATATAAAGGCGGTTCCTGGACCACACGACGTCATCAATGACGTCACCAATGACGTCATCAATGAAGTCATCATCAGTGATGGACAAAACCATTATTTAAATTTTCATTTTTACACTTTTTTATTTTTTGCCCATCACTACACCGGATCAGAAGTCTGACGTCATCAGTGACATCATCATTAGACGCTGACTTCCTGACTTCCGGTTCCGGTTCCTAACCCTCGGTCGCCACCGGAACTGGATTTCTAAACCTAGGTCGCAGCGGTAAGTGACCCTAGCCCCACACCGGTTCCTAGTCCTATGTCTGGAACCGGAAGGAATCGCGGCTTGGATCAGATGCGGATTAAAATGGCTGGTCCGTCGTGTCTGAGCGTCTGTGAGTGCGTCTTGTGTCATCCGTTCGACGAGGCGTGGGTCTGCTTTTGTGAGAACAAATGCGAACATTACGTTAATGTAGTATTGTCGTGACTTTTGCTTTGCACGAACATCGATTAATGGTATTGGTTTTTGATGTTTAATAAACAAATAAAATTGACACTGTGTGTGTGTGTTTCGTATTATTTATTTTGTAGTGTATAACAACAAAGACAATAATAAGTTTAATACTTTTATTGACACGACAAGAGGCAGCATATACAAATACATGCACGACCCGACAAACACGGTCATGACGCAGTTGGTTATCGCCGTCGTACAGTTTGAAAATTTGTAATTGATCGATATAACAGCCTCGACCGTTTATGACACATGAACTTCGAGTCTTCGACCATCAAGCTGCGACAGACTGTTTATGATCAACGACAATCCTACATTTTAATCCATGTCGCACCGGAACTGGAAATTCTATCCCTAATCCAGCTAGCGACCGGAAGTCGCGTTGTTCTGTTGCAAAAAGCCTGGACTAGCATTGGGACTTGCTCTTTGTTTGGAACCGGAAGGAATCGCAGATTCGATCCGGTGCGGTACAGACGGCTGGTCCGCCGTTTCTGAAGGTCTGTGAATGCGTTAGCAAAATTTATATTGCTTGAAGTCGCACGCGCATGCGCGTAGGCTTACGAGTCGTCACATCTGCGTCAGCAAAGTTATACTGTCCGAAGACACGCGTCAGCAAGGAAGTATTACTCATCAGTTAGCTTGGTTAGATAAGACATTTTCAAACTGGAAATATCCGGACTAAACTGGTTTCAGTTGCTAACGTTTAGTGGACTTTGGTCGTACGTTACTAAAGGTTGATCGTTCAGACGTCTGGCATTTTCGTGGATTCCGCCAAAACGTGCTCCAACAGGTCGCAGTAGATGTAAGTTACACACACATTGTTGATTTTGGCGCTCAGATGAAACGCCGACGTCACCACGTTCGCTATTAGTTAACCATCACAGCACTTGATGACGTCAGTGTCTCTGCTAGTGACAGGCTCGATCCACTTCTGCGTGGGTGTGCGCGCTGACGTCATCGTCGACCGGTTGCAACCGGTACTGGCAATTCAACGGACCAATGCTGAACGTGCTGTGTGACGTCATGTTCTATTTTTACTCACTTTTTAGCGATAAAAGGCGAAAGCTCTGCCGGCGACGACAGGAATGTCAAATTGATATGGCAATAACATCGACGACGAAGACGACAACGACGACGCCGGCAGCGTTTAAATCGCTCGATCGATCGCGTTAGACATTGCAAAAATGGATAACGGAGAAAAAGATGACGAAGAGCTGCTGTCGCTGGTGCTGACGCAATGTGCTAACTGCAACGCATTCTGCAGCGAAGGCCAACAACTCTGTCATAGATGTGCGTTGATGCGCTGTTGCCAGCGGTGCAGGCGAAGACTACCAGACGTCTGTTTTGGACAAGTAGACGAAGATACATGCGAGGTGATTATTTTTTTACAATCTTTTACAAGCTATAAGTTTTAAACGTCATTATTATCGTCATCGTCGTTGATGTTTTTTTGTTGTTCGTTTTATTTTTATGTTTATTTTGTGTAGGCATGCAAACGCAGAACTGCGACAAAGCAGCAGCAGCGACACAGACGCAGGACGGCGCTGAATGAACGAATCAGCGAAGTACAACTAGTTGTACCTCCAGCCCCGGAGAACTGCAGCTACGATGATGTCATTCGTGCACTTGCTCCCGACATTGAAGCGCTGGTAGGACAACACCTGACGATTTACAGGTACAACAAAAGTTCTGCTATTCTAGCCACGTACAAAATTGATTGACATTGACACTGAAGAATACTGCCGATTTTACAGTTTTACGTTAGTTGCGCGGCGTGTGGATTTTCGATCCGCGCACAGTCATCCGCTTTCATACCATGTCATGCTATTCTGCGGCTGGAAAACATAGAACGACGGAACGGTGGATGAAATTCGTAAACATCCACACCGCGCGAGATTGCTACACCGACCTTTGCACAAACATTCTCGTAAGCGTTGCCAGCGGGTGTTGCGTCACTCGTTATCGCAGTACGCGAGTCATCAATGTTTTTTATCTCACCCATAGCTATAGTTTATAGCATGGGACGGATTATAAACTCAGTGTGCCTCTGTCTGTGCGTGTGTACTAGGGATGTTCGGTATACCGGTATCAGAAAAATATCGCGGTATTGAAAGTGATAGTAGGCCTATTCCGTTCGCTTGCACTTGCTAAATATCACAGTATACCGTCCGGCGGTATTGATTTTCAATAAGCTTTCATCATGGCACAGTTAATTTTATTTTGTCCGTTGTGTTTTATGATATGCGTTTCAGTGGCCTATGATATGCGTTGCCCTAATAACCTCGCTATTTACAGAAATTGGACTGTGCGTGCTTTACTATTATCATTTTCAACACAACGTGACAGGCAACAGCTCCTATAGATGCATACGAGCTGTTAAATGCTCTAAAAAATCTTCAGTCTGGAAAAAAAGGAACGACTCTATTTTTGCCTCTAACTTTGCCAAATGCTAACCGATTTTCAAAATCTTTCACCAACAGACTTAGCAGTACATTTCTGTTAACGAAGTAACTAAATATCTCACCACACCTCAACCGCGTCGCCACACTACCTTCTGAAATTGTTGTGTTCAAAAAATCGAAATGACCCAGATCTATGTGAAGAATACTGCCATGCAGGACTCAGCCATTCAAAACATCTACTGAAAAATAGTTACCCAGTGATGTTAGTATCATTTTTTTGCTGTAGAAAAGATATTTATAGTGGCCGCACCGAAAACCTACAGAACTAGAATGTGAGCCAATGTCCAACGTGATGGTCGCCCTGCCGAATATAGGTGGCGCCCTCTGTTCAACGCCGCAAAGTTTTGCTGACGCTCACTACTTGACTGCCGTGCAGTAACGCTGCCAAGACGCGAAACTTCGGCGAAAGCCATTGAAATTAGCTGGGGTGCCCAAACTGGTAAACCGATCTTAGCCGCAAGTGGGCCAAAGATCACCATATTGTGAAGACATGTGGAGGACATATTGCTGCTTAATAATTTTTTTCCGATTGTCGATACATGCCTTAATTGCGAAGATATAGCCCGACAAACTTGTGCAATGGTGCCCAGATGGCGATTTTTGGCGACTTTTTTGCGTCCTGTGTTTTCAGCGAGCCGCGTGCAGCAGTTTTCAGACCTGCATCTGAAATTGGCACTAAGGCCACACCATGTGTGGAAGTATGGCAGGCATCCAATCTGCGGTGGTTGAGATTAGGCGAGGAAAAAAGAACAAACTACATCATGAAAATATAATGGTCTGCCCTATTCCATAGGACGACCATAATAACTGACAGAATGCATCTACAGCAACCAAGAAGACTAGCGGCTACGCTACGTGGTTAACGGCCGGGGTGCAATCCGCATCGCTCATTATGACGTCATTGATGACGTCATAACTCGGAAACTATAACAGACAGAGAAAAACGGAGACCACCTCCCCGCAATGAAATCCTCTGAGCTATCCAATGGTGAAAACCGCATCGCTCTGCGACAACTTCTGCAAAACCGGAAATTACGTCATTTATGACGTCATAATTTGGGTTCAAGATGGAAATTGCAAAAAATGCTCGAGAGAATTTTAGTATTGGTGCGTTGTACAATACAACCAAAAATCAGGACAATCCGATCAAAACTGTAGGACGAGATAGTTTTTTGAACCCCAAACCAAAAAATACAAGTTTTTAGGGTCATCCAGCCCCCAGCCCGCCAGCGGTCGCACAGCCCCTATATTCTAGGGGACACAACTAGACCCAGACATATAACATATGTCCAAGTTTGATCGAAATCGGATCAAAGACGGCTGAGAAAAACTCTGCACAAACAAACAAACAAACAGACAAACCAACAGACACTACGAAAATAATGGTCACTTGGCCGTGAACCAAAAGACGACGCGATAAAACGCCTGCGCACAAAATTAACGTTCAGTCACTGACGGCATCAGTCGGCGAGCCACATTGGTTGACAGTATATCAGTTTAATACTAGTCTTGTCGATTACGGAGTCAAGATTAACGAGACCTATTATCGTAACGCGATGCTGTTACAACAATTTCTCATTGCTATGCGTCAGATCTCAAGCAAGTTCTTCGTCTTTGAGCTGGACAGTGCCCCGGCGCACACAGCGCTTAGGCAGTCAGCTTTCTTTCCCGTAACTTCGCCAGATATTGAGTGATTTTAAAAACTGTTTCAAAGTAGACTAAGCAGTGAATTTGTAATAAAGTCATTGCCAGAGGTCTCACCAGACGTAAATCTCGTTGCTACAATATCTTGTGAAATATCGTAAATCACATTATATACCTCAGGTTGTTTCTGTTTTTTTTCTGACATTAATATTTCACAAGTAGTGTGGCGACGCGTTTGAGGTGTGATGGGATATTTTATAAGAGAATTTCTAGAAATTTACTGCTAAGTGATGATGAAAGAATTTTGAAAATTGGTCAGCATTTGGCAAAGTTAGAGGCAAAAATAGAGTGATTTCATTTTTTCCAGACACGCTGTAGTTTCACTCCAGCAACGAGATGCCTATAAGTACTTCACATCACTATACATATTCAGAGGCACGCCATGAATATTAATATTAATATCCATATACTAATATCCATACAGTGTTCTTATACCGATTTTTAAAAAAAGAAAACACATGTTGAGACACTTCTTCTCACCCTCACAAATTTTAGTCATTCTACACTGTGAGTCCAAAAAGGGTGCCACCCTATCCATGGCTATAACTTTGTCAATTCTTAATCGATTTCCAAAATTCTTTCACTGCTGTAAAGAGCAGTAAATTTCCAACAATCCATATTAGGTTGCCCACCACACCTTAAGTATGTTGCTGCATTACCTTGGAAAAATAAAAATCAGAAATTTTTCACTATTCATGCATGTAAAACATGTTTCAGATCTGACTTTTTATCATCTATCCAACAGATATCTGTCAAATGTCATAAAATAAGTGCAAAGATTAACAATGTGCAAAATATCAACATTTTTCTTTTTGCTTATTCACTGTCCTTAACAGGCTTAAAGCTTTGCAGTTGAGCAAGCTAGGTCTATGGTCCGATTTCTGACAGGACATTATCGACACTGCAGTTGACCAGTGATGAAAGCATCTCCAGGCATGTGTTCGTGCAAATGTTGGACATTTTGAACACCTTTTGTGAAAAAACTTGCAAACGATCTTCAATTTTTCATGTCTTTTTGGTTTAAGTGGCTTCTGTCGATCATGTCGGATTTTTACTGTGTTGACGCTTGATGGTCGATTGGCCTACCTTGCTTAACTTCATAGGTTAAGCTTGTTAAGAACAGTGAATGAACAAAAAGGAAAATGTTGATATTTTGCATAATGTTAACCTTTGCACTTATTTTCATGATATTTGATAGATATCTGTCGTATAGATGATACAAACTCACATTTGAAACGTTTTACGTGCACGAAAAGTGCAAAATTTCTGATTTTAAATTTTCCAAGGTAATGCAGCAACATACTTAAGGTGTGGTGGGTAACCTAACATGGATTTTGTTGGAAATTTACTGCTCTTTGCAGCAGTGAAAGTATTTTGCAAATCGATCAAGAATTGACAAAGTTACGGCCATGGATAGGGTGGCACCCTATACATGTAAATCACTGCATGTAGCTGAGATCAGCAGCAGGTCATCAGCATTCATTACAAGAACTCATCAGGAGATGAGATAGCGAACGTGAACTTTTTTTACAACGACATCGTACATGTAGAGGCCAGCGCCTACGTCCACTGAACCGACTTCCTAATTTCTACTATAAATATATATGCTAAGCCTAATCTGTGCACATAATCAATCGTCTATGACCTACGCCCATTACACCCAGTTATCAGTTTGTTTTGCCCAAATAATCGCTGAACAATTGCGCAGATCGTTTCAATATGGTCATAGACTATTAAAAGTAGATTTTGAAACCGAGGTAGGCCAAATAATTGTTTTACGAGACATCGTATACGAAAATTCGGTAAAATAACGCAAAATGAGGGCCATTACGCCGTTCAAGGTCATTCAAGGGCAACGATTTTGGTACCAATCGAAAGCTCATATGCGACTTCCTATTAGTGATTAATAGTAACTTACCTCGTATCTTGCATCGTTTCCGAGATATAGCCTTCGATAGGTCAAAAAATCGCTATATTTTGCTACCCCTCTCGGGTTTAACCCCCCCCCCGACGGAAGGGTTCCCCTGGGACGATCTCAATCTCAGTAAAAATTTTTGTGCATGTCAACCGATGACCAAAGTACCAAATGCCGTAGAAAAATTGCTGAAATTTACAACCCCCTGAGTAGAGTGCACGAGCGTTACAGACAGACGGACGGGCGACAGCATATAGCGTACGTGAACATAAGTTCACGTTCGCTAAAAACTCCAACGTTATTGCCAGCAACATTGCAACCACGTTCAGGGGCCGAAAGTTTACATAGGCATATGATGGCAAAGAAAATCTGTGAGAGCACTGCAGATGATTCGCGTGGCTGCACTTTTGCAGAAGTTGTCTACGACTGATGACGTCACGAAATACCACGATATGTCTTTACCAGTATCACGGTATTTCTTGAGACGGTATATTATCGTCGGGCATTTGTTAATACCACGCATCCCTAGTGTGTACTTCTGTCTGACTGTCTGCCTGTCTGTCTGTACTACAGGAAATCGGCTCGAGGAACACGACCGACGATGACGTCATATTTCAGACCTGAAATAGATATAAAACAGTTTCGCGCATGTGCATTGAAAAATATGCAATATAACCGTTATTTATGACAGAATCGCTTAAATTTCCGCATCGCAACGACTGCATCGATTCCAACCAAATTTTGCATGGTGATAAAGACTACCAAACTCCTTCGAGGTTGCTCCAAACACATGCAGCACAAATCCAAGATGGAGGACAAGCGTCATCTTGGAAAAATCGAAAAATCACCATATCTCAGCAACGGTTTGACCATTCGCCGTGAAATTTGGTAACTTGACGTAGTTTGACTCCGTTAATCCTCCCGATTGTTAAAATTTTACAATTTTAAAAATTCAAGATGGCGGCGGCTGCCATTTTGAAAAAAGTCGAACCGTTTGACTGATCACCACGAAATTTGGTGCCCTGACGCAGGTTGACCTCTTGACTCTTCGGATCGATAAAATTCCTAAATGCTCAAAATCCATGACGGCAGCGGCGACATATTAGACAAGAAACTCACCAGGAGATGAGATAGTGAACGTGAACTTTTTTTTACTCGGCCGCTTTCCGAAAACGTGTCCGTTGGCGCGCGCCCCCTTCCCGCCCTGGGCCCCGCCCCTCCCCTCTCCCCTGGGTAAGGGAAGGGAGGGGAGGGAGTGGAGGGAAACATTTGCATACCCAAATTCATACGTTACGTTAAGTCACAGTGTGTTGCAGCGCGTTGCGGTGTGTTGCGGTGCGTTGCAGAACGTTACGGTGGAAATTTTCACCGTGAGGGGAGAAACATGTGGCAGATTTTCTAGGTCAGTAGGTCAAGTAAACCGGAAGTAGAAGTATGGTGGATATTCAGCATATCGAATGTAAAAATCAACAGATAACATCGTCAAATCACCGTATTGTTCCACATAAGGAAATCGGGGTCACAGAATCGAATTCTGGTGTTACAATTTTCACCGGAAACTTACAGATAGCCGTTTCTGCGCATGTGCAGTGAAAATATGACTAAAAATCGCACAAAATGCTGCCAAATCGCCCAAATTTGAAACTAATGATAGGAAATCGTATGGTCGCTGAGGACGATCGTGGTAACAGATTAACCGTCTCATTGAAGGCTGATGTCAACAGCGACAAATACGTATCTCAGACTACTGCTATTGTTCATCGCAGCTAACCAGACAACACTAACGGTCTTCCAGCAGAGATTACCAACTGCTGCAACTGAGTATTGTATTTGAATGACTCTATATACATTTTGTGCAGGGAGACCTACCCCCGCATCGCGGGATGGTTGCCTGCGCAACATCGCACGGCTTCCATGTTGTTCATATTGTCGTAAAACCTGTAATGCGCTGTGTGTGTTCGTGCAGATCTTTGCGAGCACACTTCGTTTCGGAGGCAGATTTTGAGCGCGGTTTGGATGACAATTCTACGAGCAGGATAATCGCATATTTTCACAGCCGTCCCATGATTGTCACCGAAGGCCAGACGCTAGACTTGGAGCAACTTATCGCCGAGTTTAACGAGCACGTAGATGGATTTACATGTCGTGGTTCTGGATTTATTTTGCGTCGTATCAGAAAGCTCACGATCATATTCGTGCCATTTCTGCCCCTCGGTGGCGGAGACGGTTCGTACGTTGATACACCCGCATGGCTGTATCGAAAGCATGCAGTGATAAATGTGAAATGTCGCGACAGAGTCGACTGTTTCCGATTTGCCGTGTTGAGTGCTCTATTTCCGGTCCGACAGCATTCCGATCGTCTCTCCAGTTACATCCAGCACGAAAATGTGATCGACTGCAGTGGCTTGCAATTCCCACTGGAACCGAAGCAGATACGGGTGTTCGAGAAGAACAACCCCGCCATCGGCATACATTGTTTGGCATACAACGAAGAAAACAAATCGTTTTCGGTTCTGTACTTGTCCTCCGACATGCATAATCGCCAACACAAAATTTCGCTGCTGTTACTCGACTCTCCGGATGGAAAACGTAAACATTATGTGTGGATAAAAAACCTATCGAGACTGATTCACTCGAAGTACACTAAAAAATGCGGCAGACACGTCTGTTTATCATGCCTGCAGGCGTTCACCTCGCAGCGCGTACTCGAGGACCACAGCCGAATGTGTCTTGCACACGCGCCCCAGCAGTGCGAATATCCACAAGGGGAGAAGGCGAAACTGAAGTTCGAGTCGCACCACTTTGAATTCCCATTCGACTTTTATCTGGTGGCGGATTTCGAATGCATTCTCAAACCGCCCGACGAAGATTTCGAATCACAGCAGCAGCAGGTCATTCACAATCACGTCCCGTCTGGTTTCTGTGTCCATCGAGTCTCGGCGCACGAAGACTATCAAACTTCGCCTTTCACCTATTCGGGCAATAACGTCATGAAAACATTTTTCGATCACGTTTTCTACCAAGCAAAAAGCATCAACGACATTCTCTCTCGTAACGTGCCTATGCGTCCGCTGACCGCAACCGAGCAAGCGGAGCACGACCAAGCGAGCATCTGTCGCAATTGCAACACGAATTTTTCTCCACAAAATCCCAAAACGCACCATCACAGCCATGTGACTGGTCAATACCTGTTTCCGGCGTGCAACAATTGTAATCTTGCGCTAAAGCCGCGTAAATGTAAATTTTCGTCAAAATCAGAAAGCGACGGCGAAGGCGACGGCGGCGGGCGGTACATGGTGCCGCTGATATTCCACAATCTTTCGGGATACGACGGTCACTTCGTACTGCAATATTTTCGGAAAGAATACACCGAGTACACGAAGAAGAACGGCGAAGTTTCGTACGCCGATATAGGTGTTATACCTTTGAACGGAGAGCGAAATCTGTTACTCACTATCGGCAACGTCGTGTTTATAGATTCATTCCAGTTTCTGGCCACTTCATTGGACAATCTCGTCAAGATAATGCGCAAATCGGGATTGCAAGATTTCGTTCAAACTTCTAGACATTTCGGAGAGAACGAGATGTTCTATCAGAAGGGCAGTTATCCGTACGATTACGTGAGCGACGAATCGAAATTCAACGACACTACGTTGCCGCCGAAATCTGCATTTTACAATCGTTTGACCGACGAAGACATTTCCGACGACGAATACGAAAGGGCGCAGAAAATCTGGTCCCATTTTTCGATGACTTCTCTCAGACAGTACCACGATTTCTATCTCACGTTAGACGTATTGCTGTTGGCAGACGTCTTCGAAAAATTTCGTCGCACGATGCTGAAATCTCACGGCTTAGACTGTCTGCATTTTCCCAGTCTTCCAAGCATGACTTGGCAGATGGCACTCAAAGTGACCGGCGTCGAATTGGAACTCGTAACGGATTCGAACATTTATTTGATGATTGAGTCGGCAATTCGTGGGGGATTGAGTTTCGTTTCGCAGCGTCACGCAAAAGCGAACTTTCCAGGCATGTACAACTATCGCTCGGACTTGCCCACTTCGTTCCTGTTGTATCTGGATTGTAATTCGCTGTATAGCACTTGCCAAACTTATAGCCTACCCGTGGGAGATTTCAAATTTCTCTCCGAACGCGAACTTGCAGATTTCGACGTCGCGAGCGTATCAGCCGACTCGGAAACCGGTTATTTCGTCGAATGCGATCTTCGGTATCCCGCACATTTACACGACGCGCACAATGCATATCCATTGGCGCCAGAGCATTTGCGAATCGACGAAGAGATGTTGAGCGATACGCTTCGCTGGATGATGGACGAAATCGGCGTCGTGCACAAACCGTGCACGAAGCTTGTTTCGAATTTATGCGACAAATCGAATTACGTAGCACATTATCGATGTTTGCAATTTTACCTGAAGCATGGACTCGAGTTGACGAAAATCCACCGAGTTGTTTCGTTCGCCCAGCGTCCGTTCATGCAACCTTTCATCAAGTACTGTAACGAAGGGCGAAAGAATGCCGAGTCCGATTTCGAATCCGGACTATACAAATTGCTGGCGAATGCCTTTTACGGCAAGACAGTGGAGAACATTCGAAAGCGCACGAACGTTCGTCTCATAAGTGATCCAGACAAATTTGTCAGGGCGGTCGGAAAAGCGAACTACAAGCGTTCGGCAATAATAAACCCCGATCTGGTCATGCTAGAATCTGCGAGGACCAAAATTGTGATGTCAAAACCCATTGCCGTCGGCTGTGCGATTCTTGAAATCGCCAAACTGATCATGTACGAATTCTACTACGACTGCCTGCTGCCGAAATTCGGCGAAAAATTGAGCCTGTGTTTTACCGATACCGACAGTTTTATCTGTCACATCGAGACACCGGATTTGCAAGCCGATCTCCAGTCGTTATCCGATTGGTTGGATACGTCAAACTTCGAGCGAAATCATCCGCTGTTTTCGGATGCAAACCGACGCGCGCTCGGCAAATTCAAGTCGGAAACAGCAGACATTCTGCCGACGGAATTCGTCGGGCTTCGCTCCAAGATGTATTCATTGACGACACTCGACGACAGTCGTTCGTTTCTCAAAGCGAAGGGAGTGCCACGATCTTACGTGATGAAGAACGTTCGCCACGAAGAGTATCTGCACGTCTTGAAGCACTGGAGTGTCACAAAATGCAAGTTTCGCGCGTTCAGATCGCGGAATCATCGGATTGCCACGCGAGAACTGGTCAAGGTCTGCCTGTCTTGCGTCGACGACAAGCGCCACCTGCTAGAAGACGCAATTCGCTCTCTCGCATACGGTCATCGCAACATTCCCCTTCGTCCGTTGTAAGCAAGCGCGAGCGCCCCGGCGGCTGCCCCCACCCCCGGGGGTGGGGCACCGCTCGGTGAGAGGGAAAAGGGTCGTTACTCTGTATAGCACTGCTACTGCTAACGCGTGTATGTGTTTGAAAATAAAATCAGTGCACCCACTGTTACTCGCACATCGTCACCCAGTAGCATTACCCGGGCACCGTAACGCACCAGCATAATGCTTGTGCAGTAGCGACAATCAAACATCGTCATGCTTGAAGTTTCGAATTTACAATTATTGTAAACAGTTACAAAGTATTGTCAGTAGATTTGTGAACATTTACTATGCATTCTTTTGCATTCTTCGCAACAGTGGTACCCACGTGCATCGTTTTCTACACTATTTCACTCGGTATACTGAATTGAACGATGTTCTCATGCACGAATTGATGTGTTGTGTGCAGTAGTATTACTTGTAGATATTAGACAAATAAACTAGTCTTCTTTATTATACACATACACACGCACACATGCAATTCTGAAACAAATTACATGACAAGTTCATTTAAAATCTTTACACGTTGATCAAAGACATGTTTCAAAATACACTGAGGACGAAACGAAAATAGCTAAAAATAGAAATATTACGTCATGCCATGATAGCGTGATTGGTTAGTTTCAAATTTACACAAGAACTCTTCAGGAGATGAGACAGCGAACGTGAACTTTTACGCAGTACGCCCTCGAAGCTACTCGAATTCACTGAAATAACGCAAAATAACGGCCATTACGCCGTTCAAGGTCATTCAAGGTCACCGACTTTGATACCAATCGAAAGCTCATATACGACTTCCAATCGCGATTAGCACTAACTTACCTCCTATCTTGCACCGTTTGCGAGATATATCCTTCGATGGGTTCAAAATCGCTATATTTTGCTACCCGTCTTGAGTTTAACTCCCCCGACGCAGGGGTTCCTCTTGGACGATCTCCATAAAAATTTTCTGTACATGTCAGTGGATGGCGAAGGTACCAAATACCGTCGAAAAATTGTCGACATTTACAACCGCCTGAGTAGGGTGCACGAGCGTTACAAACGACAGACAGACGGACGGGCGACAGCATATAGCGAACGCTAAAAATAACGGGCAGGTCTCATGGTCTCCGAGTACAATCATAAACTGCTGTGCATGTGATGATTTGCGCTCGTGACTTACGGTAGATGACGTCACTTCCCGTTGAGTATTAGGCTTACCAATGCGGTTCCAGTCACAACCTAGGGTTAGGAAATCTACTTCCGGTTGTAACATAGGACTAAGAACCGGTATGCAGCTAAAGTTAGGTAACCACTAACCGGTGCGATCAGGGGTTATGAATCGGAACCGGAAGTCAGAAAGACAGCGTCTATTGATGACGTCACTGATGACGTTAGACTTCTGATCCGGTTTAGTGATGGGCAAAAACAAAAAGTGGAAAAATGGAAATTTAAATATTGATTTTGCCCATCACTAATGTCGACGTCATTGGTGACGTCATTGGTGACGTCATGTGGTCCAGGAACCGCCTTTATATCCTACTGGTGCATAGTTCCCGCTAGCAAGCTGAAATTTCACGATTATTTGTTAGCAAATTCTTAAGTGGTCCATAT
>Ga0209790_1000155_pt1 | contig 13580 bp, 16 predicted proteins | sample WorMetG1aBELIZE2_FD_187420 | JGI IMG/M metagenome (GOLD analysis project Ga0209790, IMG submission 187420) | Marine gutless worms symbiont microbial communities from Max Planck institute for Marine Microbiology, Germany - Inanidrilus... ... | reverse complement strand
GTTAGAACTCCATCTTTACCTGTCAGACCTTTACCTGATTTTAAATCAGCTAAGGCCTTGTCTATATCAAATTTTGCTTCCATGTCTGTCTCCTTAAATTATCATATTTTAAGTTTTGACACAGAATTATGAACACTACCAAAACACCAGCTTCTTATTGGCAACAACAATATCGACGGCAGGCGTCTTAGATTAGTGCCTGGATTTAGAAGCCTTGCGCAGCCTATCAATAGTTTGCAGTTGGGCTATAGCCTGTTTCAGCTCCGCTGCCGCCTCATAATACTCTTTGGTATCTTGTTTATCAGCCAACAACTTTTCAGCCGCTTCCTTGGCCTGTAGAGCCCTGGCTTCATCCAGATCTTTGGCTCTTACCGCGGTGTCGGCCAGCACTGTGATAATCCTCGGCTGGATTTCCAACATACCGCCGGAGATAAAAAAAGATTTCTCCGCCTCGCCCTTGCTTTGCACTCTCAATTCACCGGCTTTAAGCGTAGTCAAAAGTGGCGCGTGGTTTGGGGCAATACCGATCTCACCTTCGCTGGCCGGTACAAACACCATATCGGCCGCGCCCGAGAAAATCTCTTTTTCCGCTGACACCACCACCAGATCAATTGTAATTGCCATAACTTATAAGGCCTTGGCCTTTTCTACCGCTTCTTCGATAGTGCCGGTCATATAGAATGCCTGCTCCGGTAAATGATCGTACTCTCCGCTTAAGATCGCATTAAAGCCTTTAATGGTATCAGCAAGTGATACATATTTGCCTTCTGCGCCGGTAAAAGCTTCAGCTACGAAAAACGGCTGCGACAAGAATCTTTGAATCTTGCGCGCCCGGTTAACTGTCATTTTATCTTCATCCGACAGCTCATCCATACCCAAAATGGCAATGATGTCTTTTAGCTCCTTATAACGCTGCAAGGTCATTTGCACTCCACGAGCTACCTGGTAATGCTCTTCACCCACCACATGTGGGTCAAGCTGGCGCGAGGTTGAATCCAAAGGATCAACCGCTGGATAAATACCTAATTCCGCAATCTGTCTTGATAACACTACCGTCGCATCCAAATGCGCGAAAGTGGTGGCTGGTGATGGATCTGTTAAATCATCCGCCGGTACGTAAACCGCCTGAATTGAAGTAATGGATCCGGTCTTGGTAGAGGTAATCCTTTCTTGCAAGGCACCCATTTCTTCGGCCAGAGTCGGCTGATACCCCACTGCTGACGGCATCCGGCCTAAAAGTGCCGAAACCTCCGTACCGGCCAAAGTGTAACGGTAAATATTATCGATAAACAACAAAACGTCCCGGCCTTCATCGCGGAACGCTTCGGCCATAGTAAGTCCAGTAAGGCCAACTCGCAAACGGTTACCCGGCGGTTCGTTCATCTGACCGTAAACCAAAGATACCTTATCCAATACTCCGCCATCGGTCATTTCGTGGTAAAAATCATTACCTTCCCGGGTTCGTTCGCCTACTCCGGCAAACACCGAATAACCGCTATGCTCAATCGCAATATTGCGGATAAGCTCCATCATGTTAACGGTCTTACCTACGCCAGCGCCACCGAATAGTCCAACTTTACCGCCCTTGGCAAACGGACACACAAGATCAATAACCTTAATCCCGGTTTCGAGAATTTCTGTAGTGCTGGTAAGTTCATCAAACTTGGGGGCCGGACGGTGGATCGGCATCCGCTTATCCTCTCCAATTTCTCCTTTTTCATCTACCGGATCACCTAGAACATCCATGATTCTGCCTAGAGTCTTTTGCCCGACCGGCACCGAAATCGGCGCATTAGTATTGGTTACCTGCATACCGCGCCTTAAACCGTCGGTACTGCCCATGGCGATAGACCGTGCAACCCCGTCACCTAATTGCTGCTGTACTTCCATAGTCAGGTTGCCGTCGTCCAAAGTCAAAGCATCATATACTTTAGGCATCGCATCGCGCGGAAACTGTACGTCAACTACCGCACCGATGATCTGAACTATTTGTCCTGCACTCATTTGAAATTCCTCTTAACTTTTAAATTCTTTAAATTAAACTGCCGCGGCTCCACCCACAATATCAGCCAACTCAGCGGTAATCGCCGCCTGCCGCGCCTTGTTATATACTAGCTGTAACTCATCAATAAGATCCCCGGCATTATCGGTTGCACTTTTCATTGCCACCATTCTCGCCGACTGCTCACTGGCGATATTTTCCACTACCGCCTGATACACCATAGACTCAATATACCTGGTGAATAAATTTTCAATTATCACCTTAGCCTCAGGCTCATATATATAATCCCAATAGTGTTTATATTCTTCGCTTTTAGCAGGCTCCAACGGCAGCAGTCTTTTTACCATCGGCTTTTGGGTCATAGTATTGACAAACTGGTTATAGGCCACATACAACTCATCAATCTCGCCCTCGGCATAAGCATCAAGCATAACCTTGACCGCACCAATAATATCATGTATGGCCGGCTCGTCACCGAGACCGGATATTTCACTTGATACTTCTGTTTTAAGACTTGCCAGAAAAACACTGCCCTTTTTACCAAGAGATGAAAAACTCGTTTCAACTCCAGCCTGGCGCCAATTGTCAATTTGCTCCAGAAGCTTGCGAAATAAATTAATATTCAGACCGCCGCATAAACCTCTGTCGGTTGACACCAAAAGAACTCCTACCCGCTTCGGTTCCCGACTTAGCATAAACGGATGGGTATATTCGGAATGACTGCGTGCCATGTGGCTTACCACATCCGCAATTTTTTCACTGTAAGGCCGGGTAAATTCCATCCGTTCCTGAGCCTTACGCATTTTACTCGCCGCCACCATTTCCATGGCGCTGGTAATCTTTTGCGTACTCTTAACGCTGCGAATTTGATCCCGGATTTCCTTGCCGACTGCCATATTTAATTACCAGCTACCGTTTGCTTTAAAATCTTCCAATGCACTTTGCAGCTCGGCCTTAACCTCTTCCGTATATTCCGGAGTTTCGTTTATCTTGTCCAGCAGAGACTGGTTGGAACTTTTTACATGTGAAAGCAGGCTGGCAGCAAAGTCCACTATCTTGTCCACGTCCACATCATCCAAAAAGCCCTCATTGGCCACAAACAGAGAAAGTGCTATATCCGCCACCGACATCGGTTCATATTGATTTTGCTTCATAAGCTCAGTTACCCGTTTGCCGCGTTCAATCTGGTTACGAGTAGCTTCATCAAGGTCTGAGGCAAACTGGGCAAAAGCCGCCAGTTCCCGGTACTGAGCCAGGTCAAGACGCACTCCGCCACCGAGTTTTTTAATAACATCAGTCTGAGCTGCGCCACCTACCCGCGATACGGAAAGACCGGCGTTAATCGCAGGTCTGATGCCGGAGTTAAATAAATCCGTATCTAAAAATATCTGACCGTCAGTAATTGAAATTACATTAGTTGGCACAAATGCCGATACGTCTCCGGCCTGGGTTTCAATAATCGGTAAAGCAGTCAAAGAACCGGTCTTACCTTTTACCTCGCCGTTAGTTAGTTTTTCAACTTCATCTTCATTAATTCTAGCAGCCCGCTCTAATAATCTGGAATGTAAATAAAATACATCACCAGGATAGGCTTCACGCCCAGGCGGGCGGCGCAGCAACAATGAAACCTGCCGATAGGCCCAGGCCTGTTTGGTTAAATCATCATATACGATTAAGGCATCTTCACCCTTATCACGGAAATATTCGCCCATGGTGCAGCCGGAATATGGAGCGATATACTGCATCGCTGCCGAATCTGAAGCCGAAGCCGCCACTACGATAGTATGCTCCATGGCATCGTGTTCTTCCAAGATATGCACCACATTGGCAATAGAGGAGGCTTTTTGCCCCACCGCCACATAGATACATTTTACCCCTTTGCCTTTCTGGTTAATAATGGCATCCACCGCCAAGGTGGTTTTTCCGGTCTGGCGATCGCCGATAATAAGCTCACGCTGGCCGCGGCCTATCGGCACCATTGAATCAATAGATTTTTGTCCGGTATGCACTGGCTGGGATACAGACTTTCTGGCAATAACCCCAGGAGCAATTTTTTCAATCGGCGAATGCATTTTAGAGTCTATTGGGCCTTTGCCGTCCACCGGCTCGCCCAATGAATTCACCACCCGTCCCAGCAATGCTTCACCTACCGGAACTTCCAATATCCTGCCGGTACAACGCACGGTATCACCCTCTGATATGTGCTTGTAATCTCCCAAGATTACTGCGCCCACTGAGTCTTGCTCCAGGTTCAAAGCCAGGCCATAAGTGTTACCGGGAAACTCAATCATCTCACCTGACATTACCTCGCTAATACCATGGATACGTACCACGCCATCAGCAATGCTGACTACCGTGCCTTCTGACCCTGCTTGTGAGGTGACTTCAAAGTCGGCAATCCTTTTTTGGATTAACTCACTTATTTCCGAAGGGTTCAACTGCATTTTCTGCTCCTTTTAAAACTTTTAATCTAATTCAGTAATTTTTAAAAAATCTAAATATTCACCTTGGCCGCTAACTGTGCTACCTGGCCCTTAAGTGACGAGTCTATCACCATATCGCCGGCTTTAATCACTACCCCGCCTATAAGCTCGGGATCAACCTGAAGCTCCATATCAACTTTGCGCTCAAACTTATTTTCCAAATAACTGTTAAGACTTGCCCGGGCCGGTTCATCCAGTTCATAGGCTGATCTCACTTCGACTGCAATATGGTTAGCAGCTTCAGCTTTAAGCGTCTCAAAAATTTTACTAATCTCCGGCGCAATACTTACTCGTTTATTTGCCGTCAAGAGTTTTACCAAATTTTGTTGGGTGGCGGAAAAGTTATCTTTAACGATTCCCAGAAGCAAGTTGGTCAAATCATTTTTAGTGACTTGCGGGTTAATTATAATTTCAGTTACTTTTTTATCCTGCACCACTTGACTTAACATATTAAGCGCAGCCGACCACGATTCATGGGAATTTTCTACCTGGGCCTGCTTGAAAACAGCTTCCGCGTATGGCCTGGCTAGAGTATCCTTTTCCTGCATCTTATAACTTGGCGCTTAGTTTTTCCAGAATGTCCGCATGGTCATTCTGGTTTACTTCACGGCGCAAAATTTGCTGCACACCCTGCATGGTAAGACTCGATACTTCTTTTCTTAAATTTTCCCGCACCGTGTTTAACTCCTGGCCGATTTCAGATTTGGCTCTTTCCAGTATCTTATCCGCCTCACCAGAGGCTTTGTTCTTGGCCTCATCCACTATTTCATTGCCGCGGTTACTGGCCTTGGCAATTATCTCCGAGGCCTGTTCTCGTGATTCCTTTATTATTTTGGTCGCCTTTTTCTCGGCCAACTCCTGTTTATGCTGACCACGCTCGGCCGCCGCCAGTCCGTCAGCTATCTGTTGCTTACGCTCATTAAGTGCATTCATAATAGGCGGCCAGATAAACTTCATGCAAAACCAGACGAAAATAGCAAAGGTTATGGTCTGACCGATTAAGGTAAGGTTAATATTCATAGCAAAAACTCCGTAAAGCTAGACTGATCCTTAACCTGCCACCGCGAATAATATATACATGGATATACCTACCGCAATCATCGGGATCGCATCAACTAGACCCATAACGATAAACATCTGGGTTCTAAGCATTGGGATTAATTCTGGCTGGCGGGATGCGCCTTCTAAGAATCTAGCGCCCAGAATACCAATACCAACTGCGGCGCCTAAGGCTCCCAAACCCATCAGAATTGATCCAGCTAAATAAAGCATTGCACTTGCTTCTGTCATTTTTTACTCCAAAATATACAAAATTAAAATTAGTGTTCCGTTTGATGCGCCATATCCAGATAAACCACCGTCAGGGTCATAAAGATAAAGGCCTGCAACAGTACAATTAAAATATGAAATATCGCCCAGCCTAACTGCAATACTCCGCCGAGGGCGCCTAACATCCAGTGTGCGCTATACATAATTGCAATCAGGATAAATATCATCTCTCCAGCATATAAATTACCAAACAGACGCAAAGAATGTGATACCGGTTTAGCGATGAGATTTACCCCTTCCAAAAACAGATTAATCGGGATAAAGACCAATTTCATTATAGGATTTTTCGACTGAAACGGGTGTAAAGTAAGCTCACCAATAAAACCGCTGGCGCCTTTCATTTTAATACTGTAGTAAAGCACCAGTAAAAATACCCCGATTGATAAACCAAAGGTTGCATTAGGGTCAGTAGTAGGGACAACCTTCAGGTAGGGCACACCCATTAATTTAGCAAGCTCCGGCAGCCAGTCTACCGGCACCAGATCCATAATATTCATTAATAAAATCCAGATGAAAACCGTAAGGGCTAGAGGCGCTACCATATCGTTTTTGGAGCTAAAGGCGCCGCGGACATTCTCATCAATAAATTCTACGATCCACTCAATAAAGTTTTGCATGGCAGAAGGTTTGCCAGACTGCATTTTTCTGGCAACCCTATAAAATAAATATAAAAATAACGCACCTAAAAGTATAGAAAAAAACATGGTGTCCAAGTGGAGTGCCCAAAAACCCATTTCTTTCGCTTCCTCGGGACCATGGGCGATCCCCCAACTGCCATCAGGATGGCGGCCAAAAGTTAAATTCTGTAAATGATGCTTTATATAACCAGGAGCGGTTAACGGTCCCTCAGACATATTCAAATAATGTTAAATTCAAGTTTAGTTTCCAGAAAATCCTCTATCTAGCAAAAAGCCCAGCTGCCCGATAACAAACCCCGCTATCAGCGCCAATGGCGTCAGTTTTAAAAGCCAAAAACCAATAACCAATAAAACTACCACTACCGTCATTCTAATTGCGACACTAGCCAGCAACATTCTAAAGCTTTGCCCGGCATTTGCGCCTGGCTTTAACTTCTGTTGCGCAATGTGTCTTGCAATTAACCAGGTATTAACAAGGCTTATAACCCCGCCATATAAAGCGGATAATCCTGCCCAGGCGCCATCGGATAAAAAAGCTATAGAACCTGTAATTACCAGAACAATCTGAATTATATGTTTTCTCATATAAAATGATTCTGTAAATTATTTAATATTAAGTTTTGATGCTTTACAAAATCCAATTGAGAATTTAGCGTGGGATTATAAAGTTTGCTATTTTTAAGGTCAATAAATAAATAATACAAGAATTAGGCCAGATAAGTACGAAATAGGTCCTGACCAATTTTAAAAAGATTTATTTATCATAAACATTCATAATCGCCGCAAGCTCTTTCTGAAAGACTATTAGCTCAGACTTTGATAATTTTTTAAGTTCCGGTGGTAATTTTGCGTTTTGCAAGTTTAATAAAACCTCTCGGCAATAATCACAACCTTTATTGCTTACCTCTTCCAGCGCTGCGGAAACTAATTTCTGACTTGATATCAATTATTACCAAGACCTTACCGGGCCTGAATCAAGATGAATAAAACTGGAGCGCGGATAATAACCTACTCCACCGGCCGACATTCTTAAGGCTGCAACTCGTTGCTGCGGCAGATTAACATCAGGAATGCAAATATCCACTGCCCGACCCAATGTATGATAGCTGCGCTTAGCGACTCCACGGCGACGCTGTCTTAATTCTTCATTGGAGGCTTTAGAACGATAGGCAGAGATAATGTTTATCCGTTCCCTGCTGCCTACTCTTTTTTGCACGGCAAAAATCTGGTCAACTACATTAACATCCATAGCAATGACCTCTTCTTGACGATGATCACGCATAAGCTCATTGATTTTTAGCAAAGACTCTTCATCATACTTACCGTTTTTCCAGTAAGTGACTTCAACTTCATCTTTGGTATGGATATTAAAAAGTGCTAGTTTACGTTTAGCTCTGGTGCTTAAAAACCCGGCAAGTGATTGTCCCGGAGTTAATGCTGCCAGGGTTGCAGCTCCTAGGCCAAATACTATTTTTCTCCGTGTTAATGAAATTAAATGTTGCTCCATAACTTTCACTCAAATGAATTATATTACAGAAATCTTTGGTATATATTTTCCACAAAAACAATAACTTGTCAAGGCTATCTATATTTTATCTTAAGTATTGCAATTGAATAAAAACCATAAAAAATACCAAGGCTAGGGATTTTTTACGCATAAAGCCCTATAAGACACTATATGTAGTTATGATAAAAAAATTAAAATATTTTCGTGACAGCTGAGTGCATTATTTTAATTGAGAACACACCTTGGGCCGGCTAACTAAAATTATGCTGCATACGCGCATCACGCCCGTAATAATCATCAAAGAAAATTACCCTGCCATCATCCCGTACCCAGGCGGTCAAATAGACTATATATACAGGTATGTTTTGTGCGAGATCAACTCTTTGATTACGGCCACTGGAGATCATGCTGGATATTTCCTCTTCAGATTTACCTAAAACCTTGGTGGCAAGCGACATCGGCTTTGCCAGACGCACACAGCCATGACTGAAAGCTCTCCGGTCACGAGCAAATAAAGATTTTTGCGGGGTATCGTGCAAATAGATATTAAATTTATTAGGCAGCATGAACTTAATTCGACCCAGGGCATTACCACTGCCGGCTTTCTGTACGATTTGTAACGGTAGTTTTTCTCCCTTTCGATACTTATGCCAATTAACACTGCTGGAATTTACCTCGCCTTTTGAGCTATACACCTTGTAGCCTTTCTTTTTGAAAAAATTACGGTCTTTCTGTGCCAGTAGTAACAATTCCTTACTGGCAATACTTGGCGGCACATACCACCTTGGATTTAGCACCAAGTACTGCATATTTTTAAAGAATGAAGGAGTTTCATGATTATTCCCGCCGCGTTTTTTCTTGCCTACCACTATCCGCATATTAACTGCTGTATATTCGTTCTCAAGCATATTGAGCTCATATCCCGCAGTATTAACCATAATATAACGACTACCAAGATTGTTGGGCAACCACCTGAGACGCTCTAGAGTGTTGGTAATCTGTTTCTTCCTTTGTTCTACGCTTTTAGCCAGGGTTAGCCGGGTAATTCTACCTAAAACCCCATCGGTATTAAGCCCGTGATCCTCTTGAAACCTTACCAGAGCCTGTTTCAACTTATCATCAAAAGTTGTGCCGCCGCTTGCGCCATCAAGATAACCTGAATCATGTAGTCTTTGCCGTAATAACGGTACATGCTTATGGCTGGAACCTTGCTGTAATTTGGGACCAGCAGTTGGAAATTCCGACCAGCCACCATCCTTAACTAGTTGCTCAATATTCTGATACGCTCTTACAAGATTTTGATATAATCTGGTTTGCGGAAACAAACTTTCAATATAAGCCCCAATATCACTAGCAGATGTGGCTGATTTTATTAATTGATTCTGGGTAATGCTATTTTGAGTAATAAACCAATCGGTGTCGGCTTTTTTCGGTATCAGGCGGCCCAAAGTTGCATGATTTGCCAACTTTACAAAAGCCCTGGAGATTAACTTATCCACATCTTCGCCATTTTCTACTGCCTGGCTAATTTCACCTAAATGGTACTCAGATGGTTTAAAGCCATGCCTGTTAACAGTTTTTACATATTCTAAAAATTCCTTGCCTTTGGCATTAAGTCCACCAAACACTCCGGTCCATATGGAGTCTATACCAAGTTTTTGATAAGATGCAGTTATCGAATCAATACTTGGGCCTAACCTTCTGGCATCTACCTTTTTATAAGTCCGCTTTTGACTTGGCCCTGGTTTTAGCATAACAATAGGCCGGCTATCATCTAATATCTCATTATTAAAATTAATCAGACCATCCTCACCAATTAATGGCTGCTCATTAACGACTTTTTTCTTAGGTTTAGGTGTCGGCTCGTTTAAAAACCAATAATCACTTTCATCGGCTAAAGCGCTGATAGCTATAAACCAGGATATAAAAAATGTAAAAAATATTCGCATAGTTTTACTAAAAGTTATTTGTGCAATATTATAACAACCTCAAGAGGTTAAATACAAAACTTACCTCGAACGCAAATACGGTTTTGCCTGGCACAAAGATTCAATTCTTATAAAATTATGATATCTAAGAGATTAAAAAATGGTGGCCAGAGGCAGAATCGAACTGCCGACACGAGGATTTTCAGTCCACTGCTCTACCGACTGAGCTATCTGGCCGCTATTTAAAAAGAAGTGGCGTATTAAACATTCTAATTATTGATCGGTCAAGTTTTTATAGCAATTTAAGCTATATTGTATGGGTCCTAAAGATTATAATCTGCGCATGATACTTTATGTAAATGGCAAGGAAAACAAAGTTTCACCAGAAGCTACTGTAGAACAGCTGGTACTAAATATGGGGCTTAGCGGCAAGCGTATTGCGGTTGAGGTAAATCAGCAAATAATAAGCCGCAGTTTATATGAAAAATATACGCTTAAAGAAAATGACCGGGTGGAAATAGTCCAGGCTATCGGTGGCGGTTAAGATGCAAGAAGATTTTTTAGAGATTGCCGGTAAAAAATACCGCTCACGTTTGCTGGTCGGCACCGGCAAATATAAAGATTTAGCAGAAACAGAAGCTGCCACTTTGGCCAGCCAGGCCGAGATTGTAACTGTAGCCATAAGGCGCAGCAACATCGGGCAAAGCAAGAACGAGCCAAACCTGCTGGATGTAATATCGCCGGAAAAATACACTATATTGCCGAATACTGCAGGCTGTTACACTGCTGATGATGCAATCCGCACCTGTAAACTGGCGCGGGAATTGTTAGATGGCCACAACCTGGTGAAGCTAGAAGTATTAGGAGATGAAAAAACTCTTTACCCTGATGTTAGCCAAACCATAAGTGCAGCGGAACAACTTATAGCCGATGGATTCGAAGTCATGGTTTATACCAGCGACGATCCACTAATCGCCAAGCACCTGGGTGATATGGGCTGTGTGGCAGTTATGCCTCTGGCTGCGCCTATCGGCTCCGGTCTTGGAATTCAAAATTCCTACAATATTCGTGAAATTGTGGAGAATGCCACGGTGCCGATACTAGTTGATGCCGGGGTTGGCACAGCATCAGATGCAGCCATCGCCATGGAATTAGGATGTGATGGGGTATTGATGAATACTGCAATTGCTGCAGCTAACAACCCAGTCTTAATGGCCAAAGCCATGCGCCACGCAATTATAGCGGGACGTGAGGCCTACCTTGCCGGACGCATGCCGAAAAAAGCTTATGCCAGTGCATCCTCGCCACTTGATGGAACATTTTTTTAGTTCATGGCTACACACTATCTTACCCCGATATTTTTTAGTTCCAGACCGAGGCAATTAACAGCTGCTTTTTATTCTCTTATGTAGAATTACTACACTGTGCTTATACCGCTTTGCCGGACAAGAAACTTTCTCGATATAGGTTCGGATTGTTAATTTAGAATACTGCACAATACCTCTGCCCTGAATTTAAACCACTGTTGTAAGAAATTTTGCCTAAACCCCGAATATCTAATAGAATTTAGCGCCTTTTTTAATTTTTAATTTGGAATTAATTTTTTAACATGTCTGCACGTTATACCTTAAAAGTTGTCAGTGACTTTGCCGCTGCCCATGCTTTACGCGATTATGCTGGTGCCTGCAAACGACTGCATGGACATAACTGGAAAATTGAGGTCGAAGCCCAGGCAAAAGAACTTGACGAGGCAGGAATGGCGATAGATTTTAAAGTCCTCAAAGCCCATACCAATGAGGTCAGTGCACGCCTTGATCACCAAAACTTAAATGAAATCACGCCATTTGATAAAATAAATCCGACTGCCGAAAATATAGCCAGATTTTTTTATTTGGAGATCAACAAGCTTATTAAAAATTTCAATACAAAAGTAATTGCGGTTACTATTTGGGAAACTGAGCGCGCCTCGGCCAAATACACGGAAGAGTAATATGGAAGACGTACAAAACCGACCTGACAAGCGGCATATACCGATAGACCAGGTCGGAATCAAAGATATAAAGCATCCAATTGTGGTTAATGACCGCAGTGGTAAAGAACAGCACACAGTAGCCTCATTTAATATGTACGTAAGACTGCCGCATAACTTTAAGGGTACTCACATGTCGCGTTTTGTGGAAATTCTTAATCAGCATGAATATGAAATTACCGTGCAGTCTTTTAAAGAGATGCTATTTGAGGTACAAGAAAAATTAGAGGCGCCAGAGGCGCATATTGAAATGACCTTCCCGTATTTTGTGGAAAAAACTGCACCTATTTCTAAGGTTAAAAGCTTAAGTGACTATGAGGTCAGTTTTATTGGCACAGTAAAGGACGATAAGATACATTTTCGGGTAAAGGTAGTGGTTACCGTAACTTCCTTGTGCCCCTGTTCGAAGAACATCTCCGATTATGGTGCGCATAATCAGCGCTCACATGTAACACTTGATGTAGTAGCCAAAGACTTTATCTGGATTGAAGATTTAATTGATATTGTAGAAGCAGAAGCCTCATGCGAAGTTTACAGCATCTTAAAGCGCCCGGACGAGAAGATGGTTACCGAAAAAGCCTACGATAATCCAAAATTTGTCGAGGATATGGTGCGAGATGTGGCAAATCGCTTTAATGAGGACAAGCGGATTGCCCACTATGTGGTTGAGGCAGAGAATTTTGAATCTATCCATAACCATTCGGCTTATGCCAGAATAGAAAAAGAATAAACCGAATGGCCTGGCTTCGGTTTTCGCTAAAAGTTCCGAAAGACCAGGCTGATTTTGTAAGTGAGAATTTTGAAAACCTGGGCGCAGTCTCGGTAACCTTAAGTGATTCAAGCAATCAGGATATTTTTGAACCGCCTCCGGGAAAAACTCCCTTATGGCAGGATGTAACTGTAACCGGTCTTTTTAAGGATACGGTTGAAGTTAAAAAAATCTGGCGACAACTAGTGTCAATCCTGCCTCTTTCCTGTCTTAAAGACCTAAAATCACAAAACCTGACAGATAAAAACTGGAGCCGGGCATGGCTTAAGGATTTTAAACCGATGCGCTTCGGCGCTAAGCTTTGGATAGTTCCAGCAGGAATGATGCCACCGCAAATAACAGCAGTTAATATAAAGCTTGACCCGGGCCTGGCATTTGGCACCGGCACCCATCCTACTACTGCCTTATGTCTTGAGTATTTGGATTCAAACCCGCCTAACAACAAAACTGTAATTGACTATGGCACAGGCTCCGGGGTTTTAGCCCTGGCAGCTTCCATGCTCGGAGCAAAAACTGTTTATGCATTTGACATTGACTCCCAGGCATTGACTGCCACTGCTGCCAATGCCACAAAGAATAATATTGATAATATAAAAATTATCTCTGAAGCAAAAAGCATAAAGCCAGGTTCTGCTGACCTTATTTTGGCCAATATACTAGCCAGGCCTTTATTGGAATTGGCAGAGGATTTTTATGATTTACTAAAACCTGACGGCATCCTGATTTTATCTGGTATCCTTGAGAAACAGGCTGATGAAATTATTAATAGAGACCTTTGCATAACTCCCCCTCCAAATATGGACAAATGTTAAAATTACCCGCAAGTTAACCAAAGTGTAGGAACAATATGTCCTGGAAGAATCAATCCCAATATAGCTTAGCTGATGCCCTGTTA
>Ga0209790_1000154_pt1 | contig 13610 bp, 9 predicted proteins | sample WorMetG1aBELIZE2_FD_187420 | JGI IMG/M metagenome (GOLD analysis project Ga0209790, IMG submission 187420) | Marine gutless worms symbiont microbial communities from Max Planck institute for Marine Microbiology, Germany - Inanidrilus... ... | reverse complement strand
TAACAGGGCATCAGCTAAGCTATATTGGGATTGATTCTTCCAGGACATATTGTTCCTACACTTTGGTTAACTTGCGGGTAATTTTAACATTTGTCCATATTTGGAGGGGGAGTTATGCAAAGGTCTCAATAAATAAATTCTTTACTTCCTGTGGCAAAAGACCAAAGCGGTCAACAAGTTCAATTTGTAAGTCATTTATTTTTTCCAGGTTTTCAGTGTTAGCAATGCGTTTATATGTAACCAGTCTGATATTTATATCTGGAATAAAATTCTCTGGAATTAAAGCCGGTTCTCCAAGGTCAACTTCAAGTTGTTGAATTTGATAAGTAGGCTTTTCCGCCGCTCCGGCTTTAAGGTCCGCGACTGCCCGGTTCAGGATTTCGTTATACATTTCAAAACCGATTTCATGAATCTGTCCACTTTGCCCGGCGCCTAACAGCTCGCCGGCGCCACGGATTTCAAGATCCTGCACTGCCAGCGAGAAACCGACTCCCAATTCTTGCATTGATTCTACCGCCTGTAGGCGTTTTTTGGCATTGGCGCTGACACTGCCGATAGCAGTCACCAGCAAATAGGCATAAGCCCGGTGATACGACCTGCCGACTCTGCCTCGCAGTTGATATAACTGCGCCAGACCGAAGCGATCGGCATTATTAATGATAATTGTATTGGCGCTAGGAATATCAATACCGTTCTCGATAATTGTTGTGCACAGCAAGATATTGAATTTATGCTGGTAAAAATCTTTCATAACATTTTCCAGCTCCAGCTCACGCATTTGACCGTGAGCAATGCCAAGGCTGATTTCGGGCAAAAGGGCTTTAAGCTCGCGTCCTACACGGTTAATTGATTCAACCCGGTTATGCACAAAATAAACCTGACCGCCACGGCGCACCTCACGCATAACGGATTCACGGATAATATCGGCATCCCATTCCTGTACCATAGTTTTAATTGCCACCCGACTTTCCGGGGCAGTGGCTATTATTGATAAATCCCTAATGCCGGAGATAGATAAATTAAGAGTGCGTGGAATCGGGGTGGCAGTTAAAGCCAGGATGTCAATTTCAGAACGCAGAGCTTTGAAATTGTCCTTTTGTTTGACTCCGAATCTGTGTTCCTCATCGATTATTAGAAGTCCGAGGTTCTTGAAATTTACATCTTTGGATAGCAATTTGTGGGTGCCGACTACGATGTCGGCTGCTCCGGATTTTATTCTCTGTATAGTCTCGGTGGTGACTTTGCCAGTATTAAATCTGGATAATATTTCAATATTCACCGGCCAGTTAGCAAAGCGGTCGCTAAAGGTGTTAAAGTGCTGCTGGGCCAGTAAGGTGGTTGGAACCAATACCGCCACCTGTTTAGAATTTTGCACCGCTAAAAAGGCCGCGCGCATGGCAACTTCAGTTTTACCGAAACCCACATCACCACAGATCAAGCGATCCATTGGCCTCATAGAAAGCATATCCTGGGTGATAGCTTCAATAGCATCCGCCTGGTCTGCAGTCGGTTCAAACGGAAATTCGGCAGCAAATAAAGCGCACTGTTCATCCGGGGTTAAAATACCCGGCCGGGTTCTGGCTTCACGTTTGGCATAAATTTCCAGTAACTCCACTGCCACATCATGGGCCTGGCGTTTGGCTTTACTCTGTGCTTTTTGCCATTGATTACTGCCAAGACGATGCAGAGGCGCGTTATCACTATCAGCGCCCAGATAGCGGTGTACCAGCTGTAATGAGGTTACCGGCACATACAATATGTCATTATTGGCATATTCCAGTACCAGAAATTCAGATACCTGGCCAGCAACTGTCAGGGTTTTCAGGCCCCGATAGCGGCCCACACCATGATCAAGATGTACTATAGGATCAGCAAGGTTAAGTTCGGTAAGATTGCTGATTATTTTAGCTTGCGAAACCCTGGCTTTACGGCGTTTGGGTTTGTGGCCCTGGGCTGTGAATAAAGCGGACTCCGGGATAAGATACAACTTGCTGTCAGCAAGATAGAATCCTTGCTGCAAAGTTCCACTGCTGATACCGAATGTGCCTGAGTCTTTTATAAAATCATTAAAATTTGTATAGCTTGCGGGATAAATATCTCTGGCCTCAAGCATATTTTTAAAAGCATTTCTTAGGCCCAAAGATTCACTTACAAACAAAAATCTGGCCATAGGCTCAACCAGGTCCAGTAAAGGCTTGAGCGGCTCGGGAGTTTTTTGATTTAGTTTAAGACTTGGCAAAGCCTTGCAGTCAAAATCAACAGAATTCTTTTCTTCAGTTATGGTTTTAAAATTCTGGATACTGATTCTGGATGTTTTTTCCAGATACTGATAAAACTCTTCTTCAGGCAGAATAAGATCTGATGGCGGCAGCAAACTAACCGTGTCAAGCTGGCTTTTATAGCTGAAACGTTCTTGATAATCATTATGCACGTTGCTTATATTTTCAGTAAGGCCGGCAAAATTTATACAGAGAAAATTATCAGGCAGATAATCAAAAAGGCATGCGGTTTTTTTAAAAAACAAAGGCAGATAACTTTCAATCCCGGCTGCTAATAGCCCATTAGTTACATTACGGTAAACCGGATTTAGTTCGGCATCTTTTGCGCCAAATATTTTTTGCCAGTTTTGCTTGAAAACTTCAATATCCGGGGCTGACAAGGGGATTTCAGCGCCAGGCAGCAGATGTACCTTATCCAGTTGATTTAACGAGCGCTGACTTTCCGGATCGAAAATTTTTATCTGCTCTATCTCGTCATCAAAAAAGTCCAGGCGCAAGGGAAGCTTCTGTCCCATTGGAAAAATATCCACTATTTCACCGCGCACGGTATACTCGCCATGTTCCATTACCTGCTGCACCCGGTGATAACCAAGTTTTTCTAATGAGCTTGTCAAAGAGCTAAAATCAATTGTCTGCCCCGGGTAAAAATCCAGAGAATGGGCGTCAATATAGGTTCTAGGCGGTAATCGTTGCAGCAAAGCCTGGATGCTGACTAACAAGATGCCCGAGTGGTCTTTGCTAAGACTTTTTAAGGTTTTAAGGCGGGTGGAAACAATATCCTGATGTGGGGCAATATTATCATATGGCAGGACTTCCAGGTCGGCAAAGCGCCGGATGTTAATTGTATTGCCAGAAAACAGATCAAGCTCAGCTCCAAGCTCAAAGGCCTGATTGTTATCATTGGTAATAACCAGGGTAAGTCCGCTGAATTTCTTGGCTGCCGCCACAATAGCCAGACTGACAGCGCTGCCATGCAAGCCGTGCCAGTTATGTCTGGCGGAAGTTTCCGGTAACAGTGGATCTAAGACTGAACCTGCAGCAGCCATACAGCAAGCGGATTTTTTAGATAGAAGTTATGTTTAAACTAAATGACAGATATTCTAAAAAATATCATCATCATATTCTTCTTCTCTAGGATGTGGATTCATAGTATAGATATCTTCCGGATTGCGGCCCACTTTTATACTTCTTGCCAGTTCACGGTTTTCTGTCAGCCAGAATTTAACAAAAGCATCAAGATCTTTGAATTCAAGTTTATAACCACGCGGAGTTTCGCGTAAATAACTTTCAGGACTAATTTGCCCGGTATCAACTCTGGTATAGGAGACAATCAGACCGTTGTCATCAATTCTAAATAAGTATTTGTTGGTTATGCCGTACTTATTGGTTGAGTACCACTCATGATTGGTAAGAGCCTCCAGCAAAGCATTGCGTTCGGCAACACTTATTTCAGATGCCATTTTGGCAAAAGGCGAACTGATTACCGATTGCATGCTGTTTAAGGTTGAGCAGGCAGAAAGAGTAAATATAAATGTCAAAAGCAGGATAATTTTGCGCATATCTAATTTTTCAGGGTTTTATCTTTTTTTGGCGGTACATATGATGGGTCATTCGGGTTCAATACGATAAGATTCATTTGTCCGTCATCCATTTGTACATAATCAATCGTAGCTTCATCTAATAGTTCGGTTTGTTCTTTAGCGATTAAAATTTTAACACCGTTTATATTAAAGCTCTCATCTTCCGGTTTTTTGTTGTCAAACCCAAGGCCATATCTGAAACAAGAATTTTTTTTATCCGGGTAAACTGCTATTCTAAGGCCAAAGTTATCCATATCCGCTTGTTCCGGGTCGTTAAATTGCTGAGCCGAAGATTTCTGGATAAATTCCAAAGCGGCCGGGCTGATTTCAATCATGTTGGCAAAAGTAAATTAAAGTTGAACATTCTATAACTATCCATCTCTGCTGGCAAATAAATCAAGAGGCGGCCAGCTTTGACGCTCTGCCTAAATTACAGAGGACAAGGAGGCGTGATAGAACTGTATATCTTGACTTTTTATTCAAATATCGAGTAGGGTGCAGGCGTAGGGTAAAAATAAATTCAGCAAAACAAAAACTTGTTATTTGTATAACTTAAATTTTTATAAAAAATAAAATTATGTTAAAAAAATCAATCAAGGATAGCTTAAACAAGCTGCAAAACCTGTCAGGCCTGGTTAAGGATAAAGTAGATTCTCAACTGACATGGTTAGGCTCAATTTGGGCAAAAGTACGTTTATTTTTAGGTGTATTAAACCTGATACGGTTTAACCTGTTAATAGTAGTTGTGTCCTTTATTGCGGTAACTTGCGTTACACAAGTTCAGGAGGCCCTGATCATTCTGGATGACAATAGTTGGCAACTGATTTTATTTATTATATCCGCTCTGGTTTGCGGATTTTGTGTGTGGTACACATCACGCATTATGTTTTTGTTTAAATTTAAAAACAATAAGGCCTCACATGCAGAATCTTTTCCAGAGTTTAAGGAGCATTTCCCAAGATTACTTGGTGCTTCTATATTGGCGGTCACAATATGGGGCTTATTAGAGTCTCAATTGGAAAATGTAGCTTACTTTGTTATTTATCTTTTTATTGTATTGATAGCTTTTTTGGTGTTGGTCTATAAAAGAAGAGAGATAAAAGCGCTAAAACTGGAAAAACTAAAGGATGTAGAAAAAGATTTACAACAATATAGTCAACTTCCTGCGGTGACAAAAATAATCATCAAAACTGCATTTTTAATAAATGTGATATTTTTACTTGCGGTAATTCACTATCCTGTAGCAGTCGGTAATTTTGCCGGTAGCTTAAGTTTATTATATTTCGGCTCATCTTTACTGGTTTTCACCGGCGGTATTGCTGTATATTGGGCTAATCACCAGTCATTCCCCTTAATGGTTGCATTGCTGCTGATTGTGGTAATTTCCAGTTACTTTAATGATAATCACTGGGTACGCCAATATGCCAGCATGGACTCAACCGGACCAGCCAAGTCGATAGTCCGGCAGAATGCTGGAAAATTTGAGCATACTCTTGAAAGCTATTTTGAAAACTGGATTAATAAATTTTCTGATTCAGATAAAAGTCAACCTTTGCCTCTGGTGTTAGTCTCGGCAGAAGGGGGAGGCATTAGAGCGGCATACTGGACTGCGGCCGTACTCACTGAGCTGCAAGATCGTTACCCGGATTTTCATCGTTATGTGTTTGCCATAAGTGGCGTATCTGGCGGCAGTCTCGGTGGTACGGTATATACGGCTTTATTGCCAGATACTAACAACAGGCCGGTAAATTTAAATATCCAGGGCAACTCTTATCGAAACATTGCTAAAAAAGTTCTTAAACAGGATTTTTTATCCCCAGTGGTTGCCACTATGTTATTTCCTGATTTGCTGCAAAGGTTTATCCCCGTGCCATTTCTTAATGACCGGGCAATTACAATGGAGAAGGCCTGGGAAAATGCCTGGCAAAATGTTTTAAGTGAAAACCCCGGCCTGCATGCTAAAAAAGCAAGATTCAAGGAACCATATTACGATTTATACAAACATAACCCCACGCTTCCCTTGCTTTTTCTTAATAGCACCGTGGTAGAGTCCGGCCAGCGTTTAATACTCAACCCATTAAAATTTACTGATCAGTCAGAATTTCAAAAAACTTTCAAGCAGGCGCTAGATGCCAGGAATGTTATGGGTAGAACGGATATGCCATTGAGTACAGCGGTGCATTTGAGCTCCCGCTTTACCTATGTCAGCCCGGCAGGCACGATTGAACGCCGTGACTATGAATGTAAGCAACCGACTTTTTGGCAAAAGGTTTTTAAGTTTTTTAAAAACTTAAGAGGCAAGTCTGAAAAATCGAATTTCATTGAATGTGATGCAAAAGCCAAATGGATAAGGGCGGTTGACGGCGGTTATTTTGAAAATTCCGGTACAGTTACCTTGCAAGAGATTCTAACCGCACTTATAAATTTGCAGTCAAAACTGTCAATAAATAATGAAGAAATTAAAATAAAACCGATTGTTATTCATATCAGTAATGACCCTCTTAAAGAAGGCGAAGAAATTGAATATAAGTACAAAGGAAAACGCAAATTATTAAGTGGACTCTTATCACCAGTTTTAGCTTTGTTAAATGTGCGCCCGGCCCGAGGCTATCAAGCCCGTGGCTATCTTGAGGAATTGAGCAGGACATTTTTGAATTCATCTGCTTCTAACACTGAAGCTAATTTTTTTCATTTTAGCCTGCAAAAAAATCCTGAGATTGATCTGCCGTTAGGCTGGGCGCTATCTAAGCGTTCCATGTATGAGATGGACAGACAACTGCCTCCAGGCACAACAACCAAAGACAGATTGGGAAATGCCAGTAAAAATGAAAACCCTGCCGCAAACTTAAAATTTGAGGCAACTGATAAGAGAATGCAGGATGTCGCTAAAAAGAATGCTGAAAAATTACAAAATATTATAAGTTTGCTGCCGGATAAACTTAAAAATTCCGCCAAGAATGATAGTTATTAAGATATAGAATTTTTAGCCTGTTAAGTTGTAAGAAAAAAGCATAATAAGCCATATACTCCTAATGCGCATCATTCCAGTTATCAGCAATTCCGGTATCTACCAGTAGCGGCACCTTAAGCTTAGCGGCATTTTGCATTTTATCTTGTACCATATTTGATACTGCTTTAGCTTCAGCTTTTGGTATTTCCAGCACCAGTTCATCATGCACCTGCATAATCAGCAGCGCTTTTGGAAATTGTTTATCCAGCATATCTTGCACTTTAAGCATGGCAATCTTGATAATGTCGGCCGCAGTGCCCTGCATCGGTGCATTAATCGCAGTACGCTCGGCATATTGCCTTCTTAGTGAATTTTTGGATTTAATATCCGGCAGATATAAACGCCGACCGAAAACCGTCTCGACATAGCCTTGTTCACGAGCCTTGATTCTGGTTTTATCCATGTATGTTTTTACCCCGGGGTAACGGGCGAAATATAGATCAATATATTCCTGGGCCTTGGAACGGCTAATTCCAAGCTGTTTGCCAAGACCAAAAGCCGACATACCGTAGATCAGGCCGAAATTAACAGCTTTGGCGTGGCTGCGCATATCCTGACTTACTTCATTAATCTTGCAAGCAAAAACTTCAGACGCAGTATGCGCATGAATATCAACATTATTGGCAAAAGCCTTTAGTAAACTTTCGTCGCTTGATAAATGCGCCATGATTCTAAGTTCAATTTGCGAATAGTCGGCTGCCAGTAAAACATGATTTTTTTCAGCCACAAATGCTGCACGGATCTTTTTGCCGTTAGTGCTTCTTATCGGTATATTCTGCAGATTGGGGTTGGAGGAGGACAAGCGGCCAGTAGCAGTTACTGCCTGGTGATAGGAGGTATGAATTCGTCCGGTTACTAGATTGATGCTTTGTGGTAATTTGTCGGTATAAGTAGATTTAAGTTTGCTTAATGAACGATGTTTAAGAATAATCCTGGGCAGTTGATAATCTTCCGCCAGTTCCTGCAGCACATCCTCGGCAGTTGAGGGTTGACCTTTGGCAGTTTTGCGGATAATCGGCAGGTCCATTTTTTCAAACAGAATTGCCTGAATTTGTTTGGGCGAGGCCAGATTAAATTTGGTTTTGGCAAGGGAAAACGCCTTTTGTTCCATTTGCAGTATTTCCTGGCTCATCTCCTGGCTTAATTTTTCAAGCTTGTTCGAATCGACATAAACTCCGTTACGTTCCATTCTGGATATTACCGAGATAAGAGGTATCTCAATATCCTGATAAAGTCTATTAAGTGCCGGTATTTTCTTAAGTTCAGGCAAGAATTTATTACACAGCCTGAGGCTGATATCGGCATCTTCGGCGGCGTAGGGGGCAGCGTTCTTTATATTTACCTCATTAAATTTAAGCTGATTTTTACCTTTACCGGCTACATCCTCATATTTTTGGGTTTTTACTCCAAGTTCTTTAATGGCGAGAGTATCCAGGTCATGGCCTGAGCTTACTGAATTTAAAACATAGGATTGCAGCATGCTGTCGTGCCCTATACCGCGTAACTTGATGCCGGCTTTTGCTAATACACTTTCATCATATTTAAGATTTTGCCCAACTTTTAATATTTTGGGGTTTTCCAATACAGGTCTTAACTTTTCAATGGTTTGGTTAAAGTTCAGCTGCTTTGGAACCAGGGAATCCTGTGGATCATTATGGGTCAGGGGCAAGTAGGCGGCCTTTGATTTTTCCACTGAAAATGATATGCCGACCAATTCCGCCTCGATAATATTCAGCGAGGTGGTTTCGGTGTCAATGGCAAAAAGACCGTGCTTTTTGAGTTTTTTTATCCAGGAATCAAGGTCTTTGCCATTTAGGATTGTCTCGTATTCAACTTTAGTAGCTGTGGTTTCTTTGTGCGCTGGGTTAGCGCCTAATTCATTGAGCCAGGAATTAAATTCCAGCTCACTATAGAGTTTATAAAGATTTACATTATCCGGGGTTTTAACCGTAAGTTCATCCGGTTTCTGCCCGATATCCACATCATATTTAAGAGTTACCAGCTTTTTGCTTAAGCCAAGGTTTGGGATTGCTGCGCGCAGATTTTCACCAATTTTGCCGGGTACTTTTTCAGCATTGGCAATAAGATTATCCAGGGTTTGATACTCTTTAAGCCATTTGGCTGCAGTTTTGGGTCCTACCTTATCCACTCCCGGAATATTGTCTGAAGTATCACCGGTAAGAGTTAAAAAATCTGCAATTTGCCGAGGCTTTACGCCAAATTTTCTTTCAACTCCCATCTCATCCAAAACCGAATTGTTCATGGTGTCAATAAGTGTAGTATGTGAATTTACCAGTTGCGTCAGATCCTTGTCACTGGCAGAAATTACGGTTCTGATATTTTGTTTTTGAGCCTGAATGGCCAGAGTTGCAATAACATCATCTGCTTCCACTTCCTCTATGATTAACAGAGGAAAGCCCAAGGATTTTATAATTGCGTGTAAAGGGGTAATCTGCTCTGCCAGGTCTTCCGGCATTGAAGGACGGTTAGCCTTATATTGGCCATACATTTGATGACGGAAAGTTTTACCTTTGGCATCAAATACCACGGCAAAGAAATTCGGTTTTTGTTCGTGGTAAAGGTTTTTAAGCATCCGACTGACGCCAAATACAGCACCGGTAGCCTGACCTTTACTGTTAGTCAGTGGCGGTAAAGCATGGTAGGCCCGAAATAGGTAGGAGGAACCGTCAACTAAAACCAGTTTTTGCATTAGGCTATTATAAGAGGGTTTATATTTAAGTTCATATTACAGTTATAAAACCCGGGTTTTTATAATTATGGTAGAGTTGCACTTAAAGTAAGTAAATTATGAATCAGATGAAATTTTAAGGTAATAGATATGAATGCTGCAACAATAATGGATCCAAAACCAACGGTTCTTAAGCCCACCGATAAAATTAAAGACGCGGCCGCCTGTATTATGGATAAACGTTTTCGCAGTGTGCCGGTTGTGGATGATGATGGCTGCTATCTGGGGATTTTTGGAGTGAATTGTCTGTTGCTATAAGCACCATATACCTGTACTTCAGATACTTATAAAAATGTTGCTGCAAAAAGCTAAGAGAAAGGTGCGCTTGACTGAATATAGCCATGGTTCCGGCTGTGGCTGCAAAATAACCCCGGCAGTTTTGGATGCTATTCTTAAGGATAGTCTTACCTTACCCGATGATAAATTGCTTATCGGCAATACGCACAAGGATGATGCGGCGGTTTATGCTCTGAATGATGAAACTGCAATTATCAGTACTACTGATTTTTTCATGCCGATTGTCGATGATGCTTTTACTTTTGGCCGAATTGCCGCCACCAATGCTATAAGTGATGTTTTTGCCATGGGCGGTATGCCGTTAATGGCAATATCGATTTTCGGCTGGCCGGTAGATAAACTCCCGGCAGAAATCGGCAAGCAAGTAGTAGAGGGCGGGCGCCACGCCTGTCAGGAGGTGGGAATTCAGTTGGCAGGCGGTCACAGCATTGATTCGCCCGAGCCCATATTTGGCCTGGCGGTAACCGGTAAAGTCAAGATTAAACACCTTAAGCGCAATAATACTGCAAGGGCAGGTAATTTATTATTTTTAACCAAACCGCTGGGGATTGGAATTTTATCCACTGCGCAGAAAAAGAAAATTATTGCCCTGGAACATAGAAAGCTTGCTGAGCAACTTATGTGTCAGCCAAATACCTTAGGTATGGTCCTGGCTGAAGATAGTGGAGTAACTGCTATGACTGATGTAACCGGTTTTGGTCTTGGCGGGCATCTTTTGGAAATGTGTGAAGGGGCGGGGCTTGGGGCCAGGGTTGATTTTGCCAAACTGCCGATACTGCCAGCTATCAAAGAATATCTGGCTCAAGGGTGCTCACCGGGCGGAGCCGGGAGAAATTTTAAAAGTTATGGCGATAAAATTGCCAATATGAGTGCCGAGCAACAAGCCATAATTTGTGATCCGCAAACCAGCGGTGGTTTACTGATTGCAGTAGCCGAAGCAAGTCTTAACGGATTTTTTGCCGTCTGCAATAAATTTGATCTCAAGCTTGAGTCTATTGGCAAGTTTGTGAGCCAGGATGAACAGACCAAAACTATAATGTTAGTATGAGCGCTCAACTGCCGGAAATCGATAATCTTGCTAAACTATTTTTACAGAATGTGCCACTTTTGGACGTTAGGGCGCCGGTAGAATTTACTAAAGGTGCTTTTCCGGAAGCCTCTAATATACCGCTGTTAGACGACGCGCAAAGGTCTGAGGTTGGTATCCGCTACAAGGAAGAGGGTCAGGCTAAAGCGCTTGCTCTTGGGCATGAGTTAGTATCAGGTGAGTTAAAACGGCAAAAGCTTCTTGACTGGCAAAAATTTGTAGAAGCAAATCCGCATGGCGCCTTGTACTGTTTTCGTGGCGGGCAGCGCTCCAGGATCGTGCAGGAATGGCTGTTGGCCGTAAGCGGTATCAGTTATCCCAGAGTACGCGGCGGCTATAAAAGAATGCGCCGCTTTCTTTTAGATACAATTGAAAAGGTGTTGGCTGACTCCAGGGTTTTGGTAATCGGCGGCAGAACCGGTTCTAGTAAAACCAGGTTTATTAATGATATGGCCAATGGTATAGATCTGGAATCATTTGCCAAACACCGAGGTTCCGCTTTTGGCAATATGCTGGAGCCACAGCCAGCTCAGATAAATTTTGAAAATGCCCTGGCAATAAAACTCCTGCAGTTACATAATTCAGGAGCCGATACTATTATACTGGAGGACGAAGGCGGACATATCGGTCAGGTTTCCCTGCCGGAGAAACTAAAACACGTGATGTCCACCTCAGAGCTTATTATTCTGGAGACCGCATTAGATGACAGGGTAAATGCAATTTTGCAGGAATATGTGCTTGGCATGAATGCAGAATATTCAAAAGTTTATGGTCAGGATACAGGTTTTGGAAAATTCTCCTCTTATCTTTTATCCAGTTTGGAGAAAATCAAAAAGCGCCTGGGCGGTGAGAGATATTTCGCCGCAAGAAGTTTTATGCTAAATGCCTTAAACCGCCAGGAAATACATGGTGTAATAGATGAGCATAAAAACTGGATAGAGTATTTGCTGGATAAATACTATGATCCTATGTACGACTACCAGATATTCAAAAAACAGGAGCGGGTAATATTTACCGGTACCGCCGCAGAAGTTAAAGAATACCTTGAGGGCAACTCCTCCTAAGCCGTAAGTTTGTTTAAAGCCCAAACAATATGCTCGCGGACCATTGGAGATTTAGTGTTTGAGTTTTTAAGGGCGCTTATGATTTTTTTATCCGGATTGCTGTTACCAAGGGCAACTGCAAGGTTTCTTTGCCACTTTTCATATCCGATACGCCTTATGGCGGAGCCTTTTAATTTTTCCTTAAAATCATCCTGGCTCCACTGCCAAAGTTCAATAAGGTTGATATCATCCAGCTTATGCCGCACCTTAAAATCATCTTCCCTGGTTATTTTGCCAAATTTATTCCAGGGGCAATAAAGCTGGCAATCGTCACAGCCGTAAATTCTATTGCCGATTAGTTCTCTTAATTCTAACGGAATGGGACCTTTATGTTCGATGGTAAGATAAGAGATACATTTTCTTGGGTCAAGCAAGTAGGGCTTTATAAAAGCCTTGGTCGGACATTTTTTCATACAGGCGGTACAGGTGCCGCAGTGCTCGCGAAGCGGGGGGTCCGGCTTAAGCGCAAGGTCGGTATAAATTTCACCTAAAAAAAACCAGGAACCGTTATCCTTATCGATAATACAAGAGTTTTTTCCAAGCCAGCCAAGACCTGATTTTTGTGCCAGAGCCAGCTCCATAACCGGAGCGCTGTCGGTGAATACCCGGTAATTATGCGCTGCAAGATTCTGCTGGATTTTATCCGCAAGTTTTTTTAGTTTTGCCCGAAATACTTTGTGGTAATCCCGTCCCAAAGCATAGCGGGAAATATAAGCCTTTTGCCTGCGGTTTAAAACACTTTGCGGGTTTCTGGCATCAGGCGGGTAATAATTCATCCTGGCAGTTATAATGCTTTTAGTATTTTTAACTAACTGTTCAGGATTTAGCCTCTTATCCTGGTTGCGGTATAGATAGTCCATATCACCAAACATTTTATTTTTAATTTTTTCTTCAAAATGCGGCTTAAATGAATCAAGTTTACAGTCAGTAACTGCTATTTTATCCAGGCCAAGCTCTTGTGCCCAGATTTTGAGGTTTTCTTTAAATTGACCGTTAGATATTTTCATCGCTTTTTAAGCTAGCAATAAACTGTTTTTACTTGAGTGTATTTTATCTGTTAAACCTGAATTTTATAAATTTTTAAGAGTCTTGTTTTTTAGGATGAGTACAGACAGAATCCGGGCTAAAAGAAAACAAGCCAGTTTAGAATTTTCGTTATAATAGCCAGCTTTCCAGGCCGGGGTGGCGGAATTGGCAGACGCGGTGAATTCAAAATCCATTGGCGGTGACATCCTGATATCACGGTAGCATGAAACCAATATCGTGGTTAAAACAATATTTTAAGAGGAAATATTATGGAAAGAAAAAAATGGAATAATCCCAAAGTTATAAGGTTATTTACAAAAGGTGTAAGTGGCAAGCCATCCCCTTATGATGCGAGGGCGTTCATAATTCTGTGTCATCGTAAATTTGTTTCCCATTCGCATTCTCCACAGGGTCCACCGGCTTGACTGCAAGATAGAGATTTCCGTCGCCCGTGGACTTGTGGATAATGCTCATATGTC
>Ga0209790_1000153_pt1 | contig 13627 bp, 13 predicted proteins | sample WorMetG1aBELIZE2_FD_187420 | JGI IMG/M metagenome (GOLD analysis project Ga0209790, IMG submission 187420) | Marine gutless worms symbiont microbial communities from Max Planck institute for Marine Microbiology, Germany - Inanidrilus... ... | reverse complement strand
CCCTCTTGCCCAACGTTGACGGGCCGACCTACGCTGTGGATGGGCTACGGTCGGCCCCTCAACTCAACCCGCGTCCAACTCTCTCATAAGACGTGGACCACTCAATGGGGGCAGGCCATCCATTCCATTTCTCCTCGGCGTTTCAGCCGTCTTCGCCGGCGGCCTCGGCCTCGCGCGGCGGCGTGATGCGGATCGATGTGATCTGGTGGCGATGGCGGCGCAGGATATCGAACCGAAAGCCGTGGAACAGGAAAGCCTGACCGACTTCTGGGATGCGCCGGGACTCGTGCAGGACCAGTCCGGCGATGGTCGCCGCCGCCTCGTCGGGCAGACGCCAATCGAACTCGCGGTTGAGGTCGCGGATGGTGACGCTTCCCTGAACGATGAAGCTGCCGTCGATCTGTCGAACGACGCCGGCGACGGCAACGTCGTGCTCGTCGGCGATGTCGCCGACGATCTCCTCGAGGATGTCCTCGAGGGTGACGATGCCCATCAAGCTGCCGTACTCGTCGATGACCAGGGCGAAGTGCTCGCGCCGGCGGCGGAACTCCTGCAGCTGGTCCAGGAGCGAGGTCGATTCCGGAACGAACCACGGTTCCGCCGCCAACGCGACGACGTCCAGGTCCTCCAGGTTGCCACCGCGGGCGCGCACGGCGCGCAGCAGCGCCTTGGCGTGGACGACACCAACGATGTTGTCCAGTTCCTCGCGCCACAACGGGATGCGGGTGAACGGGCTTTCGAGCACCTCGGCGACGACGGTGTCGGCGGGCAAGCCGGCGTCGATCATGGTGACATTCTTGCGGTGAATCATGATCTCGCCGACCTGCACCTCGGCGAGATCGAGGACACTGCGCAGCATGGCGCGTTCATGCTCCACCGGGCGTCCTTCGGCGGCATGAAGGTCAATGGCGCCGCGCAGTTCCTCGGCCGTCGGCTCGGTTTCGTCCTGCTCGCGGACGCCGAACACGCGCAGCGTCCCCGAAACCACGACCTGTAGCGCTTGGACGATCGGCGACAGCACGACGACGACCGCATTGACCACGGGCGAGACGACCAAGGCCATCCGGTTGGCGTTCCGGAACGCGTAGGTCTTCGGCAGGATCTCGGCGAAGATCAGCACCAGAAGCGTCATCGTCAGTGTCGCGTAGGCGACACCGGCCTCGCCGAACATGGAGATCAGCAGACTTGTCGCCAATGCCGAGGCAAGGATGTTCACGAGGTTGTTGCCCAGCAGGATGGCGCCGATCAGCCGCTCCTTGTCCTCGTGCAGGCGGTTGACGATGCGGGCGCGGGCATCGCCGTTCTGGTCCATCTGGTGCATCAGCGGCCTGGACGCCGCGGTCAATGCGGTTTCGGAGCCGGAGAAGAACGCCGACAGGATCAGCAGGACGGCGATCGAGGTGATGGTGATCAGCATGGGTGTTCTCTTGAAGTGATGCCCTGCGGGCGCCGTCCGCCCGCCGGGGTTATGATTCGACCGAATCCTCCAGGAACCGGCGGACGTCACCGATGTCGACGTCGCCGGCGATGAACGACTGGCCGATGCCATGAGCGAGCACGAACCGGACCCGCCCGCCCGTGACCTTCTTGTCGCGCGCCATATGGTCGAGCAGATTGTCGATCGACCAGGCTCGGCCCGGCACGGCGTCCAGCCCGGTCGGCAATCCAACTGCGGCAAGGTGGCGGCGTACCCGGGCGGCGTCGTCGAGAGGGCAGAGACCAAGCCGCGCCGACAGGTCAAAGGCCATGACCATGCCGATGGCGACGGCCTCACCATGGAGCAGGGCGTCGCCATAGCCCGTTTCGGCTTCAAGGGCGTGGCCAAAGGTGTGGCCGAGGTTCAGCAAAGCGCGCTGGCCCGCCTCCCACTCGTCGGCAGCGACGATCGCCGCCTTGGCCTCGCAGCTGGTCGTCACCGCATGACGCCTCGCTGACCGGGCGCCTTCGCAAAGCGCCGGGCCGTGGTTTTCGAGCCAGGCGAAGAACGGCTCGTCATTGATCAGGCCGTACTTCGCCACTTCGGCATAGCCGGCGCGGAGCTGCCGATCATCGAGGGTATCGAGGACGCCGATGTCGGCGAGCACCAGCCCGGGCTGATGGAAGACACCTAGCAGGTTCTTGCCTTGGCCGGTGTTGATGCCGGTCTTGCCGCCGACGGAACTGTCGACCTGCGCCAGAAGGGTCGTCGGTATCTGCACGAAGTCGAGGCCGCGTAGAACGATCCCGGCGGCAAACCCAGTGATGTCGCCGATGACCCCGCCGCCGAGGGCAATAAGCACAGTGCGGCGTTCGATCCGCCTTTCCAGAAGCCGGTCGGTCAGCCAGCCGAGATGGTCGAGGTCCTTGGTTCCTTCGCCCGGGGGTAGGACGACGGCGGCATAGGGGATGGCTGCGGTGTCGAGCGACGCCTCCAACGCCCCGAGGTAAAGCGGTGCCACGGTCTCATCGGTGATGATCACCGTCTCGCGACTGCCGGCGATCGCGCCGATGCGCTCCCCTGCGGTCGCCACCAGTCCTTCGCCGACGAGGATGTCATAGGATCGTTCGCCGAGTTCGACACGCAGCTGGTCGACCGCTGCCGGCGGTACGACGGGGGCCAGAGTCATGAACGGCCGTCCGCTGTCCGATGGCGCTCCGGGCCACGGGACTCCAGGGCCAGGACCACCAGATCGACGGTGCGATCGGCGGGCGCGGTGCTGGTGTCAACGACGATGTCGGCCTCAGCGTACACCGGATGGCGCTCCGTCATCAGCCGTTCCAGCGTCGCCCGTGGATCGCCGTTCTTCAGGAGTGGACGACCGCCACGGCGCCCAGTGCGTTCGACAAGGATGTCCAGATCGGCCCGCAACCAGACGGATATTCCGTGTTCGCGGACGCGACCCCGGGTTTCCTGGTCGAGAAACGCTCCGCCGCCAGTCGCCATGACAACGGGACCCTCGTTGAGCAGGCGCGCGATGACACGGCGTTCCCCGTCGCGGAACGCGGCCTCGCCGTAAAGCTCGAAAATGTCCTCGATGTAGCAGCCGGCCGCGCGGACGATCTCTTCATCGGCGTCGACGAACGGCATCCCCAAGCGGTCGGCCAAACGCTGACCGATGCATGATTTGCCCGCGCCCATCAATCCAACCAGGACGATCGAGCGGTTGTGAATCCCGGAACCGATGTTGGTCATTGCTAGATTACGAGTTGGCCCCGATACTGGGCGCGGTCGTTGAAAGCCCCGGCACGCCCCGGTAAACTGCCGCACATTCGCCGTAGTTGAAACCTAACATACCTACCCTTGGGCTGTCGTCAAAGGGCGCCGGCGCGGCAAACTCGCGGCCTCTGGTCGGGAAGCGTTCGTCGGAAGGATGGGCAAGGAGCAGATGAAGGGTCTGTCGCGATTCGTTCTAATCGTCCTCGCGGTCGTCGTACTCGGCGGCGCTGCGTTCCTGGCGACGTGGGACATCCCGGCACCTACGGCACCGGTCGAAAAGGTGATCGCGGATGACCGTTTCCCGCGCTGAGCGCCGCCGTTTGGCGGTCGCTCCCGCCCGAGTGGCCCTCATATCGCTGGCCTTGGCGGTGTCGGCGGGAGCCTGGGCGCAGGACGAGCGGCCGTCACGTGGGCCGGTCCAACTTGCGCCGCCCAAGCCTTTGGACCAGACGGCTCCGACGCCGTCGGACGAGGCTCCGCCGCCGGATGTTCCGCAAAAGGCCGATCCCCTTGTGCCACCGGACGGAACGGCGATCCAGGTCGACTCGCTGAGTGAAATCGACCCCGGTTCCGCCGGGATACTGACGGTCGAGGACGGGGGTTTCGGCATTGATATGTGGCGGGGGACCGACCGTCGGGTCGTCGATGCCCTGTTGCCCCGATTGCCTGTGAAGGCCGCGTCCTCGGCGATGCGCGGCCTGATGCGCCGATTGCTGCTCTCCGCCGCGGCTGTGCCGGAGGGACCATCGAGCCGCGGCGGGCTTGTCGCGCTCAGGGCACGGCTGTTGGCCGAGATGGGCGATCTTGCCGGCGTCGCGGCGCTTCTGGACGCGACGCCTGGCCGCGCCGCCAATCCGGCCCTTGCGGAGATCGAGGCGGATGCCCGCTTCCTCGCCAACGACAATGCCAGGGCGTGCGCGTTGGCATCCAATGAAATCCGCGAACACGACAGCACCTATTGGCAGAAAGCGTTCATTTTCTGTCAGGCGCTGGCTGGCCAGCACTCCCGCGCGTCGCTAGGTGTAGACCTGCTGCGCGAGCTCGGCGAGAGCGACAACGCGTTCTTCTCCTTGGTCGAAGGGCTGGCCGGCGGCGGCAGTACGGACTTGGAACGGATGCCCAATCCGACACCGCTGCATTTGGCCATGGCCCGGGCGGCCAAGATGCGGCTGCCGCCCGACGTGATCTCGTCCAACCGGCCCGGTGTTCTGAGGGCCATCGCCATCAGCCCCAATGCGCCAGTTGAGCTGCGGTTGGAGGCTGCGGAGCGGGCCGAAGCCGCGGGCGCGCTCTCCATCGACACGCTGCGACAGCTTTACACCAGTGTGTCGTTCTCCGAAGAAGCGCTGGCCAATCCCCTGTCCAAGGCCGAAGCCGAGAGCGGCCCGTTCAGCCGCGCACTGCTGTACCGGACGGCGCTGGTGCAGACCGTGCCGACGGCCCAGGCCGTTGCACGGGCATTCGAACTGGCGCGCGAGGGCGGGCGCTATATCGCGACGGTACGCGGCTTTCTTCCGGTTCTGCGTCGGCTACCGGCGAGCGGAGAACTGGTGTGGTTCGCTCCAGAGGCTGTCCGCGCCCTGCTGGTCGCCGAACAGCACGAGGACGCGACCGCGTGGCTGGTGCTGCTTCGCGAGGCATCGATTGCCAGTCCGCAGACTGGCGACGCCTTGGCCGCGTTGATGCCCATCGCCCGCCTCGCCGGCGCGCCCGATGCCGCCGAGTGGGATGTCGCGGACCTCCCCGACTGGTGGAACGGCATGAAAGGCGAGGACGCTGCCCGCGACCGTGCGACATTGCTCTATTCATTGCTCGACGCCGTCGGTGATCCGGTCCCCGAGCCCCTTTGGAATGTTCTGCTCGACGGACCGGAGCGGTCAGCGGCAACGGTGCCGCATCCGGCACTTTGGCGCCAGCTTGGCAATGCGGCGGAGGACGGACGCCTTGGCGAAACGGTGATGCTGGCGCTCTTGGCGCTCGGCGATGGCGGACCGGCGGCGGTGGAACCGCTGAATCTCAGCCACGCAGTGCGTTCCCTTCATTCCGTGGGTCTGATAGCAGAGGCGCGGGCGATCGCGGTCGAGGCCGCCGCCGCCGCGGGACTGTGATAGGCCGGCGACCGAAGTCCCCGCAACTACCGGCATCCCGCCACGTCGGGACATTCCTTGAAATGCTTGCGGCGGAACGCGGCGCGGCTGCCAACACCATCGACGCCTACCGGCGCGATCTCGAAGACGTGGCCGCCTATGGTGCCGCCCGGGGGCGCGAAATCGAGGATGCCGACGCCGATATGTTGCGCGGCTATCTGGCCAAGCTTGCGCTGGCAGGCGTGGCGCCGCGGACATCGGCGCGGCGGTTGTCGGCGCTGCGTCAGTTCTATCGCTTTCTGTATGCCGAGGGGCTGCGCGGCGATGACCCCACGGCAGTGATCGACAGTCCGCGCCAGGGCCGGGCGCTGCCCAAGTACCTCTCCGAGGACGAGGTCGAACACCTGATGGCGGCGACGAGGCAGCGCAGCGGACCGGAAGGCCGGCGTCTCGCCGCGCTGATGGAAGTGCTCTACGCCGCCGGGCTCAGGGTCTCGGAACTGGTCGGCCTGCCGTTGTCAGCAGTGTCCGGAGACGGTCGGTTCCTGGTGGTTCGCGGCAAAGGCGGCAAGGAGCGGATGGTGCCGCTGACCGAGCCGGCAATCGAGGCGTTGGCGGCCTATTACACCGGGGGTGCGCGGCGGACGTTCCTCCCCGGGCGCGGTACCCGCCGCGCCGAGTCACCGTGGCTGTTTCCGTCGCGGGCACGGGCCGGCCACCTTACGCGAGCGAGATTCGCCCAGCTTCTTAAGGAGCTTGCCGCCGAGGCCGGAATCGATCCCGCACGCGTTTCGCCGCACGTGTTGCGCCATTCCTTCGCCAGCCATTTGCTCGCCAACGGTGCCGACCTCCGCAGCCTCCAGCAAATGCTTGGACACGCCGACATCTCGACCACGCAGATCTACACCCACGTGTTGGAAGAGCGGTTGAAGGCGTTGGTCAACCAGGCCCATCCACTGGCTGGCACCGGTCGCTGAGACCGGGCCCGAGAGCGGGGTGGAGCGACAATGGGCTGATCGTCTATAACGTCTTGGTTGTCCTCTATTTCCCGGGCCCCGAGGCACCGATGAGCTTCACCGTCGTCGAACCGCGCCGCGTCCGTCTGAACCGCTCGGAGCTTGCCGTTCCGGGATCGAGCCCGCGATTCCTGGAAAAGGCTGCGACAAGTGTGGCCGATATCATCCTGTTTGATCTTGAGGACGCCGTCGCGCCGGCCGACAAGGAACAGGCGAGGCGAAACGTCATTGCTGCCATCCTCGACCTCGACTGGGGCGGACGCACGCTGTCGGTACGCATCAATGGCTTGGACACGCCCTACATGTACCGCGATGTGATCGACGTCGCGGAGCAGGCCGGCGACCGGCTCGACCTGATGATGGTGCCCAAGGCTGGTACCGCCGCCGACATCCAGACCGTCGGCGTGCTGCTGACCCAGATCGAAGCGGCAAAGGGGTTCGATCGCCGGATCGGCATCGAGGCGCTGATCGAGTCCGCCCTCGGCATCGAGAACATCGGCGCCATTGCGGCGGCCAGCCCGCGCTTAGAGTCCCTGCACCTGGGCCTGGGGGACTACGCGGCATCCGTCCAAGCGCGGACGACGACCATCGGCGGCCCGCACCCCGGCTATCACGTGCTGACGGACGCCGACGGAGAGGGCTCTCGCGAGGCGCACTGGAACGACATGTGGCATTACCCGTTGTCGCGTGTGCTGGTTGCGGCCCGGGCGAACGGGCTGCGTCCGGTCGACGGTCCGTTCGCCGATTTTAAGGACGAAGACGGATTCCGCGCCGCGGCTGGGCGGTCGGCGGTGCTGGGGCTCGAGGGCAAGTGGGCCATCCATCCTAGCCAGATCGAACTTGCCAACGAGATCTTCACGCCCTCGTCCGCCGAGATCGATCGCGCCCGCCGCATCCTCTCGGCGATGGACGAGGCGCAGGACTCGGGTGCCGGCGCCACCGTGCTCGACGGCAAGATGATCGACATCGCGTCCATACGGCAGGCCGAGGTCATGGTTCGTAGAGCCGACGCCATCGCGGCCCGGGCCGCCGGATGACACGATCGTCGCCGTCCGTGCCCTAAGCATCCCGCACAGACATGCCGGCTCCCCTCGACTTCGAAAAGGCGATCGCCGAACTGGAAGGCAAAATCGCCGGCCTGCGCCATGAAGGCAGCGGCGGCGGACTGGCTGTTGCCGAGGAGATGAACCGGCTCCAGGATCGGCTCGACCGGCTCCTCCGGCAGACCTACGCGAAGCTGACACCCTGGCAGAAGCTGCAGGTCGCCCGACATCCGGAAAGGCCCCGTGCGGGTGATTTCGTTCACGCGCTGATCGACGAATTTGTGCCGATGGCCGGGGATCGGGCCGCGGCCGAGGATCCGGCGATTGTCGGGGGCATCGGCCGGTTTCGTGGCCGCGGCTGTGCCGTCATTGGCCAGCAGCGGGGCGCCGGCAGCGAAGCGGGCGCCGCGGCCTACCGCAAGGCCGCGCGGCTCATGCGGCTGGCCGACCGGTTCGCCCTGACCGTGCTGACTTTTGTCGACGTCGCCGGCGCCGACACAGGCGAGGATGCTCCGCGTGATGACCCGACGGCCGCCATCGCCGAGGTTATGGCGGCGGCGTTCGCGCTGCGCGTGCCCATCATTGCGACGGTGATCGGCGAGGGCGCGGGGACCGGCGCCGTGGCCCTGAGTTGCGCGGATCAGATCCTGATCCTCGAACATGCGGTCTACGCCGCCGTCGCACCCGAGGCGGCGGCGCAGGCGCTGTGGGAGGACGCCGAGGAGTCCCGTGCCGCCGCCGAAGCACTGAAAATCACTGCTGAGGACTTGGCCACGCAAGGTATCGCCGATGTCATCGTCTCGGAACCTGTGGGTGGCGCGCAGCGGGATCCGGCGGCGGCGATTGCTGCGGCGGCCGAGGCGATCGACACCGCGTTGGTCGGTCTCGTGTCCTTAGACGGCGGAAAGCTCCGCGTGCGCCGCCGCGAACGCTTTCTCGCCCTCGGATCCGGCGACTCCCTCTAGACCGAGGGCCTGCTGATGCCCACGACCGGGTTGTCGATGTCATATTGACAAATAAATTGTCATTATGACATATTAATTGTCATATAGATGGAAGGACGCTTTGACGATGGACGACGAGCAGATCGAGGCACTCTACCCGCTGACGCTCTATGTACGCCGCCTCTTCCACCGTCTCGGGCATGACGTGACGGCGCTTCACAGCGAATCCGGTGTCACCGCAGGGATGCGCGCCGTGCTGGAAAGTGTTATCGCCAAGGGGCCGCAAACCGTACCGGAAATGGCCCGCGTCCGGCCGGTTTCCCGACAGCACATCCAGGGCCTCGTCAATGCTCTGCTCGCGGATGGTCTAGTCGAGACGGCGGACAATCCGGCGCATCGACGATCACATCTGGTGCGCGCCACCGACGCGGGCCGCGCCGCGTATGACCGGCTTCGTGCCCGCGAGGCCGCCGCCTTCCGCAAACTCCCCCTGGGCATCGCCGCCGCCGAGATGAACCTTGCCGCACGGGTATTGGCGACGGTGCGGGACGCGCTGGAGGGTGCCGAGTGGCGCAGCGCCGTTGGCGAAGCCACCGGCGAACGCGGCAGAACTGAAGGAGAGACTCGATGACGACATCCCCTGCGCATACGCCCGACCGCAGGCGCATGCACACTTGGTTGGTTTTCGCAGCGAAGGGCATCGGATGGCTGATCCTGGCCGTCGTGCTGGTGCTCATTTCGTGGAACCTGTTCGCGCCCGAAGTTTTCGGCGCAGATCCCATCCGTTTCCGCAACGCCCTCGGCTTCGTCGTTTTCACCGGCGTTCTGGCGGCGGTGTTGCGGACTGGAACGGGCGGTGGTCGCCATGGTCACCGCTGACGCTGGAGCTCTCAGGCGGAGCGTCATCGGACAGTTCCGCCGGCCGCACGGCGTGCTGGGCCGTGTCGCCGGCTGGGTCATGGCGAACCGTCCGTCGAACCGCCGCCGCAACATGTGGACCGTCGAGCTGCTGAACATCAGGCCCGGCGACCGTGTGCTGGAGATCGGCTACGGACCCGGCCTCGCACTTGCCGACGTCGTCGACCGCGTCGGTCCAGGCACCGTGTACGGCCTCGATCATTCGGAAACGATGCGTGGCGGCGCGCAATCGGCGCGCGCTCGCCGATGGCCGTCTGCGCCTCCACGTCGGCCGCGTCGAGGATCTCGCGGCGGGTGCGATGTCCAATCTCGATGGACCGTTCGACCGTATCTACGGCATCAATACGGCGATGTTCTGGAGCGACCGGGCCGCCATTTTCGGGACGCTCGCAGACCGCCTTGCGCCCGGCGGACGCATCGCCGTCACCCATCAGCCTCGCACCGGCGAACGCACCGATGCCGCAGCCGACTCGGCCGCGGATGCCATTGCCGCCGACATGTGCACGGCCGGCCTGGCCGACGTGCATATCGCGCGGCTGCGGGAGTTGTCGCCCATGGCCGTCTACGTCATGGGCCATGCGCCGTGATGGGACCGACCTATTGGCCCGGTTCGCTGGCCGCGACCGAGACGACCTCAATGTGGGGCGGCGGCTCATCGAGCACCGAACGGATGGTATTGGCGAGGTCGCCCCGCCGGTAGGGCTTCGGCAACAGGCGGAAATGTGGTTCTCCGGTATCCGCCTCGCCTTCGTCGAAAGCGTAGCCAGACGTCAGCAGCACTCGGACATCGGGGCGCAAGCCCAAAACTTCGCGGGCCAATGCCGGGCCGTTGAGGCCGTCGGGTAGAACGACGTCGGTGAACAGCAGATCGATCCGCGGGGCGCGTGCGACAATGTCGAGTGCCGCCGCGGAGTTGTGTGCTTCTTCGACGCGATAGCCCTGCTTGAGCAGCATGCTGACGGCGGTGCGCCGAACCCGGTCGTCGTCCTCGACGACCAGAATGACCTCGCCGCCACCGGTACCGGCGGTCGCGGCCTCGACCGCCGCATCATCGGCGTGCGCGTCCTTAACCGCCCGGGGCAAATAAAGGCGAATGATCGTGCCTTGGCCGGCTTCGCTCTCGACGGCGATCGAACCGCCCGACTGGCGCACGAAACCGTAAACCATACTGAGGCCGAGGCCGCTGCCTTGCCCGAATCGCTTCGTGGTGAAGAACGGCTCGAAGATCCGGTTGAGCACCTTCTCCGACATGCCGACACCGGTGTCTGAAACAGCGATCATGGCATACTCGCCGGGGCTCAGCGCGACTGCGCCGCCGACCTCGACCGCATCTTCGCCGAGAACGACGTTCTTCGTTGTAATCGTCAGAACACCGCCATCGGGCATGGCATCGCGGGCATTGACCGCGAGGTTGACCAGCGAGGTCTCCAGTTGGCCGCGGTCGATCATCGCTTCGGATAGTTCCTCGGCCAGATCGGTTCTGACTTCAATCCGTTCGCCGAGGGTGCGCTGCAGCAGCTTGGTAACAGCGCGAAGCGTCTTATTCAGATCGGTCGCCTCGGGATGCAGCTGCCGGCGGCGGGCGAAGGCGAGGAGGCGGCGGGTGAGTTCCGCCCCGCGCTCCGCCGACCAGATGGCGTCGGTGATGAGTTCGCGATTGTCGTCGTCCTCCGACAGCTCTTCTTCGAGCAACTGAAGATTGCCGACGATGATCGCCAGGAACTTATTGAAATCGTGCGCTATTCCACCGGTCAGCTGGCCGATGACCTCCATCTTCTGAGCTTGACGCAGACGTTCTTCGGTGGCCTTGCGCTCGGTAATGTCTTCTTTGACGGCAACGAAATGGGTGATTTCACCGCGCCGATCGCGGACAGGCGCAACGGATGCCAGCTCCCAGAACGGCTCGCCGTCCTTCTTGACGTTGTGGAACTCGCCGGTCCACACGCTTCCCGAAGAGATCGTCTTCCACAGGACCTCGTACTCGGCCGGCGTCATGTTGCCGGATTTGAGGATGCGCGGGTTCTTCCCGAGAGCCTCCTCGTAACCGTAGCCGGTGACCTCGCAGAACTTAGGGTTGACGTACTCGATGGTGCCGTTGACGTCGGTGATGACCACCGACGCCGGGCTCTGTTCGATGGCGCGGGTCAGCTTGCGGAGTTCATCTTCGGCGCGCTTGCGGCTGGTCACGTCGCGGATGGACAGCAGGTAGCTTTCCTTGCCCTGCCACATCATCGTCGTCGCTCGCATCTCCGCCTGTCGGATCGACCCGTCGCTGCGCACGATCTCGATCTCGGAGGCTTCATCTGCGACGATAGGTACACCGAGCTGGGCGCCCATCAGGTGCTCGGAAGGCTTGCCGAACAGCACCTCGGCGGCCGGGTTGACGAACTCGACGGTGCTCGCCTCATCGACGATGACGATGGCGACAAATTCGAGATCGATGATTGAGCGGAGCTGCGCCTCGCTCTCTCTGAGCGCGTGTTCCGTCGCCTGACGTTCGCTGATGTCCCGCAGCAATCCCGTGTAGAAGCGGTTCCGTCCCATGGTCCAGGTCGACAACGCCAGTTCGATGGGGACCTCGGTGCCGTCGGCGCGTAACCCCTCAAGCTCCACGGTCTTGCCGATGACGTGGTAGCCGCCGCCGCCGGCGATGCGCTTCAGACCTTCCTTGTGGAGATTGCGGAAACGCTCCGGAATGATTCGCGACAGCGGCTGGCCGATCATCTCCGATGAGCCATAGTCAAAAACGCGCTCGGCGGCTTCGTTCCACGACACGATCATGCCATCCGCGTCGATCGAGACGATGGCATCGCTGGCCGATTGAGAGATGCGGCGGAACCGTTCTTCGCTGTCGCGGAGCGCGCGTTCGGCCCGCATGCGGTCGGTGACATCCTCGAACAGCGAAACGACGTCACCCGACGGCAACCGGTAGACAGAATTCTCCCGCCATCCTTCAATGCGGTCGTCCGTGTAGAACGTCGGCGGTATGCATTCCGGACGACCCGTCCGCCAAACCCTGCGAAGGACGGCCGGTAGTCCGAACTCTTCAATTCCGGGCAGCACTTCAGTCAGCTTGTGGCCAATCACGTCGGTGCGGTCGAGTCTAAGGATGCGTTCGCCGGCGCGATTAAGGTCGCTGAAAACAAAACAATCTTCATCCTTGTCGAGGTAATAGACGGCACCGCCCGTCCCCATGTTGTCGAACAGTTCGCGGAACCGAACCTCTCCTTCTCGAAGGTGGCGGATGATAGGATCGGTGATCGAGAAGAACACTTTGGTGCCGATGCCGATCAGCGCGACGGCGATACCGACGACAATCAGCCCCGCGCGAACGAACGGCGCACTGACTTCGGCAAGGTTGATCTTGGCGACAACACCCAGGTCGAACACGGCGACCGGCTCGTACGCCGCCAGCACCGTCGTACCGCGATAGTCGGGGCCGATCATTGAACCCGAGCGGCCGGATAGCGCGCGGCGCATAGGTTCTGCGAGCGTCGACTGAAACGGTATCGATTCCGGTTTGTCGAAGTCTTCGCCATGGCGTCGCCAGACGAATGCGATATCGTCGCCACGCCGACGTGCAAGGATGAACTCGCCCGTGTTTTGCAGGTCGCCCTCGTGCAGGCGTTCCTGGGCATCGCGGATCTGTGCCAATGTCGCCGCCTCGGCGTTCGCCGGGTCGGCCTCGTAACTGAGCTGGTAGCTAGCGACGGCCTCGATGATGCGGGCCTGGGTGCAGACCGCATCGATGAGCCGGCTTTCCTGCTCTTTGAGCGCGGTATGATAGAGGATGCCTATGGCAGCGCCGCCAACAGCGACGGTGACCGCGGTCAAGATCGCAAACAGGATCAAGAAGCGCCGCCGGTCCTTCATCGCCCTATCAGTACCTCCCGTTCGTTGACACACCTCAAGTGCCGCGTATGGCGGCCGGAACTCTAACCCAGCAGGATCTGTAGAGCATAGCCCATCGGCGCCCGAGCGTGCCGGCTATCGAATCCGAATAAATTTGGTCGGTTTTTCGATGACTGTGTTCAAGGGTCGTTTGGGGGTACAAGGGGATGGAAATCCGACCGATCGCGGTTCTGTTGGTCGAGGAAGACCCCGACGTCATTGATCGTGTCCGCGATGTGCTGGTTGGCGCGGACGAGAAGGACCGGGTTCGGTTTGTCCCTATCGGAAGCCTCGCGAGCGCCGCACCGGAATGCGCGGACGGTGACATCGACCTGATGGTGCCGTGTGCCAGTGCTCAAGACGAGGTCGCTACGAGCGAGCTTGGATTCGGCGATCTCGAGCGGGTCGTGCGCTGTGCGTTGGGGTCAAGTCCGGGCGGTGCTGGATAATTCATTCTGGGGTACGGGCGCTGAGGTCTTCGCATCGAGACCGTTTTGGGCCTCGTATTCGCGGTCGAGCTCCTCTCTGACAG
>Ga0209790_1000151_pt1 | contig 13670 bp, 17 predicted proteins | sample WorMetG1aBELIZE2_FD_187420 | JGI IMG/M metagenome (GOLD analysis project Ga0209790, IMG submission 187420) | Marine gutless worms symbiont microbial communities from Max Planck institute for Marine Microbiology, Germany - Inanidrilus... ... | reverse complement strand
AAGCCTGCATGGCGTTCGAGGGCGAGAAGCCCACGGGAGAAATGAGGCGCGGATCGGCAGATCCCATCAGGGCCAGCGGGCACAAAGCCCCGCACCAACGGCCGGATACAAAACTGCAATCTGACCCTGACCGTCACACCCAAATCGGTCCTTGCCTCCCGGGAGGCGTCCATACAAGTCCCATGGCCAAGACCGACATGATCCGCGCGCGCGTCGAACCGGACCTCAAGCACGAGGCCGAGGCGGTGTTCTCGCAGCTGGGCCTCTCGGCGACCGAAGCGATTCGATTGTTCTACAAGCAGGTGACGCTGCAGCGCGGCCTGCCGTTCGCCGTGAAAGTCCCCAACGCCGAGACGCGCGAGGCGCTGCGCCAGGCCCGCGATGGCGAGGACCTCACCGAGTACGACAGTCTCGACGATCTCAAGGCCGCGCACGGCTGAGGCATGCGCCTGCTCACGACGAAGCGCTTCGAGCGTGACCTCAGGCTATGCAATCGGCGCGGCAAGGACCTCGGTAAGCTGTGGGCCGTCGTCGATTGCCTCCTGGCCGAAAAGCCGCTCGATCCCCGCAATAGAGCTCATCGCCTGTCGGGTGACTGGTCCCGAGCCTGGGAATGCCACATCGAGCCGGACTGGCTGTTGATCTGGCACGTTGACGACGATGTTTTGGTGCTGGCGCGAACCGGCACTCATGCCGATCTGTTCGGCTGATCAGCGCGCCTGAACCTGCCGCCTGATCAGCGTCGGCAGCCTGCGGGTCCAGCGCTCGGCGACGCGGGCGACGTCGAGGCGCTTGCGCAACCTCACCTGCGGCACCAGCACGAACATGACGACGGTGGCGATGCCCTTGCGGTAGCCGCCCGACTTGGTGCGCCCGCCGCCCTTGGCGCGCCGGCCAACCCGTCCCGTGGTGGCGCTCACGCGCACCCCGTCGACCACCAGCAACGCCGTGCGGCCCGAGCGCCGGACCATCCGGAGCGGCCCGTGACGCTCGGTCGGGAAGGTCGCCGGCGTGATCCGTTTGCCGCCCACGCCGCGTTTCGGCGCCGCCGGCGTCGGGATGGCGAGCCAGCGCCCGCCCTTGCCCTTGATCACCGCGCCCCCGGCGAAGGTGCGGATGATCTGCGGCGCCTTGGACCAGACCAGGCTCGCGGCATCGTGGCCCCTGTTCGGGTAGGTCCGGCCCCGCCAGGTGCGCGAGAGCCGGGCGCCGAGACCGGCCGAGACCACCTGCTTGCGCAAGCTTCCCTTGAGACCGTCACCGGCGGCCTTCACGCCGTCCGGCACGGCACGCTCGATGCGGCGCAGCTCGGCCTGCATGTCGGCTTTCAGCGATCCGACCATGGTGGCGGCGAGCTTCATGTCAAACGAGCCTCCAGGGTCCAGATCATGCTGATCGTGGTCGAGGGGCTGCTGATTGCCGAGGCTCTGCCGCGCATCTGGGATCAAGAGACCCAGGCGCTGTTCGCCGCCGTGATGAGCTTCTGGTTCGGCAACCGGGCGCTCTCGAAGTTCAGGGGCCGGCGTTGATGCGTCACGTCACCGACGAGGGTCTGGCGCTGATCAAGCGGTTCGAGGGGTTCAGTCCAGATATCTACATCTGCCCCGGAGGCTGGTCCACCATCGGCTACGGCCATGTGGTGCGGGAGACCGAACGCGAGCGGTTCGCGGACGGCATCGACGAGGGCAGGGCTGAGAAACTGCTGCGCCGCGACGTCGAGATGGCGGAGCGCGCCGTGCTGCGGCTGATCCGGGTGCCGCTCGAGGACGGCCAATTCGATGCGCTCGCATCCTTCACCTTCAACCTCGGCGCCGGCGCCCTGCAGCGCTCCACACTCCGGCGAAAAGTCAACCGCGCGGAGCACGCGGACGTGCCGGCCGAGTTCCGCCGCTGGGTGTGGGCCGGCGGGCGCAGGCTCAAGGGCCTGATCCGGCGGCGCGAGGCGGAAGCAGGGCTCTATGCCAGTCGATTGGCTCCCATGCGGTAGAGGCCCAGGGTCGATCTCATCGCTTGATAAGTGCGGCCGATAGAGCGTGTATCCGTGAGACTTGAGGGGGGCAGAATGATGTCAAATCGTTACACGCGGAAGATCGTGGAAGACCTGGTGGTCGAGGGCGTCGATGCCGGTGCGGTCGATCATCTCATGGATATTGCGGCCTACGCCATAGAACGCATTGCACCGACGCTTGCGCGGAGCGCCACTTTCGAACTGACGGATTTTGCGTCGGCAGAGCGGCGTGGGGTTTCGGGGTTTGCCCTGACACTGACGCGCGAAAGTGTCATTGAACACGAGATGTGGGAAGCCGAGTTCACACGCGGCGACGGGCGCGTTCGCGCCCCGTTGGCGGCGGAACAGCCGAATTAAGGTCTGTCGGATAGGCCCCAGTCCGAAGCCCGGGGATCACCGGTCTGATAGAACTGCCGAACCCGTTCCACGAACCAGCCGCTGGGTGTGGGCCGGGGGGCACAGGCTCGAGGGACTGGTGCGGCGGCGGGAGGCCGCGCGCCAGGCGGACCTGAGGCACTAGGAGCCGTACTCGCCCCCATGCTCGAAAACCAGGCGAACAGCCCGGTCGCGAACCTCCGCCGGATAACGTGTCCAAGGTCTTCCCATAACAGCTCCTCCTTCTCACAAGACGGAGCCTCCGGGAAACCCGGGGCGGTTCAGCCCTTCGACCTCGGGCAATGCACCACGGCGCCAGCGGGCCGGTTCGACCCGTTCATGGCAAGAGCGGACCAGGACGCGGCAAACGCGGCTATCGTGGGCCAACGGTCCCGGGCGGTTGTTGGACGGTGCTGGCATTGCGCTCCTTCAATCCCGCCCGTTGGCGGGGCATTCTCGGTCCCATGCGCCGAACGACTGAGCACGGCCCACACCTCCGGAACGAGGGAGACGGCCGTTGCGCCAAGGGACGGGCGCAGAGGCAGTTCGATGTGCGGCTTCGCCGACTGGTCGGGGCGCTCGCGCGGATGCTTCGGTCGTGCCGATCATCCCGTCGTCCAGGGATCGACGACATCGATTCCCGCACCCTCGAAGTCCCGCTCGTTCCTCGTCACGAGGACGGCGCCGCGGGCGCGTGATATGGCGGCAATCTGGCAATCGGCCTCTCCTATAGGCCGGCCCGCGCGGCGACGGCCTGAGGCTATCTCCGCGTAGGCGCGGGCGGCGGCGCTGTCGAACGGCAGAATCCGTTCGCCGAAGCCCTGGTCGAGCCACCGGGTCATGGACGCCTCCAGCCTGTTACGGCGTCCGCCGGCCGGCATGATCGCGACACCGTAGAGGAGCTCCGCTTCACTGACCGCGGTCAGATAGAGTTCCTGGGCGTCTCGTGCCGAGATCCATGCCGCAACTGTAGACGCAGGCGCCGGCCGCATGAGCTCGGAGGCCACATTCGTGTCCAAAACGAACATCCGACGCGGCTCAGGCGAAGTCTGGAGGTTCGCGCATCGGGCCGCGCGGCGGAAGCTCGAGCTCGACACCGCCAAGGGCCGCGAAGCACTCGCGGGTGAACTTCGCCAGGTCCTGGGGAGCGGCCCTTCTGTCGCTCACGGCCTCGCGCAGGATGATGCGCACTTCCTCTTCCATCGAGCGGCTATGTTCGGCGGCGCGCACGCGGAGGCGTGCCCTCACATCGTCATCGAGATTGCGGATCGTGATGCTCGCCATTGGCCGTACCTTTTCATGGTTCGGGATATGCTCAAACTATTATATGCTTGCAATGCAAGCAAGAACATGTGGGCCGCAGCGCTGGCGGCGGATGATCGAAACCGCTGCCGGGCGGGCCGGGGCCGATGCGGTAGCGCGGCCGCGACCGCGCGGCCGACGCCGAGCCGACAACGAGGGCCCGAGCTATGCCCGAAAGTTGGTGATGGTTTGATCAGGCGGCGTGTTTGATTTGCTTGATCCCGTCCTTGAACGTCACTCCCTGGATGACCTCGGCGAGGTGGTTTGAACCATCGAGCCTGCGCCATTTGCGGCGGGCGCTCAACAGCAGCTTGAAGACCATGGCGAGCGCTGTCTTGCGCGACAGGCCGCCCTTGGTCTTGGTCGTTCTCAGCCGCACCGTGGAGAAGGTCCTTTCGATCGGATTCGTCGACCGCACGTGCTTCCAGTGCTCGGCCGGGAAGTCGTAGAAGGTGAGCAGGCGATCGCGGTCCCGGACCAGGCATTCGACCGCCTTGTCGTACTTGGCGCCGTAGGCCTGGATGAAGAATCGAAGGCGCTCTCGGCCTCGTGCCGGGTCTCGGCCATCCAGATGTCCTGGAGATGGGCTTTGGCTTTGCCCTCGACGCTCTTGGGCGTTCGCGCCGGCGCTCGGACCAATGGCGCACCCGCGCTCACTGTTGAGCACGTTGGCGGTCTTGTGCACCCAGCATCTTTGTTCGCGGGTCTGGCCGTAGACCTGGCGCAGGGCCTTCCAGAAGCCGAGCGCGCCGTCGCCGGTGGCGAGCTCGGGTGAGAGCGTGAGACCGCGGCGCTTGAGGTCCAGGAGCAACTCGAGCCAGCTCTGCTCGCTCTCGCGGTAGCCGTCGCTCAAACCGACGACGTCCTTGTTGCCAATCTCGTCGGCGCCGATGATCACCAGAAGGCATTGCCTGTCGTGCTCGAGCCGGGGCTGGAAGTAGACGCCGTCGGCCCAGATATAGACATAGCGCTTGGCTGAGAGATCGCGCCGCAACCAACACTCGTACTCATCGGCCCAGGTCGCCTTGAGCCGCGCGATGGTGGTGGCCGACAGGCCCGGTGCATCCGGCCCCAGCAGCGCTGCCAGCGCCTCGCCGAAGTCGCCGGTCGAGATGCCCTTCAGATACAGCCACGGCAGCAGCTCCTCGACCGACTTGGCGCGCCGCAGATAGGGCGGCAGGATCGATGACGTGAAGCGGATCCACCCGCCGGCATCGGGGTGACGGTCACGAACCCGCGGCCGGCGCACCGCCACCGCGCCGATCCCGGTCTGAACCTCGCGTTCGGGCTGGTAACCGTGGCGTACCACGCGACGACGCCCATTCTCGTCCGCAAGATCGGCGTGCTCGGCAACAAACGCTTCGACCTCGGCCTCGACGGCTTCGGCCAGCAGACGACGCGCCCCCAACCGGAGCACTTCCGTCAACGGATCTTCGATCGAAACCCGCTCTGGATGAGAAAACGAAACAACCTTATCTTCGTACATGGCGTATCCTTCCTTCGTGGATATCGGCGACTTCGACAATCGCCAGGATACGCCGCCCTCACATCGTCCCGTCACCAAGATTCAGCCATAGCTCACCACCGTCAGCGCGGAAAACGCGGGCTGGTGCAACAACCCGAACAGCCCTGCCTATCAGAAACAGACAAAGCCGACCCAGGGTGCGCCGGTCTGGACCAAGTGGGAGGCGCTCGACTGAGCGCCATCTCCATTAAGCGATCCCTGCAAATGCGGGCTGTAGTTGCGGGGATCGCGCAACGACAAACCTGAACACTTCGACGAACCCCGATTTGGGCACGGGTGGGCGAGTGCTACTTGCGCGCGTTGACAGGCCCATGCAGTGCTTCTGGGCGGCGAAGACATGCTCAACCCCGGTCTGAACCTCGGACTTTTCCGCAATGGCCCGGCGCGTGCTCTTCGGCTTCTTTCGGTGAACCCGGAAGACGAAACCATTCTTCTCCTCATACGCCTCGTTCTTCTTTGAACGGCACGCCGTAACGGCGCAAACGTTGCTCGCTGCGTTGGTCTTGTTGAGCAGTTCCGGCAACCAGGTGCCGTCATGGGCAGGCGCCGAGCTCATCGTCCATTCGCTGATCAGGCCCTGGCGGTCGGTCGAGAAATGGTTCTTGTAGCCGAACGCCGGGATCACCAGATCGCGCTGGACCTCGCCGTCGTCACGTCGGGAACACGGTCCTTCATGTCCAAACCCAAAACCGCGTGAATGACAGACGGTCGTGGATCATGAACTCGGTTTGTTCATCGGAGAGAATGTAAAGCGCCTGCAAAACAAGAACCTTGAACATCAGCACCGGATCGTACGGCGGACGGTCGCCCTTGGTGAAGTCCGAATACTTGTAGGCCTTGTTCAAACGATAACGGAAGGTCTCGAAAGCCACGACTTCGGACAACCGCTCCAATGGATCGCCGGATTTGCTGAGTTGTGCCTACCGGCCGTCCAAATCAAAAAAGCCAAGCTGTCGGTCCTTCAAATCCTCCCATGAAACCCGAAAAGAAGTGACTCATATCAGCGCACCTCTGGCGAGCTTTCCCGGGACGACCAGTGGTCCTGTAGGTTGCTTTTAGGTGTACGGATACCTCCTTAGGGGGAATATTTTGTCGAATGCCCATGTTTCGGCCCTGGCATGGATCGTGTACCAATCAAACAAAAGGGGTCTTCGAAGTATCCAGTTGACAAAAGACAGGACTGTGGGGAGGAGAGGACAAGATATGTATCGACCAATTCGGTTCTTGGCTGTCGTCTCGCTAGTGCTCGTCGCTGGCTGCGCCGCCGCAATTGCTCCCGTTGAGCGGGTCGCCGAGCCCGTCGGCCCAAACGGAAAACTCGACATTGAAAGCGCGCTGAACCATGCGATCAGCGTGAAAACCGGTTACGCGCAGGCTTCCCACGCGTTGCTGAAAACAAATGTCGCGATCGACGGCAGCGCCTTGGCACTCGGTTCCGCCGGTACCGCCGCCGCAGCCTACGACGCCTCGACGGATCTGCTCAAGGGGCTTGGACTCGGTGTTGCCGCTGTGCTCGCCGGAGAGGCCTTTCTCAAGGCCGAGGAAAAAGCCTCGGTGTATCTCGAGGGCATCCGCGGCCTCAATTGCGTGATCAAGAGCGGGCGAGCCATCGATGGGGCGTCGGGGAATCTGCAAGACGTCCGACCGACGAGCCGGAGTCTGGCGTTCGTTGGCGGCAAGCTCGACGCACAGGGTAACTTCACGCGCAGCAACCCGAACCTGCTCGCCAAGGCACGGCAGTTGCGCCTGATGCTCACGTATGCCAAAGGCATGCTCGCGCAGGCCGCGGTTGCGCAATTCGATGATCTCAAGGGAGGTTCGGTCGATGCGATCCAGCTCCGGGCTGTGGCAACGGTTCCCCTGCTGACCGCCGCCTTCGAGGCCAACATCTCGCACCTGGGCCGGGCCATCGATACCGCGGTTTCGGCGTCGCACGCCTACGCGGCCGCCAACGATATCGTTCGCAGTTCGCCGGACATGATCGTCGCCGCGGTCGAGGAAATTCAGTCGGCGGTGGCCGAAAAGGTCAAAACCATTCAGGCATCGGTCGATATCGCGGCAATCGCGGCCACAGTAGTCCCGCCGAAGATCGAGGCAACCAAGGAACAGGCAGACGAGACCGAGGGCAAGGCACAGGTCAATGCCGCGCTGGGTAACGCACTGGCCTTGAACGCGTCAATGCAACCGCACCATTTCGACTCAGCTGTGCAGTTCCTGGGTGCAAGCCGAATGGCAGCCGCGGAAGGCACCGCAGGGCCGCAACCGTTTGCGGCCCTGCTCAACCAATACGCCGGAAACATGCGCTTGGCCATGACCGATGCCGTTGCTGCCGGCACCAATCTCAATCTGATGGCTCAGCAGGTATCCGGCACGGTCAAGAAGAGCCTTGACGAAGTACTGAAACAGGTCTGTACGTCGCCCTCGTGACAGCAGCACTGTCAACGCCGGCCCGCTGCTTCAGGTGTGCAGGCAGAACTCGCCCACCCGCCAACTGGAAACAAGGGGGGCTGGCAGGTTTGGCATGAGAGGAATACTGGAAACCATCGAGCGCATCTATGACGCCGCCGTCGATCCGGGTAAGTGGGAGGACGCTCCTGCGGATTTGTGTCAAACAACCGATTCGGTGGGGTTCAACATCTTCATGCTGGATCATTTCACCGGCAGCGTTCCCTTCTGCACGGCCGTCGGCATTCCCGATGATCTCCTGCGCGAATACAACGCCTATTACGTAACCATCGACCCCGGTATCGAGTTTTTCACCAGGAATCCCGGATTGAATTTCTACTACAATCACCTTCATACCTCCGAACACGATATGAACCGCGATGAATACTATACATGGCTGGAGGGAGCGGGCGGGGCGCGATACTACCTGGCCAAGACGTTCGAACAGGACCAGCGGTTTTCCATCATCGCGACTTCACAGCGCGACAGAAAAACCGGGCATGCGCAATCCGCCGATTTCACGCTGATGGGCCAGCTTGGTCCACATATCGAACGCGCCGTCCGAATCAATCGTCTGTTCAAGGACGTGGACCTTCGTGCCGCCGACGCTTACGACGCGCTCGACGGTTTGCCCTACGGCGTTTGTTTCCTCGCGAGCGACGGGGCCGTTGTTCATATGAACACGGTGGCTCGCCAGATTCTGGCAAGGCGGGACGGCCTCTCCCTCATGGAAGGCAGGCTGACCGCCGAGAACGGAGCCGACAACAAACATCTCCAAACATGCGTACGCCAATGCCTGAACGCTGCCACGGTGACGGCAAGCAATCTCGTTTCCGTTTGTCGCCGGGGTGACGAACATGCGTATTCGGTTCAGGTTCTCCCATTGCACACAGGCTTCCGCCTGTTTACCAAGCGGCAGTCGGTGGCGGCCGTGGTCATTGGAGACCCTTCCCGCACCTTGCGCCTGAAGAACGAAGACTTGCAGATGCTCTACGGACTGACCGAAGCCGAAGCCAATATCGCAATCCGCCTCGCGATCGGGAAACGCCCAGCTGAAATCTGCGCGTTGGAAGGCATTTCCGTGAACACCCTCAAAACTCACCGCAATCGCCTGTTTACGAAGATCGGGGTCGAAACCCAGGCGCAACTCGCGCACCTGCTGAACTCATTGTAGACGGCCTACCAAAAGATATCCGGTGCAAAGAGGCACGAAATCGTCCTTTCGTTATTTCTTCATCAGCCAACCTCAATCATCCATCAGATCAATCCGCAACGCCTTGCCGCGCTCTCGCTTCCTGGACCGCTCCAACTGACGCTCCTTCTGCAAACGCCGGGCGCGTTCTAATTGCTCCTTGCGGTCATCGGCGAGGCTGCTGCGGCGCATGGCCTCGTCGGTCAATCGGGACAGCGCGCGGGAGCGGCGGCGTATCTTCGTGACAACGATACGGCGCAGGCGCTCGCTGCTGCCGACGCTTTTCTCCAGCATCTCGAAGTCCCGCACGGCCAGCTTGGTCTTATGGCGGGCAAGCTCCACCTTGTGCTGGACATGGTCCAGCCGGTGCATGGCATCGCGATACTTCCCGTAGCGCTCGGTCAGATAACGCGACAGGCGTTTCGCCTCCTTCTCGTCGGCGGCAAAGTCGCCAAGCAAATGCGGGTTCTTGTCCACCATGTCCTTGACCGCCTTGATACCGTGTTTCCGTTCCAGCTTGTCCCAGGCGGCCCGTGCGCGTTCGGGATCGCGGAAGACCTTGCCGAGAAGGCCGAAGAAACTCTCCTTCCGACGCGAAACCCACGCCTTTTGGCGAGCGACGGACTGGGCCGCACCCCATTCCCGACGCCCGGCATTTTTCACTCGGTTGCCCGCCGTGCGATGCGCCGCCTCCACTTGGCTCCAATAGCGGTAATCCATGTCGGCGGCATCGGCCTCCAGAACCGGATCGGCATGGCGGGAGCCGCCGTGGTCGGGTTCTGACTGGTCGAGGATTTCGACCGTCCGCCGCTCCTTGTCCGTCATGCCTTCGGTGTCGGGGCCACGATGGGGTTGTTCCCCGCGTGCAAGTTCGCCGGCGCGGCGGATCATATAGCCGTCCAACTTCTCATCGAAGCGCGCTTCCAGCGCCTTCATGCGCACGCCCTTGCCCATCTCCGAAAGCTTGACGAAACGCTCCCCATTGGTCAGCACGAGGCCCTGACCTTTGCGCTCCAGGGTCAGGCCGCGCGCCTCCAGTCGCTTCGTCAAATCGTCCCAGCTTTCCGCCTGCCCGAAATCGTCATAGAGCCGTCCGCGAAGGGACTGAATGGCGTCCCTTGAAAACGGCATTTGCGGTTGCCGCCCTTCCCGCTTGGACCGCCAATATTCGGCATCCGATACCGTGCCGCCGACGCTGAGGTCGTCCACCCGTTCCATTTCCCGCAGGAGCTCCCGGTCCTTCAGGATGTTCAGGCCGTATTCCCGCGCCCGTTCGTGCACGATCTCCTTCAGCCGCGTGCCGTCGCGGTGGCGGTCATAGGCGATATGCTTGGTCGGGTGAATGCGATTGACCAGGAAGTGCAGGTGCGGGTGATCCGTGTCCTTGTGCGAATAGACCAGCGCCTGGTGCTCGGTGAGCCCCATGTCCTCGATGACCTTCTCCGCGATCTCGCGCTTCACCTGCTCCGTCACCTTGCCCGCCGCATCGTCGGCGGGATCGAAGGTGACGATGAAGTGATAGGCCGGCTGCTTGCACCGCACCGACTTGGTCGCCGTCGCCTCCATGATGGCGGCGGCCGCACGTGGGTCCGTGGTCTGAAGATTTCTGGCGGCAACGAACTCTACCCTGTCCGGTGACAGGTCCTTGACGCGACCGGCGAGATACAAGGCCGAGGCCTTGAAGCTCTCGGGTTGGCGTTTCGGAACCTTAAACCGCATCCGAATCCCCCGGTGATTTCGGGGGACGTTCGGCAGCCTTGTGCAGCGGCTCAAGAACGTCGCGCAGGATGCCGATGGTCTCCTTGATCTCGGCGTCCGTGATCTCTTTTCCCGAGTTGGCGCTCCTGGCCAGCGCGTTGACCACATGCCCGGCGGCGTTCAGCCGCTCCATGGTTTCCTCGATCAGCGGGATCAGGTCTTCGCGTTCCATCAGCCGCTCGACCATTTCGCCGCCCACGTAACGCGCCCACTTGCCGAAGGTCTCGTCCTCCAGGACGGCTTCGAGCTGGGAGAAGTTCGTGGCGATGGAGGTGAGCTCATACAAGAGCTCGTTGAAGATCCGATCCCGCGCCGGCTTGGCCTTCGGCCTGCGCCCGAACAGCACCTCGCGGGCGTAGGTCGTAAAGGGCAGCCCGGCTTCCGCCGCACGCTCCTTCAGCCCCTTCATTTCGGAGGGCGTCAGACGGATGCGCAAGAACTCGCTGCGGCGTTTCTCAGGCTTCAGGGGCGGACGCGCCATGACCGAAATCCCCCTGCTGACAAATAAGCCTCGCAGAGCAAGATGGCGCCGCTTGAGACCTCCTTGGATGGTCGAATGCCGGGCCTGTTGAAACCCGAAAATCTTCTGCCGACCGGGTGCGCAGCACCTCGGGCCGCCGGCAGGCGGGTCCGATCATCGGCAGAGTTTTTGGGGTACAACACCCATCTTGCCTCCCGAGTGTTTCATTAACCCCTCTCCCCTATTATGGGGATCGCTTGGCTCGGGAACAAGATTATGACGCGTATTCAACTACTTATATCTGATGATGTCAACAGATTTCGGCAGAATTCAGCGTACTTCAACGGTTGTCAACAAGCCTCAACGCGGCTCAACGGCATTGTTCGACAGGCATGAAAAAGCCCGACGCCGGAACCAGTGTCGGGCTGGCGGGCAGTGTTTAGTCCGGAAACGCATCCGGGAAATTCCAATAGTCCATGTCGGCAAGGCCATTCCGCTCAATCACATAGTTGGCGGGTTCCTCCACCGTCTTACCGTCGGCGTAGGCGTCGCCCACGTGTTTCCAATCGCCGTCTTCCGGGTCGGTGGGAACGCCGTACCACTCCTCGACCAAGACATCCACGGCAGCCAGATATTCGTCGAAGGTCAAATCCGTTGACGTGCAATCCATTGTCAAAATCCTTTCGTTAATTTTTGTCCGTCCCGAAGGTCGCGACACGAAAGGCGGGCGGCATGAGCCGCCGGCGTCACGGCCAACACGGTCCCGCCCCACGGTACGTGGGCGGGAGTGGTGCTGGCGGCCATTAACGACAAGGCGCCGACCGTCAGGGACGCGCCATGACCTTCGGGCGACAACGCGAAAGGTATGAGATGGGCGCTGGAAACGCTTGGCCGGCTCGCCGACCCTGTGATGCATAACCGACAAAGAGCGCCCTGCCGTCGAAACGACAGGGCGCAATACGTCAGTCGAGGGGGATTTCCACAGCCTCAGAACCTGCCCAACGGAACTCGGTGAGGAAACGCGCCTTGGCCAACTCTTCGGGATCGTCCGCGTCGTCGGGTACGTGGTACCGGTATACGGTGAGTCGCTCGACCGTCACCGCGACAAGGCGCAGAGCCTCAATCGCCTTGGAACTGGTTGTTGCGTGTTTGATAAATGCGTTCATGAAATCGTCCTTTCTGTAATTCGTTAAATCGCCGGTTCGCGAGGACGCTCGCCGGTAGGCGAACGGCCTCGGAACCGTGGTCGTTATCGCGACCAGATCAGGGCGTGCTTGCCGTCCCGTTCGACCAGGTTGGCGTAGATGGCCGCGACGAAGCTCGGGTCGTCGATCTTGACCGACAGGTACGGCTTGCCGTCTTTCTTGCTGGTCTGGGACCAGGCCGCGCCGATCTCCGCATTGCCGGACTTCACCCGATAGTCGGGTCCCTTGTCGCCGGTCTTCTCAGCCGGGACCAGCGTCACCTTGTTCGCCTTCAGGCTGAGCGTTTCGATGCTGCCGTTGTAGCCGTTTTCGGTCTTCGTGAATGTGCCGATGGTTGCCATTGTCTAATCCTCCTTTTCGAGTTCTGGAGGCCACGACCGCCGTGGCCTTTCCATGGCTAACCGCGGGCGCCGGTCCTAGACGGCGGATGCACCCGCAAGAGGCGCGGAGCGCGGCACGCGCGAGCACGACGAATAAGTGGCCGAAGCGAAGCGCAGGACGGCAAGCGCCGACTTTCTTGTTTCGCGAGGAATGACCGATCCGGGGTCCCCGAGCGGCCTGCCGCTTCGGGTGGTCTGTCAGGGGAAGCAAAGTCGAAGCACGCCGTTGCCTCCGACGACGCCGGCGTCATGTGTGCCATGGAGGTGAAAGGCCAAGGGGTGTGGCGTTCGATTCGGGACGAAGGAGGTTCTGACAAGGCTGCTGGGCATCGGGAAAATGACCGAAACAGCCATCGGCGTACCGGGCGCGAGACGGCAAGAGGAAAACTCGGCAGCTGCCTTCCCGACGACCTTAGCGACAACCGGAACCGAAAATTAGGGGAAGACCGATGACAAAAGCAGAAATGGGTTTCTTCATGGTTCCGGCGCAGTGAAACCGCCAACGCGATGCTGCCGGTCGAGTCTTGGCGACCTGCGGCATCGGTGCATTGTCGTCCGTAACAGTGACAAGGTCACTCCCGATATTTCTCTCCACAAGACAAAAGCCGCCCCCTTCGGGAGCGGCTTGATCGCTATTCGCCCTTGCGGACGTAGTATCAATCGACGGCATCTTTCCTCAACGCTTTCCGCCGAGAATACCGCAACAGCGGTCGATCATTCGATAACCACGCGGGACGACGAATACGACGACCTGGATCGCCCAATATACGGGAAACACGTTCCACATGGTCAGGTAGGGTCAAGTCCGGGCGGTGCTGGATAATTTATTCTGGGGTGCGGGCGCTGAGGTCTTCGCATGGAGACCGTTTTGGGCCTCGTATTCGCGGTCGAGCTCCTCTCTGACAGCGCGCATCTGACGGCGCTCGAGTTCGCTGACCCTGATGGCGCGCCAGCGCTCGGCGGCGCGGATCATGGCGCCGAACATGAGCTTGAGGACGGGCTTTTCGCCGAAGGCGTTGG
>Ga0209790_1000150_pt1 | contig 13726 bp, 11 predicted proteins | sample WorMetG1aBELIZE2_FD_187420 | JGI IMG/M metagenome (GOLD analysis project Ga0209790, IMG submission 187420) | Marine gutless worms symbiont microbial communities from Max Planck institute for Marine Microbiology, Germany - Inanidrilus... ... | reverse complement strand
TCGGAATGGCCAAAGATTCCGACAGTATCCGCGAGTTGCGGGAGAAACTGGCCCGGCACTACGGCAAGAGGCAGGGACAGTTTACCCTGTTCCTCAAACCCCCCAAGGACTGACCTGTAGGGCCTGCGTCTTTCGCACGCCAGATCTGTAGAGGCTAGCTAGGTATATAGGTCCCAATCGATTCAAGTCGATGACATCCTAAAATCGGCAGCTTTGTTTTATCTTACAAGTGGTTACAAGATGGAAGAACTAGTTTCCCCGGACGCTAGTGACGGAAATAGAGATCCCGGGCCGTGTCAGGGCCGCTGCCAACGGACGAATAGCCGCCCCGGCCCCCGTGCGGATTTTGGCTCGATGCGGGCATAGGGCTTTGATTTCTCTTGTCCAGGGTCGGGATTCAGCGGGAGCCGAACGGCTGCCCGCATGGTACCAATCCGGTAGCCACTTTGCAGGGTTCTGCCCGTCCAGCGGGTTGGAGAAGGGAGAACAGGGGCCAAGCTTATATGCTGAGGGGTTAAAGGGCACTTTGAAAGATAGGTGTTTTCACCAATCAGGTGAATCTAAGTCCTTAGATTTAAATGTGCGCCGTTGACAAAAATCGTATTTTTCAAAGTGACCTTAATGGCATTGGATCGCAACCCCGCTCTTGCCAACAAACGGACCGGAAGTGAAACCATATTCTTCCAGGAGATCCAAGACCTTTGCGATCCTAGCGATATTTCTTATCGGAATGTAGGATATTTGATATTTGGGTGTTATCGGGCTGGTAATTATTGTAATTGCAGCATTTTCGTTAAAACTCGATTTCTACTATTAACAGCTCGATCTTGTCGGGCAGATCGATCAGTATGATCTCGCTCGGCGTCCCGGCATAACCGAGAAAACGGCTCATTACCTTACCCAGCCAGCCTGCCGCGCCGAAATAGTCCGGCTATTTCTCCTCGCCGCACCTTTCAGCTAAGAAAAATTGCCCGCGCTTGAGAGTAAACGCCAACGGCCCCCTATACCGTTGACAAGCCACTTGTCTCTCACTAGGATGGTAATCCCTCTGCCGGGTACAGATTGTACCCCGCCCGCACCACCTGCCGAGGTGGCGGAATTGGTAGACGCGCTAGTTTCAGGTACTAGTGGGCGAAAGCCCGTGGAGGTTCAAGTCCTCTCCTCGGCACCAGATCCACATCTACCTTGACTATATTCGCTCTGGGAGCTGGTTTGGTCCCAAGCGAAGGTGCAGTCGAGGTGGGAAAGGACGGAGACCAACCCGCGCTCACCGCCTTCGAGCATGACGGCGATGGGGGCACGCTTGCCGAACTGGCGGTTGCCTCGCTTGACCCACATGGAGCGCATCTCGGGATTGCGGGGAAAGTAGGTGTGCAGTGCCTCTTCGATACGCATCAGGTAGGCTACCCGCCGATTGACCTCCGGGTCGTCCGGGAAGGGTTCGTCCTCCCGGAAGCGGGACACTGCACGTTCTTTGACCGTCTCCGGCAGGTGCAGGATTTTGACGATGTCCCCCGCTCTCAGGCCCCAGCCCTCGAGTAGCTCCATAGTCCGGCGGGTCAGCATTAGGCGTTCTTCAGCAGTCATGGTATTCATTGGCGGTACCCTTTTTTGTCCACAGATTACGCCGATTCTCGCAGATTGTTTTGTTTTTAACCTGTGACAATCCGTGTAATCTGCGGATAGATCAAGGCGACCAGATCATTTTTACTGCCTACTCGATCCGAATCTCGGCGGTTCCGCTGGTTGCCGCCGATCAACGTAAATTAGTCGAGGCCGATTTGCCGTCATCGACGGTTCTTCATCCCATTGCATTTAGTTGCGCCCATTTGCGTTGATTTGCGGATAACGCTTCCGTGAAGATCCGCTTGCTCGATGTTATCGATATAGGCCACCGAAGGTTGTGATGCAGTGCGCCTCAGACCGACAAGGCATGAGGCCCCAAAAGTCCCTCTCCCGTCAGGCCCCATCTCCTACGCCTAACCAGCCGTTGGAGAGCTAGGGCAGGTCGAAATCGAAATCAGTATCGCAATCGGAATCTCGATTTCGATCCCGATTTGTGCAGTGCGCAAACTTGACTCATTTGTAAAGATTCGGGTTACTCAGGGATCCTAGCGTGGTACCCGGGAGATTCGCATGACCTGCGGAATCGCCCGCAGATGGCGGATAATCTCCGCCAGGTGCTGGCGGCCGTGTACCGTGAGCAGGAACTCCAGGGCAGCACTCGTACCGTCTTTTTCGGAGGACCGGACGTTTTCGATGTTGGAACCCATGTCGGCGATGGCGGTGGCCACCGTGGCCAGGGTCCCGCGGCGATTGCTCACTTCGACCTGAATCCCGGTGGAGAAATCGACACCGGGTTCGGCTGCCCACTCCACGTCCAGCCACTTGTCTCCCTGGCTTTGGAAATCTCCCAGGTCACGGCACCCCCGGCGATGGACCCTGATACCATTGCCGGGATTGAACAGCCCCACGATGTCGTCACCCGGGATGGGCCTGCAGCAGCGGGGAAAGTTGACTATCATCCCTTCCGTTCCCTTGATGGGAAACCGGTTCGGCCGTCCGGCTTCCTGCTCCGGTCGCGCTTTTTCGATGGCCTCATCGCCGCTGTCCGCGGCAAGCCGGCGCGCCACTAGGGCCGGCATGCGGTTGCCGAGCCCGATATCAGCGAGCAGCTGGGCGGCGGAAGTCAAGTTGGCAGTGTCCAGATAGGCCTGCAGGCGTTCTTGAGGCAGGTGCTGCCAGTCCAGACCAAAGCCCTCCAGCTCGGTGTCGAGCAGGCGTTGTCCTAAGTCTTCGGCCTCCCGGCGCTGCAGGTTCTTGAGGTAGGCGCGCACATTCGCGCGTGCCTTGCCGGTAACTAGGAACTTGAGCCAGGTCGGGTGTGGTGCTGCTTCGGGAGCATTGATGATCTCCACTGTCTGGCCGCTGTGCAACACGCTGCGCAGGGGTGCGAGGCGCCGGTCGATACGCGCCGCCACACAGGTGTTGCCCACATCGGAATGGATGGCGTAGGCAAAGTCCACCACTGTGGCCCCCTTCGGCAATACCAAGATTCGCCCGCGGGGGGTGAAGACATAGACCTCGTCCGGGAACAGGTCGATCTTGACGTGCTCGAGAAATTCCACCGAATCTCCGTATCCGCGTTGCATTTCCAGCAGGTTCTGCAGCCAATCCGCCGCCAGGGCCTGGGGATTACCGCCGTCGTCGTTATTGCCCGACTTGTACATCCAATGGGCGGAGATACCGCTGGTGGCGATGTGCTGCATGTCTTCGGTGCGGATCTGGATCTCGATCGGCAGCCCCTGGGGGCCGAGTAGCACGGTATGCAGGGATTGATAGCCGTTCGACTTCGGGATGGCGATGTAGTCCTTGAATCTCCCCGGCATCGGTTTGTACAGGTTGTGTACCAGACCCAACACCCGATAACAGGTGTCCACCCGGTCGACAATCACACGCAAGGCAAAGATGTCCACCACTTCGGAAAAGGGGAGCTTTTTATCCCGCATCTTGCGGTAGATGCTGTAAATGTGCTTGCGGCGGCCGATCACGGTAGCCGGGATGCCTTCCTGATCCAGCCGTTCCCGCAACGCCGTTTCCGCGTTCTCCATCAGTTCGGTTCGGGTGCCGCGTGCGCGGTTCACGGCTTGCTCCAGGATGCGGTGGCGCCATGGCCAATAGTAGGCAAAGCCCAAATTCTCGAGCTCCACGCGGATGTCGTATAGTCCCAGACGGTTGGCGATGGGGGCGTAGATCTCCAGGGTCTCCCGGGACACCCGGCGACAGGTTGCAAGCACCATGACGCCTAGGGTGCGCATGTTGTGTAGACGGTCCGCGAGCTTGATCAGAATGACCCGGATGTCCTTGGTCATGGCCAGCATCATCTTGCGAAAGCTGGCCGCCTGCGCCTCCTCCCGGGACTTGAAGTCGATCTGGGTGAGCTTGCTGACACCGTCGACCAGGTCCGCGATTTCTTCGTCGAAGACCGCAGCGAGCTGATCCCTGGCCGTGGCCGTGTCCTCGATCACATCGTGGAGCAGGGCGGCCATGAGACATTTGTAGTCCATACGCATGTCCGCCAGTAAGCGGGCCACCGCGATGGGGTGATAGATATAGGGCTCGCCGGATTTGCGCCACTGCCCCTCGTGGGCCTCGGCTCCGAACAGATAGGCGCGGTAGACCTCGCGGATCTGCTCCGCGGAGAGATAGGAATCAAGGAAGGCACACAGGTCGCTGATCAGAAAGCGGGGCTTATCCACCGTCATGGCAGTCTTGCCGGGGAACGCAACCGACTGCAAGCATCGCGGGATCGCCGCAGACAGCTCCGCGCGGCAACCTTCGAAGCAGCTGGAATGTCAAGAAGCTCTCGGCGTAAACAGTACGTGCGGTGCCTATTCGGGCACTTCCGATTGCGGATGCGCATTCAGCTCTTTGGCAAGTGCTCGTTCCAAGGAGCTGGCGGTGTCCGCTTCCTGCTGCTCCGGGGTAGCGATAGACTCGACACTCAATACCCCTGCAGCGATCTCACGCAGGGCCATGACCGTGGGCCGGTCATTCTGCCAGGGCAGCAGAGGTTCGGTACCACCGGCCAATTGCCGCGCCCGCCTGGTTGCCAGCAGGACCAGATCGAATCGGTTGTCTATGTGCTCGAGACAGTCCTCTACGGTAATACGCGCCATTTGATGATGCTCCAATAGTTACATAGCCTGTTGTCGCGCTGTGAAGACGAACGATCCCTAGGCGCAGCAGTCTATGCTCCGCTGGTTTTGGTCTCGGGTATCCTGTCCATGCCGTTCATTTCTTCGCAGCTCGCCCGGCACGGTCCCAATATGCCGTTTTTTGCCCATTGTCTCAGCCCCCCCCCCAAGAGTCCTTGCGGCGGCGGAAGCTCAGGTGGGGCAGGATAAGACCGAGGAGGAGCGAGACGATAACCAGGCCGGCACCGATCAGGAACCAACGCTGGTTCGTTTCATTCTTTTTGTCCCGGTTCTTTTGCTCTAACTCGGCTACCTGCAGGATCAGCGCCCCCACGCGCTTATTCAGATCCGAACGTTCCTGGGTGATTTGCACTAGGTTGTTGGAGGTGTATTTGATGGCAGCCAGCTCCTCCTCCACTTCCTCTTTTTTCTGCTCCAGCGATTCTTTCTCGATTTTGAGTCTGTTGTATGTCTCCTGCAGCTCGGTGAGCTTCATGGCCAATTGATCCGGTGCCTGCTGGAATTCCACCAGACGAGCCTCCATTGCGGCCAACTGTTCACGTGCCCCTGGTTCGTCCTGCAGCTGGCGGGTCAATACGTACCCGATAGTTCCATCTTTGGTGCGGACCCGCGAGTAACCGCTCGCTCTGTTTACGCCCAATTCCTCTACCGCCTCGCCGCTCGTCAGGGTGCGGATAATCTTGTACCTGGTGCCCTCGCCTTTCCGCAACAGGATTTGGGCTATATCAGTTATATAGCGGGTCTCAGCCAAGGCGTGACCAAGGCTACAAAGGCAGACTAACAGCAGGAGGAAGCGTGTCATGGGAGACCCCTGATAACGGATAACGAGCGCGAGGCACCGGTTTCGGATATGGGTAAAAAACTCAGGCGATTGGCGGAAACGACGAATGGTACATCATGAGATGGAGATTGTTAGGCCAAAAGCAGAAATTCCAGCAGGGCCTTCTGGGCATGTAGTCGGTTCTCCGCTTCGTCCCACACTACCGACTGCGGGCCGTCGATGACTGCGGCCGTGACCTCCTCACCCCGATGGGCCGGCAGACAATGCATGAACAGGGCATCTCGGGCGGCATGCCTCATCAGAGCCTCGTCCACCCTGAAGCGGGCAAAAGCCTGTGCACGCCGTTTCTGTTCCCGCTCCTTTCCCATGCTGGCCCAGACGTCGGTGACCACGAGATCCGCACCCTCCGCCGCCTCTGGTGCTTCCCGCAGCAGAGTGCAATGCTCCCCGGCCTCCGCGAGGATGTCGGGGTTCGGACAGAACCCTTCGGGGTAGGCGATGCGCAACTGGAAATCGAACAACCGGGCCGCGTTCACGTAGGAATGACACACGTTGTTACCGTCGCCGATCCAGGCTACCGTCCGCCCGCGGATGCTTCCACGATGTTCCTGGTAGGTCAACATATCGGCCAGCAGCTGGCAGGGATGGAAGCGGTCGGTGAGGCCGTTGATCACAGGTACCCGGGAGTAACGCGCAAAGCGATTCAACCGCTGTTGCTCGAAGGTGCGGATCATCACCGCGTCGACCATGCGGGACAGCACCCGTGCACTGTCCTCAATCAGCTCACCGCGCCCCAGCTGCGTGTCCTGCGATGACAAAAACAGTGCGTGACCGCCGAGCTGAGCCATGCCGACCTCGAAGGAGACCCGGGTTCTGGTCGATGACTTCTCGAAGATCATACCCAGGGTCCGATTCTTCAGAGACTCGAAGCGCTCGACGTTGCGGGTCCGACGCTTGAGCTCGGCGGCCCGCTGCAACAGAACCTGGGCCTCTTCCGGGGTGATGTCCAACAGGGTGAGAAAGTGTCGTAACGGTTTGCCAACAGAATCCATAGGCGTCAGCCTCCCGGTGGGGTCGCGTCCATAGGTGATTGCAAAAAACGCCGGATCAGCAGCGAGAGTTCCTGCAACAACAGGTCCGCCTCTTTGTGCTCGAGTATCAGCGGCGGTAGCAGGCGCACGACACGCTCCGCGGTCACATTGATGAGCAATCCCATGGCAAGGGCCTGCCGGACCAGGTCACCACAGGGTCGGTCGAGCTCGATACCGATCATGAGCCCGCGCCCGCGGACCTCGAGTATGCCTTGGATACCGCCCAGCGTGCGCTCAAAACCGGCGAGCAAATAATCCCCCGTTTGGGAGGCACGCTCCGCCAAATGGTCGCGCTGCAGGGTCTCGATCACGGTATGGGCGACCCGACAAGCCAGCGGGTTGCCGCCGAATGTGCTCCCATGGCTGCCTGGCTCCAAGACCCGTGCCGCCGCATCCCGGGCTAGGCAGGCACCGATCGGGAAGCCGTTGCCGAGCCCCTTGGCAAGGGTGACGATATCAGGCCGGACGTCGCTGGCCTGGCAGGACAAGAAGTGTCCGGTGCGCCCCATGCCGGTCTGGATCTCGTCCAGCATGAGCAACCAGCCGTAGCGGTCACACAGGGTGCGCAGTCGGTTGAGATAGCCCCCAGCAGGGATATTGATTCCACCCTCGCCCTGGATCGGCTCTACCAGGATAGCGACGATATCGGGACAATTGGCAGCCGCAGTCTCCACCGCTTCCGGATCGTCGTAGGGAACCCGCACGAACCCCTGCACCAGGGGCTCGAAGCCCGCCTGTACCTTACGGTTTCCGGTAGCACTTAAAGTAGCCAGGGTGCGGCCGTGGAAGCTCGCCTCCATCACCAGGATGGTAGGTTGCTTGATACCTTGGTTGCGGGCGTGCAGGCGGGCGATCTTGATGGCCGCTTCGTTGGCTTCTGCGCCCGAGTTGCAGAGGAACACCTTGTCCATACCCGCGAGGGCGGTCAGCGTCTCCCCCAGGGTCTCTTGCATGCCGATCCGGTACAGGTTCGATGTGTGGATAAGTTCCCCGGCCTGCTCGTGCAGGGCCTGGCACACGGCGGGATGGGCGTGGCCCAAGCCACATACGGCGATACCCGACAGGGCGTCGAGATAACGCTTGCCGGCAGTATCCCAGAGCCAGACGCCCTCGCCGCGGACAAAGGTGACCGGAAGTCGGTTATAAGTAGCCATCAAGGGCTCGCCCATACACGAACACCTCCTTCAAAAAACAAGAGGCGGTTCCACTCGGACGGGAAACCGCCTCCAACTACCTATAAAATTAAAATCTTGGCTCTTTATGGATTCCAGACTGATCGAAGGGGACGGCGGTCCGTAGCACTCTGACCGATGACAGAACAGGCAGTCTTTTCTCAACAACAACAGCAAATTATACGATGCCCCTTTGGCTTGCTGAGAAGGAAAATTTACGCAAAATATCCTACTAGTCTGGAATCCATAAAGAGCCAAAATCTTTATCAGAATATAGCCCGAGATGCAAAATTCATCCATGCTAGCAAGGCCTTGCCTCAGACCGACGAGGTATGAAGACTCCAAAAGCCCCTCTCCCATAAGGTCCCATCTCCTACGCCCAACCAGCCGTTGAAGAGCCTGGGTAGGTCGAAATCGGTATCGGGATCGCAATCGGAATCTCGATCCCGATACCGATTTGGGTTTTTACGACACCCTCTTCAGGGGGCAGGGGCAGGGGCAGGGAGCAGTTTTCAGGGGCAGACAACGGATACTACCTGCCCCCTGATAACTGACAACTGCCCCCTTGGGCGTGCACAAACTCGACTCATTTGTAAAGATTCGGGTCCCTCAAGGAATCCCGGTCCGGTATCTCTCACCTGACCGTGGCAGACAGGCCGAGGGAGGATGTCGCAAAAGCCCATCCGTGGGGCGTAGCGCAGGCGGGGACGCCTGCGCTACGCCCCACGGATGGGCTTTTGCGACATCCTCCAGGGATTGCCGTCCTGGTGAGATTTACAGCCGCCCCACGTCACCGGGAGCGAAATTCGTAGCTGTCCTACGGCAGCAGCGAAGAATCTACGTCCCCCGACAGCCCGACCATGACGGTAGTAAGGATTCTCAAAAACCTTGAGCGGAGAGATTGCTCGTTCCCGGATTTCGGCCTGGCCTGCCTGAGGTCCGGGGAACACTTATGGGTAACCTCGTGGTTGCCCTGTCCGAGGGCAGGCACAGGGTCTGTCCCTGGCCTCTCGCTCTCCGGCCAGGTAGGTTATGTTTTCGGGGGGATTTATACGCGCTCGCCCTGTGCTTTCCTATCCCCATCATACGCAAATCGCAGGCAGGGTGTTAAACTCATGAGCCTTCCGGCAACAGCGAAGAACCCAAAAATGGCATACGAAAAGTTACGGCTCCCCTCGACCGGCGAGAAGATTACCGTCGATCCAAGCCATTCTCTGCAGGTACCGGACCGGCCCATCATTCCGTACATCGAGGGCGACGGCATCGGAATCGATATCACACCGGTCATGAAGAAGGTGGTGGATGCCGCAGTAGGGAGGGCCTACGGGGATCAGAAGCAGATCCAGTGGATGGAGATCTATGCCGGCGAGAAGGCCACGCATGTCTATGGTGAGGATGTGTGGCTGCCGCAGGATACGCTGAACGCAGTACGCGAGTTCGTAGTGTCCATCAAAGGGCCGCTGACGACGCCGGTGGGCGGCGGCATCCGCTCCCTGAACGTGACCCTTCGCCAGGAGCTGGATCTCTACGTCTGCCTGCGCCCGGTGCGTTATTTTCAGGGCACGCCCAGCCCGCTCCGGGAGCCGGAGCACACGGACATGGTCATCTTCCGAGAGAACTCCGAAGATATCTATGCGGGCGTGGAGTGGCAGGCCAGCAGCCCGGAGGCGCATAAGGTCATCGATTTCCTGCAGCGCGAGATGGGCGTAACCAAGATCCGTTTTCCCAAGACCTCCGGGATCGGGGTCAAGCCCGTCTCCTCGGAAGGGACATCGCGGCTGGTGCGCAAGGCCATCCGGTACGCGATCGACAACGACCGGGATTCCGTGACCCTGGTGCACAAGGGAAATATCATGAAGTTCACGGAGGGGGCCTTCAAATCCTGGGGCTACGAGCTGGCCAAAGCGGAGTTCGGTGCTTCGGAGATCGGTGCCGGTCCCTGGTGCCGCCTGACCAATCCTAAAACCGGCGGCGAGATTGTGCTCAAGGACGTGATCGCCGATGCCTTCCTGCAGCAGATTCTGTTGCGCCCCAAAGAGTACGATGTAATCGCCACCCTGAATTTGAACGGCGACTATATCTCCGACGCGCTGGCCGCTCAGGTCGGGGGCATCGGTTTGGCACCGGGGGCAAACCTGTCCGATACCGTGGCCATGTTCGAAGCCACCCACGGAACCGCGTCGAGGTATGCCGGCAAGGACCAGGTAAATCCGAGTTCGCTCATCCTGTCTGCCGAGATGATGCTGCGCCATCTGGGTTGGACCGAAGCGGCGGATCTCATCATCAAAGGGGTTGAGGGGGCCATTATGGCCAAGACGGTAACCTATGATCTGGAACGCCTCATGACGGGGGCGACTAACCTGAGCTCATCCGGATTCGGGGACGCGGTCATCGCCGAGATGGATGGTTGAACCGCACAGAGACAAAGAACCCACCTAGTAGAGATCTGCCTGCCGGCAAGGCAGGCAGGTCCCGCCTCCACAGATGTTCTGCCGGGCCTCCATGGGATCAACCAAACCTACCCTTCATTACCTCAACGTTCCCTGCGTCCCTGCGGTTCCGTCTCCCCCGCAGGCATGGAGCACAAGGATTCTTGGTGTCCTTTGCGCCTTTGCGATTCCGCCTGTTACCGCAGAGACGCGATCAGGCCAGTCGATTCACGCGGGCCGCATGGAAACCCTTCGGTCCCTGGCTGATCTCGAACTCCACCTTCTGGCCTTCCTTGAGGGTCTTGTAACCGTCCATGTCAATGGCCGAGAAGTGGACGAAGACGTCTTCGTCTTGTCCGTCGGGTGTGATGAATCCATATCCTTTCGCATTGTTGAACCATTTCACACTACCGGTCATCATCAGCTGTACTCCTCCGGGATTTTGGCTGAGGTCTTCCCGCGGCTGGCAGGCGTCGAATTGTTATCCGGCGCGATTACCTAGGATAACCTAGGTCGCACCTTATCTTCAGAGTATAGTAATCTGATTTCACTGGTCAAATTTTCACTACAATCCGAAGCGTCATGAGTGAGCAAGACCTCCATGAAGGATATGAAAGCGATCTCTCGGTACAGGAGGCCGAGCCCGAGCTGAAGCAACCGCCTTTATATAAGGTATTGCTTCTCAATGACGACTACACACCGATGGACTTCGTCGTCATGGTACTCGAAACCTTTTTCGGCATGGACCGGGAACAGGCCACCCACATCATGCTGCATGTGCACACGCAGGGTGCCGGTCTATGTGGGGTTTACACGCGGGACATCGCGGAGACCAAGGTAGCGCAGGTCAATGACTATTCCCGCAGCCACCAGCATCCGCTACTGTGCACGATGGAAGAGGCTTAAGAGACTGCCTCTAAGCAATCCTGAATGATTTGGCATTATCCGGAAGATTTAACGTGTTGCGTTCCACGCACAAAGGCTCACTGATCGTCTGCCAAGTCAGTGCCAGCGTCTTAACGCAACCTACGACCCGCGCGGACCTCGCTTGGCGTGTAGGTTGCGTTAGCCGCGCGCGAAAACGCTTGGCGGAGCACGGCCTCGAACGCGGCGTAACGCAACACGATGCCGGATCGTTCCCAGCGCGTCGTACTCGGAATTGATGTAGCCATGATCAGTAAAGAGCTCAGGTTTTCGTTGAATCAGGCCTTCGAGCAGGCCCGCAGGAAACGCCACGAGTACATGACCGTCGAGCACCTGCTGTTGTCCCTGCTGGATAATCCCTCCGCGGCCATCGTGCTGCGCGCCTGCGGCGCCGAGCCCGAGCAGTTGCGCCTGGAAGTCTCCGCGTTCATCGAGGAGACTACCCCGCTGCTTTCCAATGAAGACAGGCACGAGACCAAGCCCACCCTGGGTTTCCAACGGGTCCTGCAGCGAGCCCTCTATCACGTGCAGGCGGCGGGCAGGAAGGAAGTGACGGGCGCCAACGTCTTGGTGGCCTTGTTCAACGAGCAGGACTCCCAGGCCGTATACCTGCTCAATCGGCAGGACATCACCCGGATGGAGGTGATCAACTTCATCTCACACGGGATCTCGAAGGTGACGGGAGAGTACCAGGATGGAGAAGGTCCGAGCGAGTCGGACACGATCCACAGGGAAGAGAAGGAAAGCACCAGCCCCTTGGAAAGCTTTTCCAGCAACCTCAACGAGCTGGCGCGCCAGGGACAGATCGATCCCCTGATTGGCCGTCGGTCCGAGGTCGAACGGACCATTCAGATCCTGTGCCGCAGGCATAAGAACAACCCTTTACTGGTGGGAGAGGCTGGCGTTGGCAAGACAGCGATCGCCGAGGGGCTGGCCAAGAAGATCGTGGACGGCGACATACCGGAAGTGCTGGCAGAGGCTACCATCTATCGGTTGGACCTGGGTGCCCTGGTGGCCGGGACTAAATATCGCGGCGACTTCGAGAAACGGCTGAAGGCGGTGTTGGCCCAACTGCAGGGACTCTCACACGCCGTGCTCTTCATCGACGAGATCCACACCATTATCGGCGCGGGAATGGCCTCGGGCGGCGTGATGGATGCCTCCAACCTCATCAAGCCGGTGCTCACATCCGGTGAGTTGCGCTGCATCGGTTCCACGACCTATCAGGAGTTCCGCGGTATCTTCGAGAAGGATCGGGCCCTGGCGCGGCGCTTTCAGAAGATCGACATCAACGAGCCGAGCGTAGACGAGACGGTCGCGATCCTCAAAGGACTCAAGGCCCGTTTCGAGGAACACCACCAAATCGGCTACACCCAACCGGCGTTGCGTGCCGCCGTGGAGCTCTCCGCAAAGTACATCAACGACCGCTATCTGCCGGACAAGGCCATCGACGTAATCGACGAGGCCGGCGCCAACATGCGGTTGCGTCCCAAGGCCAAGCGCAAGAAGCGGATCGAAGTCGGCGCCGTGGAGGCCATCGTCTCCAAGATTGCGCGCATACCGCCCAAACAGGTCTCCCTCTCCGACACGGAGGCCCTCAAAAACCTGGATCGGGACCTCAAGCTGGTGGTCTTCGGTCAAGACCGGGCCATCGAGGTACTGACAGCGGCCATTCGCATGAATCGCTCCGGTCTCGGACCCGAAGAGAGGCCCATCGGGTCCTTCCTGTTCACCGGGCCGACAGGGGTGGGCAAGACCGAGGTAACGCGCCAGCTCGCGCGCATCCTCGGCATGACACTGATCCGCTTCGATATGTCGGAGTACATGGAGCGCCACACGGTCTCGCGCCTCATCGGTGCTCCTCCAGGCTATGTAGGCTTCGACCAAGGCGGCCTCTTGACAGAGGAAATCAGCAAACACCCCCATGCGGTCCTGTTGCTCGACGAGATCGAAAAGGCCCACCTGGACGTATTCAATCTGCTGTTACAGGTGATGGACCACGGTACCCTGACCGACAACAATGGCCGCAAGGCCGATTTCCGCAACGTTGTCCTGGTGATGACCACCAATGCCGGCACGGAAGAGACCAGCCGGCGCTCCATCGGTTTTACCGAGCAGGACCATTCCAGCGACGGGCTGGAGGCCCTGAAGCGCTTTTTTACCCCGGAGTTCCGCAATCGGCTCGACGCCGTGGTCCAATTCACCGCCCTGGAGGCGGTGACTGTGGCCGGTGTAGTCGACAAGTTCATTTTCGGGCTGGAGCAGCAGCTCGCCGAGAAGAAAGTCGCCCTGAGCATGGATCCCGATGCCCGAAACTGGCTGGCCGAGAAGGGCTACGACCAGCACTTGGGTGCCCGGCCTATGGCACGGGTTATCCAGAACCACATTAAGAAACCGTTAGCCAACGAGATCCTGTTCGGATCACTGACAAACGGGGGATCGGTACGGGTCTATGTCGAGGATGGGGAGCTGGCCTTCGAATACGCAGACTAGCGAGGCTCCGCCTCAGACCGACGAGGCGTGAATTTTTTGTGCCATGCACAAACCTGTTATCCAGTAGAGTAGAGAGCGGGCTCGCGTGACCGTAGACCCAGCCTATCCGTTTCCGGCC
>Ga0209790_1000148_pt1 | contig 13860 bp, 18 predicted proteins | sample WorMetG1aBELIZE2_FD_187420 | JGI IMG/M metagenome (GOLD analysis project Ga0209790, IMG submission 187420) | Marine gutless worms symbiont microbial communities from Max Planck institute for Marine Microbiology, Germany - Inanidrilus... ... | reverse complement strand
TAACAGGGCATCAGCTAAGCTATATTGGGATTGATTCTTCCAGGACATATTGTTCCTACACTTTGGTTAACTTGCGGGTAATTTTAACATTTGTCCATATTTGGAGGGGGAGTTATGCAAAGGTCTCAATATCTATTTTATTTTCGACTGCTATGCGATAAAGGCTGCTGTAATATGCCTTTATAAGGCTTGTTTTATTCCCCTTGCTGATAACGAAGCGGCCAAATTCCGCTAGACGTTTGCCTTGTTTTCTAAAACAATCAATTCCTGACGGGAAGACCCCGTCTTCCGGCAGGCCAGCAGCACTGTCTAGTACCAACCGGCCGGTACTGGTTAGCTTGCCGTCATGTTTAGTAAAAAATACATAGGCATGTCGATCAAAAGGGTCATATAAAAATGTTTTGACATTTGGAAATAAATATTTATATTGTTGTTTACGGTATTTTTGTACTTTAAAAAGCTGTTGCTGACTGGTTACAAGTTTAATTGGTTCTACCAGCTCTCTAGTTTCAAATAACATAATTGCTCCAGGTATAAAGGAGCCCTTACTTTTCATCAGATTGGCAATCCTTTAGTCCGGGAACATATAGAGTAAAAAGAGGATTTTTATGGGGAAAGAAAAAAAAGAACTAAACTTCAACAAGTTAGCTGATATAAATCAGCAGCAAGCTCCTCTTGATTTTCAATATGAACTTGTCTTTCTTCTGCACTATCTGCTTGATGCCGGCCTGGCAAAAATAGCCGGAAGATATATAGAAGGCGAGGGCAAGAAAAAGCCTTTATTTAAACATAATGACCCCAAGCTTGTAGATGACAAGCCTGTAGTTAGTATTGATAGAAAGACCGGCACCCTGCTATTAAAAGATCCGCCTAAATTGTTGCAAAATCCAGAAACAGCAAAGCTGCTTATGAACTGGATTGTTCAGGAGTTTCCTGTTTTATTTAATTCTGCTAATAAACAATATAAAGTTAAGCTTGAGAGGAAAACTCAATTAGTACAAATTATTTCCGGAGCCGCACATTATCTGGCTAGAACAGAAAAAAACGTTATCCCTCAAGCTGTTTCAAATCATGTGCCGGTAATTGAAAAAACCATTAGGCAGTTTGGCAATCAAAAACTACCAGCTTCAAAGGCTGAAAAAATTGTATGGGCGTTTATTAGTTTTTATCTTTTACTAATTGTTCTTAGCCTTTATGCATTAAACCCCAAGGCATTGTTTATCGGGTTAATGGTAATTTCTATTTTTTCTTTTCTTTTGTCGGTTCTGTTATTTTTTATTTTCAGGAAAAAGACACACCTTACACAGGACTCAGTCAAGAGAATTCCGGCCAATGCGCTATTGTCATTATTATTAACCGGGTATGCCGTTTTTTTATATCAATTCCAGGGTAACGGCAGATTTGTTTCCGCCATGATAATTTTACCTTTGGTTTTTTTGGTTTTATTTGAGGCGCTTTATAGTTTTACTGCCAAGGACGTATTCAATAAAAGACCAGGCTTTTTCGCTGGAATAAATAATTGGCTTACAAAGTACAAGCCTAATTGGCAAAGAACTTATGAAATTGTCTGGTTGTTGGCTTTTGCCAGTATTGCAATTTTTGCTGCGGCGAACCTGCCACTTTTGGCAAAGAATCTTGAATATATCTTGAAATAGGCGACTTATTAGTTGCCATTTCAAATGTTGCCATTTCAAATTTCGGCATTAACAGGTATTTTGTTAGAATAGAGATTAAACAAATCACTAAGGAGGATTAAATGCATAAGGAAACCATAAGTATTCACGAAGGATACGAAACTGACCCCACTACCAAGGCCTGCGCCGCGCCTATATTTCAGACGGTGGCTTATGAGTTTGATAACGCGCAGCATGGAGCTGATTTATTTAACCTGGCGGTGCCGGGTAATATTTACTCACGTATTATGAACCCGACCTGGGATGTGTTGGAAAAACGGGTAACTGCCCTGGAGGGCGGTCTGGCATCACTTGCAGTCTCGGCCGGTAGTGCGGCGATTAATTACTCGATCCTAACCATTGCCGAGGCCGGGGATAATATAGTTACAACTCCGCAGCTTTATGGCGGTACTTATACCTTGTTTGCCCATATGCTGCCAAAGCAGGGCATTGAAGTCAGATTCGCCAAATCGGATCAAGCCGAGGATTTGGCAGCCTTGATTGATGACAAGACCAAAGCGGTATTTTGTGAGTCAATCGGTAACCCCGCCGGCAACATCGCCGATATCGAACCCATCGCAGCTATGGCCCGCTCGCATGGGGTGCCGCTGATTGTAGATAATACGGTCGCTACTCCAGTTTTGCTTAATCCCATAGAATACGGCGCTGATATAGTGGTGCATTCTCTTACTAAGTATATGGGCGGGCACGGTACTACCTTGGGTGGAATTATTGTTGATTCAGGCAAGTTTCCCTGGGTCGAGCATAAAACGCGTTTTCCTGTACTTAATGAGCCGGAGCCGGCCTATCATGGTGTAGTTTATACCGAGGATTTTGCCGAGGCTGCCTATATTGCAAGGGCCCGTACCGTGCCTTTGCGTAACACCGGATCGGCCCTGTCTCCATTAAGCGCCTTTATCTTATTGCAGGGCATCGAAACCTTACAGCTTAGAATGGAACGGCATTGTGAAAATGCGGCTAAAGTCGCAAGTTATCTAAAAGACCATAAGCAGGTGGAATGGGTAAATTATGCTGGCCTTGCCGGTGATAAATATTATGATTTAGCGCAAAAATACTTTGCCGGTAAACCTTCGTCCTTAATGACTTTTGGTATTAAAGGCGGTTTTGACGCCGGAGTTAAATTTTACGATGCGCTTAAAATGGTAAAACGCCTGGTAAATATCGGAGATGCCAAGACCCTTGCCTGTCATCCGGCATCTACAACCCACCGTCAGCTTACTGAGGAAGAGCAAAAAGGCGCCGGGGTTTCACCGGAAATGATAAGGCTATGTATCGGTATTGAACATATTGATGACATAATTGCCGATATAGAGCAAGCGCTGGCAAGCGTTTAGTTCGTTTTAGGTGGAATTAAATTTAGATTTGTCGGGCAGACTCCGGCATCAAATCCAGCCAGGCATAGCCAGGATCGCCGATTACTAAAAAATAAGGGTTTAACAAAGACTCTTTAGTATTGTATAAAAGAGGCTTGGTATCTATAGTACAGATTTTGCCGCCGGCCTCCTCGACTATACACTGGGCGGCGGCGGTATCCCATTCGGAGGTCGGTCCGAACCGCGGGTAAATATCCGCTGTGCCTTCGGCTACCAGGCAGGACTTTAATGAACTGCCCATGGTCAAAATTTTTGCATCATGCAGTTTAGCCAGAAATTCATTCATAATCACACCGCCGTGTGAGCGGCTGCCGACTATTGACAAGATAGTGCCGGATACTTTTTTGCTATTTATTTTGACAGCATCATTCGGTAATTCGCTTTTATATGCACCTAAGTTTTTCCCGGCATAATATAAAAGCCCTTTAACCGGAGCATAAATCACGCCCAGTATTGGTTTGTGTTCATGAATTAAGGCGATATTGACAGTAAATTCACCATTACGGTTGATAAATTCCTTGGTGCCGTCCAAAGGGTCGATCAGCCAGTAAGTTTCCCAGTTTTTACGTACGCTAAAGTCAATATTGCCGGACTCTTCGGATAAAGCCGGTATATCCGGGCTTAGATTTACAATGCCCTCAATTATGATTTTATGCGCCGCCATGTCGGCATCGGTAAGCGGGGTCTTGTCATCCTTGGTGCGGATGGCGAAATCACTTTGGTAAATCTCCAGGATTTTGTTTCCGGCCTCTATAGCAAGTTCTTTAACCCTTGGCAGCAGGTTTTCAATATTTTCAGTTATCACTTAAATTTCCTTTTTAAGATGCTGCACCTGATAAAGGGCAGCTATGCTCCTGGCTTCGGTCATGTCATCCTGTGCCAATAAATTCTGCAAATCATCCAGCGGCCATTTTACCACTTCAATGCTTTCAGGTTCGTCGCCCTTTAACGGCGCCGAATATAAATCTTCTGCCAGCACCACATGGGTAATATGGCTTAAATAGCCAGGGGCTATGGTATAGGAGGTTATATGCTTAATGCTGTTGGCGGCAAAACCGGTCTCCTCCCGTAGTTCACGTCCTGCAGCCTCCAGCATGTCTTCGCCCGGGTCAATTTTGCCTTTGGGTAGTGCCAGTTCATAGCGCTCAACCCCGGCGGCGTACTCCCGGATTAGGACCACGGTATTATCATCCAATAAAGGCACTATTAACACTGCGCCCTTTTTGGAACCTTTAAGTCTTTCATACTGAACTTCAGTGCCGTTAGCAAATTTAAGGTCTAAAGTTTCGATTGTGAAAAGTCTCGATTTGGCGCTTATGTTTTTGTGTAGAATGACAGGCTTTATTCGCATAAAAGTATTATACATGCTCGACTGGAACCAGATTAAAACGGTTTTTCTGGATATGGATGGCACATTGCTTGATCTTAATTTTGATAACTTTTTTTGGTTGGAATTAGTGCCGCAGGAATATGCAGCCAGGCATAATCTTAGCATTAACAGCGCAAAATCAAAGCTTTTGCAGCGTTACCGGGCTAAACAGGGTCAGCTTGAATGGTATTGTGTGGATTATTGGAGCCATGAACTTGCGCTGGATATTATTGAATTAAAACATAAAGTTAGGGATAAAATTTCTTTAAGGCCCCTGGTGGAGGAATTTTTGGCCGCGGTCAAAGACAAGGGTAAGCGCCGGGTGCTTGTTACCAATGCTCATCAAAAAACCCTGGCATTGAAACTTAAAAAAATTCCCATATCTCATTGGTTTGACAAAATTATTTCGTCTCATGCCATTGGCTTTGCCAAGGAGGATCCCAAATTCTGGGATGAGCTAAAACGCCATGAAAATTTTGAACTTGATTCGAGTTTGTTGATTGATGACTCCAAGGCGGTTTTAGACGCGGCCAGCAATTATGGCTTCAAGCATTTGTTGGCAATAGCCAGGCCTGATCTTAAACAAGAGCCTAATCCTGCCGAGGGTTTTCGGGCGCTGGATTGTTTTAAGGACATTATGTGAAGCAGAATAATTTCGCTAAGGAAAAATGTGCCAAGTGCCCCGGCACAATATGTTGCAGTTATTTTACCGAGGCTTTAACCACCCCCAGATCCAAGGCGGATTTTCAGCATATGCTCTGGCAAATATCTCGTGAGAACATAGAGATTTACAAGGATGAAGATGGCTGGTTTTTACTTATTAATCAACCTTGTATCCACTTAAAGCCTGATGGGGCCTGTGGTATTTATTCAGACAGGTTTCCAGTTTGCCGTGAATATTCCAATGATTGGTGTGAAATGGATGAACCAGCGGACAAGCACTTTGAGTTATACTTTAAAAGTTATGCAGAGCTACTTAATTACTGTAAAAAGCGTTTTAAAACCTGGGATAAATGATATATGGCAGAAGAACCTAACAGCTATTTAGCCGACGGCATTGCCGCATTTGAGGCTAAACACTTTGCCATGGCCATACAGATATTAAGCCCACTGGCCGATGGCGGCGAGGCCGAGGCTCAATTTAGGCTGGCGATAATACATCAAAATGGGCTTGGCACAGTAGTTAACGAGTCCAGGGCTTTTGAAAATATGCTAAATGCCGCCAAGCAGGAACATCCGTTGGCGATGCACAGTTTAGGGTTTATGTATCTGGAGGGCGAATGCGCCACCCAGGATTATGCCCTGGCCCGCCACTGGTTTGAAAAGGCAGCTAAAAAAAATATGCCTGGCTCCATGATGGCGCTTGGCATGATGTATAGTGAAGGTCAGGGTGTGGAGCAGGATGCACAAAAAGCACAATATTGGTATGATCAGGCAAACAACGTATAGGTTTTTATGAACGACGATATACAAGAGAAAACGCAGGAAGCACCCTCCCAGGAAAAATCCACAGCCCCGGTTAAGTCCAAGTTAAGAGTCGGGCGCCTGATTTTTGTAATCGTGCTGATTTTGCTGCTATTCATGCTGGTGCGCTGGGTTATGGGTAATGCGCACCGGGTTGAGGAAATCGAGCGCAAGATGCAGGATTTATCATTAAAGCTGGATGAGCAGAATAAGAATGCGCAGATTCTCAATGGTTCACTGCACAGATTTTCTCGTGATTTATCCGAAGTTAATAGCCTGCTCTACGATATTAAAGAGACGGTGCAAACCCAGGGTCAGATAAACTCACATGATATGGGGCTTATAAAGGATGATTTAAAAAACATAAAAAGTAAAATTGACGGCATTAATATTCAGTCCGGCACTTACCGTGGATATTATCAATGAGCGAGTTTGCTAAAGCTTTGCACGGGAGATTTGAAAGCCTGTTATCCTGGGATGAGTTTGACAATTTCTGGGCTGAATTAATTAAAGAGCCCGGGGCTGACTGGTATATATATTCTCCGGGACACACGCTTCCGGATAGCGTTTCCGGTGCTGAAAAAACCCGGAAATTTTTACAAGAGATTGCAAATTTGTTACATAAGGAGCACCAGGAACGATACTGCGGTATAGTGTACGTTGATGATAAACAAGACCCGAATTTTATAAAAATTTATGACCCGGGTAATTTGGGTGTTTCCTGTGGTTACAGTGATAACCCCCCGCCGCCAGGCTGGATTTTAAGTAAAATCCCTCCGGAAAATATCGACCGGTTTAAAGACATCGGACATATACCCAATAACCGCAAGCATTGGTGGCAAAGAATTTTCTCCCATGCCGGATGAGGATGACAAAGCCTTATTTAGAAAGGCGATGCAGGGAGTTAAACCTTTAAAGGGCGATGCCAGCCTTTTTAATCGTCGATCACCTATAAGGCATAATCTTGAAAATAAAAACACTGGCATCCCCGTTGATTTACCTTTAGTCTCGGATAATTATTATGTTGATGATGAATCGGCTATGTTTTTCCGCCGCGCCGGTATCCAGCACAAAATATTTGCCAGGCTTAAAAAAGGCGATATGAGGCCGCAGGCGGTGCTTGATTTGCATGGGGTAACTTTAAATACTGCACGGAATCAGGTGGTGGAATTTATTATTAAATCTTACAGGCAGAGCTTAAAATCAATAATAATTATTCATGGTCAGGGTTTTGGTTCCCGGCAAAAACGTGCGGTTTTAAAGCCTAAAGTTTATGTGTGGCTGCGACAGTTAAAAGAAGTGCTGGCTTTTTGTCCGGTCCAGGCCAGGGATGGTGGTGCTGGCGCTACTTATATTTTATTAAAATCAAGCCGGAATGATGAACAAGTTTAATCTGGATAAACTAAAACAGCTTAAGAAGACTTTAAACGAGGCTCATTTGCCTGAGTCTAAACAGGCTCATTTCAAATATAAACCGCCTAAAAGTAGTCAAAATGAATTTAAGTTGCCTTCGGCAAAAAAAACTCGATACTTTAAACAGATTAGTCATAATTTAAAAAAAGATACAAATGTAGGTTCACTCTTAGCCCAGGCCCGACAAGTTGATTTTAAAAACCGGAAAATAAAGAAGTATGTAGGTATGCCACTGGCAGCACATATAGATGTAGTGCATGTAGAAAATAAAAGTACAGCTTTTATTTTGGCTGACAGCAGTGTCTGGCTGCAGCGGGCCAGATTTATGCAGGAAGATATTTTTAAGCTGCTTAACCGCCTGTCAGTTAAGCCGGTTAAGCAACTTAGATTTAAAGTAACTAGATTTTAGTAACGTCTTTGATATCGCTCCCGTGGGTAGCGGTTACCATAACTGCTTTTAGGTCTTCTGGATTTGTATTTCTTTTTCTTTGGTTCATCATCACCTTGTTTAAAGCCTTCAGGTAGATCTCTTATACCTTTTTCAAAATCATCCGCAGTATCGACCGGATTAGGTAAAGTTAGTTCTGGAAATGTCCAACCGCCTGGCATCCGCCCCCAACTTCCAGGCTCTTTCCAGGAATCATCCCAGAAGTCCCGCATTGAGTCTTTGTCGAAGTTAAATTTACCAAAACCGAATTTCTTCTTTTTTTTCTTTTTACGTGGCTTATCGTAGCGTCTGTCATAACCAGGCCTTCTGTAGTCATCATAACTTTGTCGACCATAATATGGATCATAGCTCCGGTAATAATCATTACCGGCTGCAGGCGGATAATAACTCATGCCTGACTGGCTGCCATAGTAGCTATAGGGATCGTTATAGTATTGTGGCTGAGCGTTAAGTCCGTTTGCGAAAATTACAGTTGGTATTGCCAGCGCAATAAGACTTTTTTTCATTTGGTACTCCTTACAAAATTCGAAAGCCCAATTATAGCTTAGGACTTCAGATGATTACTTAAAAAATCCTGGGCAAAAAAAGACGCGGCTTAAAAAGCCGCGTCAAACCATCAAAGGAGGATGGAGGATTCAAGAAAAATTTATATCGCAGCGATATAAGATGTTCATATAATGCTAATATACTAATATTCTGTCAAGCATTTAATTGATTTTTTATTAAAAAATTCTAAAAATTCATTATAATATTTAAAATCAATAGCTTATATTGCCAGGTGTATTGGTATAAATCTAAATACCAGTCATATTTTGATTTAAATCACAATTTAGAGCTAAATTGTTATATAATTATACAATTAAATATTATAACGTGTCCTGTTACCAGATATGGCAATAAAAGAATTTAAAGACTGCATGTTCGAACAATTGGCGCGGGTAGGCAAGGCATTCAGTAACCCCAACCGGATAGAACTTTTAGAGCTGCTGTCTCAGGGCGAGAAAACTGTAGATGTCCTGGCCACTATGGCTGGTTTGTCAGTTGCAAATACCTCACAGCACTTACAATTGCTGCGTAACTCCGGTTTGGTGGTTTCGGTCAAGAAGGGCCAATTCGTACATTATAGCCTCGCCGGGGATGCGGTGATTGATATTCTTTTAAAGCTACGCGAGCTAACTGCTTTACAAATAGAGAACCTGGAAAACACTCTGGTAAATCAAAAGCCTGAACTTGGTGAGCAAGGGGTGATAAAAGCGGAAGAGTTAAACAAAATATCTGAAAATGTTATGGTAGTCGATGTTAGACCCCCAGAAGAGTATGCGGCAGGTCATATCAAGGGTGCGGTAAACATCCCGCTTGATGAACTTGACCAGAGGATTAACGAAATTAACAAAAGTAAGTCCATAGTCGCTTATTGCCGCGGTCCTTATTGTCTGCTATCGCGCCAGGCAGTAGCAAAACTAGAACAAAAAGGCATATCAGCTAAAAGACTAAAAATCGGTTTTCCAGAATGGAAGCGTAAAGGCGGCCAGATAGAAGGTTCAGATATACAGCATTAATAAATATTTTGTCCTGCACTGATCGTATCTAGGCCCTGAATATCTGGTTTTAGGTTCTGGTTTATAATTTCAAGCATGACAGAATTATTAGCACCGGCCGGTACTTTGGAACATTTGCACTATGCGTTTGCCTATGGAGCAGATGCGGTTTATGCCGGGATGCCGCGCTACGGCCTTCGAGTGCGGGAGAATCAATTTAATGATTTGGTAAAACTTAAAAAGGCGGTAGATGAAACTCATGCCAAACAAAAAAAAATCTATATTACGGCTAATATTTTCGCCCATAACAGCAAGATAAAAACATTTATTGATGATATTAAAAAAGTAGTTGAGTTTAAGCCGGATGCGCTAATTATGGCGGACCCCGGACTTATTCTAATGGTGCGTGAGCAGTTTCCTGATATACCGCTGCATCTTTCGGTGCAGGCCAATACGGTAAATTATCAGGCGGTAAAATTCTGGCAGCAAATTGGAATTGAACGAATTATATTATCACGTGAGCTCTCCTTAGAGGAGATTAAGGAAATTCGTGATGAATGCCCGGATATTGAGTTAGAGGTGTTTGTGCACGGGGCAATGTGTATCGCTTATTCAGGCCGTTGTCTATTATCTGGTTTTATCAACCACCGCGATGCCAATCAGGGTACTTGCACCAATGCTTGTCGTTGGCAATACACAGAGGTTGATGCACTCAAGGCCGATAATGGAGCTCTCGCCAAGGCCAATGAAGTATTAATTGAAGAAATTGGCCGGCCGGGTGAAAGCATGCAAATGGAAGAAGATGCTAACGGCAGTTATATTATGAATTCCAAAGATCTAAGGGCAGTTGAGCATATAGCAGAGTTACTAGCTATTGGAATTGATTCATTTAAGATAGAGGGGCGCACCAAATCCAAATACTATGTTAGCCGGGTGGTGCAAAGTTACAGGCAGGCACTGGATGATGCTGTGGCCGGTAGAAAGTTTGATTCCGGGCTTTTGGCCTCGTTGGAAAATCTGGCAAATCGCGGTTATACTGATGGTTTTTTTAAACGGCATAAAACTTACGATTATCAAAATTATCTTGACGGTAATTCCAGAAGCAAAAAACAGCTATATGTGGCTGACATTCTTGGACTTGATACAGAAAAGGCTAGTCTAAAGTTATTAAGTAAAAATAAAATTAGCCTAGGAGACAAGCTGGAAGTTATTCTGCCGCACGGCAACCAGGATATTGTGGTCGGACATATAGAGGACAATAATGGCAAAGAACTTAGCGAAGTGCCGGGAGGTGGGTTTGAAGTCAATATTCCTTTTGCCGATCCTGAAGTTGAATATGGCTTAGTGGCCAAATATTTATAGATTTATGAGTGTAAATACAAATTTTCCTAATACCAGAATGCGCAGGATGCGCAGCGCGGATTTCTCCCGCCGTCTTATGCGTGAAAACCATATTAGCGTTGATGGCCTTATTTATCCTATGTTTGTACTGGAGGGCAAACAAAAACCACAAAAAGTGGCTTCTATGCCGGGTGTTTTACGGTTTAATGTTGACGATCTTTTGCCTGAAGCTGAAGAGTTACTAAAGCTTGGTATCCCGTTAATTACCCTGTTCCCGGTGGCAAGCGAAGATAAAAAATCCCTTACGGCGGATGAAGCATTTAACCCTGAAGGCCTGGTGCAAACCGCGATTAGAACGCTTAAGAAAAATTTTCCCGAGCTAGGCGTTATGACTGATGTTGCGCTTGACCCTTTCACTACTCATGGTCAGGATGGCATTATTGATGAAACCGGGTATGTGCTTAACGATGTAACCGTTGATACTCTGGTCAAACAGGCGCTGTCACAGGCTGAGGCCGGGGCCGATGTCCTGGGGCCTTCGGATATGATGGACGGTAGAATCGGTAAAATCAGACAGGCTTTGGAAGCTGAAAAGTTCGTTAATACCAAAATTATGGCCTACTCTGCTAAATACGCTTCAAGTTTTTACGGGCCGTTTAGGGATGCAGTAGGTTCGGCGGCAAACCTGGCCGGTGCCGATAAATATTCATATCAGATGGATCCGGCGAATTCGGCTGAGGCTTTGGGTGAAATTGCCCTGGATCTTGCTGAAGGTGCGGATATGGTGATGGTAAAACCTGGTATGCCATACTTGGACATTATCCGCCAAATAAAGGATAAATTTAAGGTTCCAACCTTTGCCTATCATGTAAGTGGCGAGTACAGCATGTTAAAGGCCGCGGCTCAAAACGGCTGGTTAGATGAAAAAGCAGCAGTGCTTGAAGTTTTGCTTGGCTTTAAACGGGCCGGCGCTAATGGAATTTTAACCTATTATGCCAAACAGGCCGCCCGCTGGCTTAAAGCCTTAAGTGGATAAATATCTGGTAATCGGTGATCCGATTGAGCATAGTATTTCTCCTGAAATTCATACAAGATTTGCCAGCGATACCGGACAAAAGCTTTCCTATACCAGGTTAAGGGTCAAACCGGCTGATTTTACTTTCAAAGTTGATGAACTTATAAAAGATGGGATCAAGGGCATGAATATTACTTTACCGCTTAAAGAGCTGGCCTTTGCTTATGCCGATACTTTAAGCTTAAGGGCCGAACTTGCCGGAGCGGTAAATACCTTTAAAATCGAGGCCGGCCAGGTTTATGGGGATAATACTGATGGCGCGGGTCTGGTTCGAGATTTGAAATTCAATCTTGGGTTTAATATTAAAGATATCAGGATTTTACTGTTAGGCGCCGGTGGCGCTGCCAAAGGTATCTTAAAACCGCTGTTAGACGAAAAACCAAGCCAATTACATATTGCCAACCGCACACCCGGCAAGGCATTTGAATTGCAGGAAAAATATAAATCTTATGGCAATATCAACGCCTCGGGTTTTTTAGATATTAGTGGTAAGTATGATCTTATTATTAACGCGACTTCGGCCAGTGTTACTGGAGATATGCCAGACGTTAATCCTGAAGTTTTGGGTAAAAACGCGCTTTGCTATGATTTGATGTATGCTAAAAAACCTACAGCCTTTATAAACTGGTCTCACACCCACGGGGCTATATCTGCGGTTGATGGTTTAGGTATGTTGGTGGAACAGGCAGCCGAGTCCTTTTATCTATGGCGTGGGGTGCGACCTAAGACCCGTGATTTAATCTTTGAATTAAAAGCATGAAAAAAATATTATTTCTTTTATATATTGTAAGTTTTAATGCATTGGCGTCCAGTTTTGCTGATGGTCTAAAACTTTACGATGCCGGGGATTATGCCGGGGCTTTTAAAATCTGGCAGGAGCTGGCGCAAAACGGTAAAAGTAATGCCCAGCATAATTTAGGGGTAATGTATGAAAAAGGTTTAGGAGTACTGGCAAGTGCTAAGCAGGCGGTTTACTGGTTTGAAAAGGCGGCAAGCCAGGGACACGCTAAATCCCAGCATGTATTGGGCGCAAAATATTTTTACGGTAAAACCGGACTTAAACAGGATTTAACAAAATCAATCTACTGGTGGGAAAATGCCGCGGCCCAGGGCATTATTAGTGCCAGTTATAATCTTGGAGTTTTATATTTATACGCTGATGCCAAGTTTAAAGATAAAACTCTGGCACAAAGATGGCTGACAGAGGCGGCAAATGCCGGGCATGTAAAAGCAAAAAAAGAGCTGCAAAAGTTAATAAACAAAACGGAAGTTCATGCCAAAAAAGAACCAAAGACCCCAAAGATAAAAAAACAGAATGAAACCTCTAGTGTTTCACAAAGTTTATCTGCCGCAATAAATACTGAAGATAATCAAGTAAGCCAAATCGAACCTGGAATGAGGTTGGTATTTTCAGATTCCTCTAATGGGTCTGATAATGTTTTAAAGGCTGAAGCTAAGCCAAAAGTTTCAAAAATAAAATCAGCAGATGCCGGAAAACCGGCAAAGGAAATTTCTAAAATAAAATCTGAAGTGCCCGCATTAAAGGCGGAAACTACAGAAAAAAATGCAGCAAAAAAGATCGCTAAAAATACAGTTGAAAATTTAAAGCTGGAAAAAAAACCTTTAGAATCACACTGGATAGATGCTCAGCCTGCGGCAAATTACACGATTCAACTAGCGGTTGCCGGTTCTGAGAAAAAAGCCTTACAGTTTATCAAGCAGTATAAGTTAAAGGATAAGATGCATTTTTATAAGATTAAGAACAAACGGCTTTACAAAATTATAACCGGCTCATATTCCAGCAATTCCAGAGCGCAAAGAGCAATCCAGAAACTGCCTCCTAAACTTAGAAAACAAGGAGCCTGGCCCAAGAAATTCAAGCTGGTGCAAAAAGAAAAGTCAGAATAATATTGGCAAGGCCCCATTAAAAGAACAATTATTCAGGCGCCTAACTAACACATAATCTGGGCTAGAGTTAAGATAGGTGACTTGTGCCTGAAACGCAGGTAGTGTTCATGATTCTGTGTCAAAACTTAAAATATGATAATTTAAGGAGACAGACATGGAAGCAAAATTTGATATAGACAAGGCCTTAGCTGATTTAAAATCAGGTAAAGGTCTGACAGGTAAAGATGGAGTTCTAAC
>Ga0209790_1000147_pt1 | contig 13928 bp, 13 predicted proteins | sample WorMetG1aBELIZE2_FD_187420 | JGI IMG/M metagenome (GOLD analysis project Ga0209790, IMG submission 187420) | Marine gutless worms symbiont microbial communities from Max Planck institute for Marine Microbiology, Germany - Inanidrilus... ... | reverse complement strand
GAACTCCATCGTGCGGACGAACCTGCGCTACCGATCCATCTGGATCTCCGACAACCATCTCGGCACCCGCGGCTGCAATGCCGAGATGTTGCTCGATTTCTTGCGCCGGACGGAGTCGGAATACCTGTATCTCGTCGGTGACATCGTCGACATCTGGCGCATGCGCAAGTCGTGGTACTGGCGTCAGGCGCACAACGATGTCGTTCAGAAACTTTTGCGCAAGGCGCGTAAGGGCACGCGGGTGATCTACATCCCTGGCAATCACGACGAGAACTTCCGGGACTTCGCCCGCCACCGCTTCGGACGTGTCGTCGTGCTCAACGAAACAGTCCATGTCGCCGCTGACGGCAAGCGCTACCTCGTGCTTCACGGCGATCAATTCGACGGTGTCGTCAAGTATGCCAAGTGGTTGGCGTTCGTCGGCGACAACGCCTACAACATGGCGCTGACCATCAACGTCTGGTTTAACTTCGTTCGCCGCAAGCTTGGCATCCCGTACTGGTCGCTTTCGGCTTATCTCAAGCACAAGGTCAAGAACGCCGTCGAATACATCAGCAATTTCGAGGACGCCGTCGAATACATCAGCAATTTCGAGGACGCCGTCGAATACATCAGCAATTTCGAGGACGCCGTCGCCGCGGAGGCGCGCCGCCGCGGCACCGACGGGGTCATCTGCGGCCACATCCACAGCGCCGAAATCCGCGACATCGACGGCATCGTCTACTGCAACGATGGCGACTGGGTCGAAAGCTGCACGGCCCTCGTCGAACATGCCGATGGCCACCTGGAGATCCTCCGCTGGACCGAAATGGTCGAAGCGGCCGGGGAGGTCGTTTTTGCAACGGCCGAGAGCACCACATGCGAATCCTCATCGTCACTGACGCCTGGTATCCTCAGGTCAATGGCGTCGTTCGCACGCTCGATACTCTGAGTTCCCGGCTCTCTGCCGGCGGGCACGACGTCGAGCTGATCACGCCGGGGATGTTCCGCTCGGTTCCCTGTCCGACTTACCCCGAGATCCGCCTCGCGCTGTGCTCACCGGCGGCCGTCGGCCGGATGATCGACGGGTTTCAGCCGAGCGCCATCCACATCGCGACGGAAGGCCCGCTCGGCTGGGTCGCCAGGCGGCATTGTCTGCGGAAGAACTACCCGTTCACCACGGCCTATCACACGCGCTTTCCCGAATACATCCATGCCCGCTGGCGGTTTCCTGTATCTTGGTTATACGGGGGATTGCGCCGCTTCCACGGGCCCTCTTCGGGCATCATGGTGGCGACCCAGACCATCGAAGACGCGCTGAAAAGCCGCGGGTTCCGAAATATCCGGCGGTGGACCCGCGGCGTGGACACGACACTGTTCCGTCCCCGCGACAAAGGATTTCTCGATTTTCCGCGGCCGATCAGCCTCTACGTCGGACGCGTGGCGGTGGAGAAAACCATCGAGGATTTCCTCGCCCTACCCCTCGACGGCACCAAGGTCGTCGTCGGCGACGGGCCGCAACGGGCCGAACTGACCGCACGCTATCCCGACGTCCGATTCGTCGGCGTCAGAACAGGCGAGGACCTTGCCTGCCACTACGCCGCCGCAGACGTGTTCGTGTTCCCGAGCCGCACCGATACCTTCGGCCTGGTGCTCCTCGAAGCCTTGGCCTCCGGGGTACCGGTTGCCGCCTATCCCGTACCCGGACCGCTCGACGTGGTCGACGGCTGCGGCGCCGGTTGTCTCGACGAAGATCTGGGTGCCGCGGTGCGAGACGCCCTGGCCATTCCTGCCGACGTCTGCCGCGCCCACGCCGAACGGTTCTCCTGGCAGGCCAGCGTCGATCAGTTCCTCGGCAACCTCGACGTTTTCCGCTGATCGTCCCGCTTCCGCCGCCGCCCGTTGGCCGCGGAGTCACGCCCGTGGTAGAATAGTCCCGGAACCCTGAACCGGGGAATGCCGGGACTTGACCGACACGCCATCGAGCGACCACCGGCCGCACCAGTCCACCCGCGTACTGATGCGGCGCCTGATCCGGGACTGCGTCCGGCCCTACGTCGGCTGGCTGGCGTTCGCCGTCGTCTGCATGGTGGTGGTCGCCGCGACGACCGCGCTCAGCGCGTGGCTGATGGAGCCGGTGGTCAACGAGGTGTTCATCGCCAAGCGCCTCGATGCGCTGTGGCTGGTCAGCGCCGCCATCCTCGTTACCTTCGGCCTCAAGGGCGCGGCCAACTATGGCCAGTCGCTGCTGATGAGCAAGGTGGGCCTGCGCATCGTCGCCGACAATCAGAACCGGCTGTTCAGCCATCTCTCGCGCATGGACCTGGCGTTCTTCCACGCCAACGCCACGGGCCGGCTGGTGTCGCGGTTCGTCGTCGATGTGACGATGATGCGCACCGCCGTCTCGGATGCATTGACCAGCCTTGGCAAGGACCTGCTGTCGCTGATCGGGCTGGTCGCGGTGATGTTCATCCAGGACTGGCAGCTGGCGGCGATCGCCTTCTTCGTCTTCCCGCTGGCCGGCTTTCCCATCGTCCGACTCGGCCGCCGCATGCGCAAGGTGACCGCCAACACCCAGCACGAGATGGGCCTGTTCTCGACCCTCCTTGAACAGACCTTCCAAGGCATCCGCGTGGTCAAATCCTACGGCATGGAGGCCTACGAACGCGGACGCGTCGCCGGTCTTGTCGAGCGCATCTACGGCCTGACGGTCAAGGCGGCGCGAATCCGGGCACTGTCGCGGCCGATCATGGAGACCCTGGGCGGTGTCGCCATCGCCATCGTCATCGTCTACGGCGGCTATCAGGTGATCCTGGAGCGCATGGACCCCGGCTCGTTCTTCTCGTTCATCACGGCGCTGTTGATGGCCTACGAGCCAATGAAGCGGCTCGCCAACCTCAACGCCAGTCTGCAGCAGGGATTGGCCGGCGCCCAGCGGCTGTTCGACGTGCTCGATACCGAGCCCGAGCTCAAGGACCGGCCCGGCGCTGGGCCGCTGCATGTCACCGCCGGCGCCATCCGCTTCGAGGGCGTCGACTTCGCCTACGGCCCCGATGCCCCGGCCCTGGTCGGCGTCGACCTCGACGTACCCGCCGGTAGGACCGTCGCCCTGGCCGGCCCCTCGGGCGCCGGCAAGTCGACGATCCTCAATCTGATCCTCCGATTCTACGATGTCAGCGGCGGCCGCGTGACCATCGACGGTGTCGACGTGCGCGATGTGACGCTGGCCTCGCTGCATGCCAACGCGGCACTGGTCAGCCAGGAGATCATGCTGTTCGACGACACGATCCGCGCCAATATCGCCTATGGCCGCGAGGGCGCCAGCGACGACGCGATCGTCACCGCGGCGCGGTACGCGGCGGCGCACGACTTCATCGAACGGCTGCCGGACGGCTACGACACCGTCGTCGGCGAACGCGGGACCAAGCTCTCGGGCGGCGAGCGCCAGCGCCTCGCCATCGCCCGGGCGATGCTGAAGAATGCGCCGATCCTGCTGCTTGACGAGGCCACCTCGGCCTTGGACACAGAAACCGAACACCAGGTGCAGCAGGCGTTGAACGAATTGATGCGCGGACGCACGACGCTGGTCATCGCGCACCGGCTATCGATGGTGATCGACGCCGATCTCATCTGCGTCATTGACCGCGGGCGCATCGTCGAATCGGGGACCCACGCCGAGCTGTTGGCACGGGGTGGGACGTACGCGCGGCTGCATGCGTTGCAGTTCGCCGACGAGGACGCGGCGCCCGAAGCCGCCGTGGCCGTCCGCTGACCGCGTCATGAGTCGGCTCAAGTCCATCCTCGCCAGCGACGGCGTGCGCCGCGTGCTTTGCGCGATAGGCGCCCTCTACATTCGTTTCGTTCACGCCACCGGCCGCTGGACCGCAGTCGGCGACGAGGTGCCCCGGAAGTTCTGGGACGACGGCCGGCCGTTCATTCTCTGCTTCTGGCACGGGCGGCTGTTGATGATGCCCTATTGCTGGCGGCGTAGCGTGCCCATCCACATGCTGATCTCCCAACACCGCGATGGCCAAATCATCGCTCGGACCGTTGGCCACTTCGGCATCGATACCGTTGCCGGATCGAGCAGTCGGGGCGGTGCCGCCGCATTGCGGTCCATGGTCGGCCTGCTCCGTGGTGGTGCCTACGTCGGCATCACGCCCGATGGTCCGCGCGGTCCGCGCATGCGGGCCAGCGACGGTATCGCCGCCGTCGCCCGCCTATCGGGCGTTCCGGTGATCCCGGCCACCTTCGGTGTCAGCCGGCGGCGTTCGCTCTCCACGTGGGACCGCTTCGTCATCGCGCTGCCGTTCACTCGCGGCGTGTTCCTGTGGGGCGATCCCATCGACGTTCCCCGTGACGCCGATGCCGAGGGCCTGGACCGTGCCCGGCGCGAGATCGAAGACGCCCTCAACCGGCTGACCGAAGACGCCGACCGGATGACCGGCCACGCCCCCGTGGAGCCGGCTCCGGAGGCCCGCGAGGCCGCCGCATGACCGGACTCGCGCTCTACCGCCTGCTCACCGAGATCGGCGCGCCGCTGATCCACCTCTACCTCGCCCGACGCCGAGCGCGGGGCAAGGAAGACAACGAACGGTTCGCCGAACGCCTCGGCCAGCCGTCGCAGCCGCGCCCCGAGGGCTCACTCATCTGGCTCCATGCCGCCAGCGTCGGCGAGTCCCTCTCCCTGATTCCGCTGATCGAGGGCGTGCAACGGGACTGGCCGGATCACCGGCTCCTGATGACCACCGGCACGGTGACCTCAGCCCGGCTGATGGCTGAGCGCCTGCCCAACGGCGTCGTTCACCAATACGTCCCCGTCGATCGCATCGCTTATGTGCGGCGGTTTTTGGATCACTGGCGGCCCGATCTGGTGTTGTGGGCGGAGTCCGAGTTCTGGCCGCACCTGGTCGGCGAACCGGGCCGGCGCGGCATTCCCCTGGTGCTGGTCAACGGCCGCATGTCGCCGCGTTCGTATGGAAGGTGGCAGCGGTACTCGGGGATTATCCGCCGCCTGCTCGACGGTTTCTCCCTGTGCCTCGCCCAGACCGAAACCGATGCAGAAAGACTACGGACGCTGGGTGCGTCCGATGCTCGGTGCGCCGGGAACCTGAAGTTCGCCAGCCGGCCGCTTCCGGCCAACGAAGACGCGTTGGCCCAGTTGCAGGGTGCCATTGGATCCCGTCCGGTGTGGCTCGCGGCAAGCACCCACGCGGGAGAAGAGGAGATCGCCGGCAGCGTCCATGCGACCCTCGCACCGGACCACCCGGGGCTGCTGACCATCATCGTCCCGCGCCACCCCGACCGCGGCGCGGAAACCGCTGCCGTTCTGGCCGCCGATGGCCTGACGGTCGCCCGGCGGGCCGCGGGTCAACCGATCGGTCCGGAAACCGACATCTATATCGCCGATACCATGGGCGAACTTGGCCTGTTCTACCGGCTTTCGCCCATCGCCTTCATCGGCAAGTCGCTCACTGCGGACGGAGGCCAGAACCCGATCGAAGCCGCTCAGCTTGGCGCTGCCGTGGTTACCGGCCAGAAGGTGTCCAACTTCGAGGAGATCACCCGGCGCATGGTCTCGGCCGGCGGGGCCGAAACCGTCGGCGATGCCGATGCCCTTGCCGATGCTATCGGGCGGCTGCTCGCAGACCCCGAGTTGTGCGCAACGCGTGCCGAGGCCGCGCGGGCGTTGGCTTCGGATGAAACCGGTGTCGTCGATGCCATCGTCGACGCGCTGGTCCCATTCCTCGGCCCACCCCTGACCCCGGACCGCCGTGCGCGCGCCTGAGTTCTGGTACCAGCCACCGGGAGTCGCGGCGATGCTCTTGGCGCCGCTCGGTTGGGTCTACGGAGCCGTCGTCTCCCTTCGCCTGCGGCTGGCGCGACCCTGGAAAGCGCCGGTACCGGTGATCTGCGTCGGCAACCTGGTCGCCGGCGGCGCCGGCAAGACGCCTGTCGTTCTCGATCTCGCGAGCAGGCTGTTGGCGCGAGGCATCGACGTCCATGTCATCAGCCGTGGTTACGGCGGCACTGAGGCCGGACCGCTGCGGGTCGATCCCGACCGTCACGGCTTCCGGGCCGTCGGGGACGAACCCCTGTTGCTGGCCGAGGCATGCCCGGCGTGGGTTGCCAAGGATCGACGAGCCGGGATCGAAGCCGCCGTCGCCGAGGGGGCAAAGGTGGTGATCCTCGACGACGGGTTCCAGAATCCCACCGTCGTCAAGGACCTTTCCCTTGTCGTCGTCGATGGCGGAGCCGGCTTCGGCAACAATCGCGTCATCCCGGCGGGACCCTTGCGTGAATCCGTTTCCCACGGTCTCGCCCGCGCCGATGCCGTCGTGGTCATGGGCGAGGGCAACGCCGACGTCACCTCGCAGGCCGGCGATCTCCCGGTGCTGCGGGGAGGCCTGAGCCCCACCGCGGCGTCGGACCATCTCGTCGGCCACCCGGTCGTCGCCTTCGCCGGCATCGGCCGCCCGGCGAAATTCTTCGAGACGCTGCGTGCGCTCGGCAGCCGGGTCGAATCGACGTCAGCGTTTCCGGATCACCATCCCTTCACCGACGGAGACATCGATTCCCTGTCCGCCCGCGCCGAGGCCGCCGGCGCCAAGCTTGTCACCACGGCCAAGGATGCAAAGCGCCTGCCGCCCACGGGCAAGGCAATCGAAGTCTTGACCGTTGCCGTCGCATGGGAGAAGGATACGGCGCTCGAATTGCTCCTCTCTCCGGTTCTCGACCATGCCTGCTGAGTCGCCGTCCGGCAGCCGCCGGATTCTCTACTGGTTCCAGGCCGCTGTCGCGCGGGCGCTGTTCGGAATCGCCCGGATGTTGCCGCTCGATACGGCGTCCGCGGTGGGCGGCTGGCTGGGTCGGTCCATCGGACCCCGGTTCGGCAAGAGCAAGCTGGCGCGGCGCAACCTTGCCCGCGCCTTCCCGGAAAAGTCCCCCGCCGAGATCGAAGCCATCGTCCGTGGCATGTGGGACAACCTGGGGCGCACCGCTTTCGAGTATCCCAACCTCGACCGCGAGCCGCTGATGGCCAGCGGCCGGGTCGAATTGCGCGGTATCGAGCACTTCGAGGCCATGCGCGACGACGGCCGCTCCGGCATCCTGTTCTCCGGCCACTTCGCCAATTGGGAGGTGATGGGCCTGTGCTCGGCCGAGGGCGGAGCACCGCTCAACCTTATCTACCGGGCACCCAACAACCCGTTCATGAGCTGGCTCTATCACCACCGGCGTTCCGGCGAGGCGGAGATGATCCCCAAGGGCTCGGCCGGGGCCAAGCGGGCGCTCGAACTGCTCAAGGGCACGGCCCATTTGGGCATGCTCGTCGACCAGAAAATGAACGACGGCATCCCCGTGCCGTTCTTCGGCCGCGACGCGATGACCGCGCCGGCACTGGCCCAGTTCGCCTTCCGTTACGAGTGTCCGGTGCTGCCGGCACGCATCGAGCGCACCAACGGTGCCCGCTTCCGGCTCACCGTGTTCCCGCCGATGGCGTTCGAGAAGACCGGCGACCGCAAGGCCGACATCACCAACGCCATGGCCGCCGTCAACGCGCTATTCGAAAGCTGGATCCGCGAACGCCCCGAACAATGGCTCTGGGTTCACCGCCGCTGGCCGGACTGACCGGCGGATGGCATCGGCCCGACGAGCAGTTCGGGATCGAGGGCGACGTCGAACAGACTGACCCCCCAATGCAGGTGCGGACCGGTGGCGCGGCCGGTCATGCCGACGGTACCGATGATGTCGCCTTGCTCCACACGATGTCCCGCCGCGACGGCAATCGTGTGCATGTGAATGTAGACGCTGGTGAGGCCATGGCCATGGTCGATCATCACCGTCTTGCCGGTGAGAAGCATGCCGGCATGGACGAGCGCTACCGTTCCGGCCGCGGCGGCACGCACGGGCGTCCCGGTCGACGCGGCGATGTCGACCCCGGTGTGGGGGCTGCGGGGCGCGCCGTTGAGGATGCGCTGACTGCCGAAGATGCCGGTGATGGTCCCGATCAGCGGCCAAGCGAAGCCCTCTTCGAAAAAGGGCTCCTCGCTGTCCCCGCGGCGCACGGCGACGATGAGTTCGCGCTCCGCGGCGATGCGTTCGAGGTCTTCCGGCGGTGGCGTCACCTTGCGCGGCGGCAGGCCGTCGATCCGCTGGATCTTCCAGTCTCGGCGGGTGACGGCCAGGGCCAGGGTCTCGGTCGCGCTGTCTTTGGCGGTGACCTTCAGCTCCGACTGATCGGCGGCATCCCGTCCGAAACCGAGCAGGAACCGCCCCTCGTCGGAGACGCGCACCGGCCGGCCGTCCAAGCTGACCTTTGCGCCCGGCGTCGTCGTGCCGACAACGAGGCCGCCCTGGACCAACGGCCCCTCCAGCCGCACCTCCGCACGCGCTGGCGCCGCCACAGCCATCGCCAAAACCAGCGCGGCGACTAGCTGAACCATCTTCACAGCAGCGATCCCTGATCGTCGTCGGATGGACGCGCCTTCGGTTTCGCACGTGGCCTCTGCGGTCCACCGCCGTCTGCCGTGGCGGGTGTCGCCCCGTCCTGGAATTCGAGCGACAGCGCCATTCCCGGCTTGACCGCCGCGGCGCGGGCGATCGTCTCGCCGGTTGCCGTCCGCACGACCGCGTAGCCGCGCTCCAGGACCCGCTGGTAGGAAAGGCTTTCCAGCAGCGCGCCGGCCCGTTCGATCCGGCTTTGCCGGTCGCGCAGCGCCGCCGTTGCCGCGGTGACGAGGGCCCGCGTTTCCGCCGCGAGACGGCTACGGCCATGGTCGATCATCGGCCTAGGGGTCGCGAGTTGGCCACTCAACGCGGCGACTAGATTCCGCCGCCGATCCAGCCCGACCGCAAGACCATTGGACAACCGCTCGGCCCAGTCGTCGAGACGCTGTCGCGCCTCCTCGACCAGCCGGCCGGGTCGGGGCAGCCCCCGCGCCAGACCTTCGACCCGGGTGCGGCGTTCGGTGAACAGGCGGTTGGCGGCGCCGACAAGGCGGGTACCCGAGTCCATGACCTGGGCCAAGAGCTCGATGCGCACCGGCACGGCCATCTCGGCCGCCGCCGTCGGTGTCGGCGCCCGGCGGTCGGCGGCGAAGTCGATGAGCGTGGTGTCGGATTCGTGGCCGACGGCGGAGATCACTGGAATGGCGCTCGTCGCCGCCGCTCGGACGACGATTTCCTCGTTGAACGCCCAGAGGTCCTCGAGGCTTCCACCGCCGCGTCCGACAATCAGCAGGTCGGGCCGGGGCACCAGTCCGTCTTTCGGAAGCGCGTTGAAGCCGTTGATGGCGGCGGCGATCTCGGCCGCGGCGCCTTCGCCTTGCACCAGCACCGGCCACAGCAGCACACGGCGCGGGAACCGGTCGGCGAGGCGGTGCAGGATGTCGCGAATCACCGCGCCCGTCGGAGAGGTGACGACGCCGATCACCTCGGGGAGGAACGGCAGCGGCTTCTTGCGTTCGGAGTCGAACAGACCCTCGGCGGTCAGGGCGCGGCGACGATCCTCCAGGAGCTTCAGCAGCGCGCCTTCGCCGGCGAGATCCATGGACTCGACGACGATCTGATATTTCGACCGACCTGGGTAAGTGGTCAGCCGGCCGGTCGCGACCACTTCCATACCGTCCTCGGGTGCGAGGCCGAGCCGGCCCGCGGCGCCGCGCCAGCACACGCCGTCGAGCACCGCGTCGGCATCTTTCAGGGAGAAATAAAGGTGGCCGGAGGCGGCTCGCTTGAAGCCGGAAATCTCACCCCGAACGCGCACGCGATCGAACGACTCCTCGACCCGCCGCTTCAGGGCGAGCGACATCTCACTGACCGAAAGGACGGGCAGGTTGTGATCGCCGTCGCCGGTGATAGGATGGTCCGCCATTCAAGGCCAGTATGAACCAACCGAACCCGTGCGCGAAAGAAGTACGGGATAAAGGAGAATTCCCGGATGATCGTGCTCGTGGTGGGGTCCGGCGGACGTGAACACGCGCTCTGCTGGGCGATCGCGAAATCACCGCTTTGCGACAAACTCTATTGCGCACCCGGTAACGCCGGCATTGCCGGTATCGCCGAATGTGTCCCGGTCGGCGCCGAAGACATTGCCGGAATCGTACGCTTCGCCAAGGACTCGAACGTCGATTTCGCCGTCGTCGGCCCGGAGATGCCGCTGGTCGCCGGCCTCGTCGACGCCCTGGAGAAGGCGGGCATCAAAGCCTTCGGTCCGAGCGCAGCCGCCGCCCGCATCGAGGGTTCCAAGGGATTCATGAAGGACCTCTGCGCCCGCTACGACATCCCGACCGCGGCGTATGGCCGTTTCGACGAACCGGACCAGGCGAAGGAGTTCATCCTCCGCCAGGGCACACGGGTCGTGGTCAAGGCGGACGGACTGGCCGCCGGTAAGGGCGTCATCGTCTGCCACAACGAGAACGAGGCCTACGCCGCCATCGACCACATCATGATCGAATCGGCGTTCGGCGAGGCCGGCGCCGAGGTTGTGATCGAGGAGTTCCTCGAGGGCGAGGAGGCGAGCTTCTTCGCTCTCGTCGACGGCGAGCGTGTCCTGCCGTTGGCGTCGGCCCAGGACCACAAGCGCGCCCACGACGGCGACGAGGGACCCAACACCGGCGGTATGGGCTCGTACTCGCCGGCGCCGGTGGTCACCGAGGATCTGACCAAGAAAATCATGGAGCGCATCATCGATCCGACCGTCGCGGCGATGAGGGCCGAAGGCCATCCGTACAAGGGCCTTCTCTACGCCGGGCTGATGATCAAGGATGGCGAGCCGAAGGTCCTGGAGTTCAACGCCCGCTTCGGCGATCCCGAGTGCCAGCCGTTGCTGATGCGGTTGAAGTCGGACCTGCTCCCGGCGCTCGTCGCCTGCGCCGACGAAAAGATCAATTCCGTTGATCTGGAATGGTACGACGACGCCGCACTTCTTGTCGTGATGGCGACCCAGGGCTATCCCGGCTACTACCCGAAAGGTTCCGAAATCCGCGGTATCGAAGATGCCGATGCGCTTGACGGCGTCGTCGTCTTCCATGCCGGAACCAAGTCCGACGACGGCCGGATTATTGCCGACGGCGGTCGGGTCCTTGGAGTCACCGCCCGCGCCTCGACCGTCGCCGAGGCACAGAAGCTGGCCTACGACGCCGTCGACCGCATCGACTGGCCGGAAGGGTTCTGCCGCCGCGACATCGGCTGGCGGGCGATCGACCGGTAGGAGTTGGCGGTCCCCGAACCGAACCCATATGTGAGGGAACCGGCAAACGGCGCCGTGGCGATCGCATGCGGAGAATTCATATGGACGACAAGACGCGCATCGAACTGGAGGCGGCGGCGTTCCGCGGCCTCGTCGAGCACCTTCGACGGCGCACCGACGTGCAGAACATCGACCTGATGAACCTCTCCGGGTTCTGCCGCAACTGTCTCTCCAAGTGGTACCGCGCCGCCGCCCAGGAGCGCGGCATCGAGATGAGCGACCCCGAGGCCCGCGAAATCATCTACGGCATGCCGTTCGATGAATGGAAGGCCGCCTATCAGACCGAGGCGAGTGAGGAACAGAAACAGCGCTTCGAGGAAACCAAGCCGCTCCACGCGGTCATCGCCGGGCACTGATCGGCGGACGACTCCGGCCATTCGGTCGCCTCAGCGTTTGTCCTGAAAGAAAGCCCGCAGCAGGTATCCGGCTTGGCTCTCGCCAACTCCACCGACCACTTCTGGGCGATGGTGGCAGGTCGGCTGTTCGAAGAACCGTGCGCCGTGCTCGACGCCGCCACCCTTGGGATCGTACGCGCCGAAGGTGAGCCGGCGGATACGCGCGAACGAGATTGCCGCTGCACACATGGCGCAGGGTTCGAGGGTGACGTAGAGGTCGCACTCGGGGAGCCGAGGCGCACCGACGCGTTCCGCCGCGGCGCGAATGGCGAGAACCTCGGCGTGCGCCGTGGGATCGTTCAGTTCCTCGACCCGGTTGCCCGCGGCGGCAAGCACGGTATCCGTCGGGATTTCGACGACCACTGCGCCAACAGGCACCTCGCCGCGCCGGAAGGCAGCTTCGGCTTCGGCAAGCGCGGCGCTCATGAACGGGTTGTCCGCCATCCGCGCACCATGTGGGCAGCGGCCGATCGAATCAAGCGCTGGCCCACAGGGATCGGTCAGCCTAGATTGCCCGGCATGGCAAAACCCTTGATCGGCATCACCGTGGATTCGGAGGACGGCGGCGGCTACTCGGCATTTCCGTGGCTGGCGCTCCGACGCAATTACGCCTCCGCCGTGGTCCGCGCCGGGGGCGTTCCAGTGATGCTGCCCCACGAACCTGAACGCGTCGATGACTACGCCGCTACGCTCGACGGCCTGCTCGTCTCGGGTGGCGATTTCGACGTCGACCCGGCCTTGTTCGGTGCTGCCGAGCGCCACCCGAAGGTCGCCACCAAGGACGGCCGTACCGCCTTCGAGGCGGCGATGGTTAGGGCTGCCCTGGCCGGAGACAAGCCGGTACTGGGCATCTGCGGCGGACAGCAACTGCTCCATGTTGTACTCGGCGGCACGCTGATCCAGCATATCCCCGATGAGGTGGAAAACGCCCTCGCCCACGAGCAGCCCAACGCCCGTGACGAGCCGGGCCACGCCGTCGCCATCGTCGCCGGCACAATGCTCGCCGAGATCGTCGGCGTGGGTGAGATGGTGGTGAACAGCGCCCACCACCAGGCGGCCAAGGACGTCCCCGAGGGCGTGATTGTCAATGCCCGCGCGCCGGACGGCGTCATCGAGGGGATCGAGACGTCCGCGCATCGGTTCTGCATCGGTGTCCAGTGGCATCCGGAGTTCGAGCTGTCAGACGGCGACCGGCGGATCTTCGACGCCTTCGTCGACGCCGGCCGCCGGTGATGAGCAAGGCCAAAACCGAATCCGCTCCCGCCAGCGCCGGCGAGCGGGTCGCCAAGGTCATCGCTCGCGCCGGCCTGTGCTCGCGCCGCGAGGCCGAGCGGTGGATCGCCGACGGCCGGGTCGCGGTCAACGGTGCAGTGCTCGACGCCCCGGGGGTCACGGTCGGTGCATCAGATAGTGTCACCGTTGACGGCCAACCGTTGCCCGAAAGGGTCGCGGCCCGGCTCTGGCGCTACCACAAGCCCGAAGGACTGGTGACCACCCACCGCGATCCCGACGGGCGGCCGACCGTGTTCGATGCACTGCCGGCGGACCTCGGCCGGGTGATCTCCATCGGCCGGCTCGATATTGCCTCCGAAGGCCTGCTGCTGCTGACCAACGACGGCGGCCTGGCCCGCCGGCTGGAACTGCCGGCGACGGCCTGGACACGGCGCTACCGGGTGCGTGCCTTCGGCCGTGTCGATGGAGCCGCACTCGACGGGCTGGCCCGCGGGGTCACCGTCGACGGCGTCCGCTACGGGAAAATCGAAGCCGCCATCGATCGCCTGCAAGGTTCCAACGTCTGGCTGACCGTCGCGCTGAAAGAGGGTAAGAACCGCGAGGTGCGCCGGGCGCTCGAGCATATCGGCCTCGCGGTCAACCGGCTGATCCGCGTCGCCTATGGCCCCTTCCAGCTGGGCGGGCTCAAGCGGGGCGAGGTCGCCGAGGTGCCGGCGAAGGTGCTGCGCGACCAACTCGGCGAGCGGCCGCGCAAAGAAAAGGACAAGACGCGGTGAGAATCGTCGGCGGACGGCACCGGGGCCGGCCTTTGCGCGCGCCCCTCGACGGAATTCGCCCGACCGCCGATCGCGTCCGCGAGGCCGTGTTCAACGTCCTCGAGCATGGCATCGATTGGAACGGGTCCGCCGGTGCCAGCGTGATCGACCTCTTCGCCGGAACCGGCGCGATGGAGTGGACGCCCCCCATCTAACGGCGTCATCTGCGCCAGGAAGAAACGCACGCTGGGTGCGTTCGATCAACGAAGGAGAGCGTCCGTGGAACACGTTACCATCATCGGCATCGATATCTCA
>Ga0209790_1000145_pt1 | contig 13955 bp, 15 predicted proteins | sample WorMetG1aBELIZE2_FD_187420 | JGI IMG/M metagenome (GOLD analysis project Ga0209790, IMG submission 187420) | Marine gutless worms symbiont microbial communities from Max Planck institute for Marine Microbiology, Germany - Inanidrilus... ... | reverse complement strand
GCCGAGCGCCCTAAACACGCCCTTCCACTCCCCCGCCTTCTTCTGCCGGAACAGCCGCATGGTCGGATACCACGGGCTGTCATTGCGGTCCCGTAGCCATCGCCAGTCCGGCGCAAATGGCAACAGCGTCCACACCGGCCGGGCCATGGCTCCGGCGAGGTGAACGACGGCGGTGTCGACCGAAATCACCAGATCGAGTTCTGCGACGGCGGCGGCGGTGTCGGCGAAATCATCGAATTGGCCGCCGAGGTCGACGATCTCATCGGAAAACCCTGCGTCCTGGATCTGCTCGCGCCCGTCGCCGACCTGTAGCGAGTAGAACCGGCAGCCCGGCGTGTCGATCAGCGCCTTGAACAGCTGCAGTTCGACCGAGCGGTTGTGGTCGTTGCGGTGGGTGGCGCTGCCAGCCCAGGCGATGCCGACTTTGAAACCGTCGCCGTCAACGGAAACCGACCGTCCCGGCAGCGGCCTGATATAGGGGTCGTCCGCGGGGAGGGTCTCGAGGTCGGTAGCAAAGATGCCGGGCAGGCTGAGCAGAGGCGCGTGCACGTCGAAGGCCGGCAAAGGCTCGCCACTGGCGACGACCCGTTCGATCCCGGGCATCGGCGCGACCAAGGCGCGCAGCTCCGGCTGGCACTCGACGATGATGCGGCCGATACGCGCCGCAACCTTCGGAACATAGCGGATGAAATGCAGGGTATCGCCCACTCCCTGCTCGGCGTGCAGAAGGATTGTCGCCGATGGCCGCGGCGTGCCGTCCCATTGCGGCTGCGAGAAGTCGCGCTTCGGCGAGGTGAAATCGGCCTTTCGCCAACGCCATTCGAATTCCGGCCAACCCTCGCGCAGACGCCCAGCCGAGAGCAGCGCCAGGGCCCGGTTCCAGTGGAACAGCGCGCTTTCCGGCGCCAGCGAAACCGCTCGGTCGAAAGCGGCAAGGGCTTCCTCGAGATCGCCGAGGTCGACCAGGGCGACGCCGAGATTTCCCAAGGCTTCGGCATAGTCCGGATTGCTTTCCAAGGCGCGGCGATACGAGGCGATGGCCTCTTTGGCACGCCCTTGTTCCCGCATACCGACCCCGAGGCTGTTGTGGGCCTCGGGCCAGTCGGGATCGATTTTCAGGGCATGGGCGTAACTCTCGAAGGCTTCGTCGGTGCGCCCCAGTTCGCGCAACGTGATGCCGAGGTTGACGTGCGCCCGTGCATAGTCGGGCTGCACGCGGATCGCCCTCCGGTATGCCGCAGCGGCGGGCTCCGCCTCGCCGCGAGCGCGAAGAGCATTGCCCAGGTTGTTGTGGATGTCCGCGTGTCCCGGATCGACCAGCAGTCCGCGTTCGAGAACGTCGATGGCGTCATCGGCCCGGCCGAGGTCGATGAGGGCCAGGCCGAGATTGGCGTAGGCGGTCACCGACGTGGGATCGGCGGCGATGGCGCGGCGATAGGCAACAACGGCACCGTCTCCCTTCCCGCTGTCGCGAAGGGCGTTGCCGAGATTGAACCAGGCGCCCGCATGTCCAGGCGCCACCGCCACCGCCCGCCGATAGGCGGCGATGGCCCGCGGCACCATGCCCAACCTCCGGTAGATGACGCCGAGGTCACTGAAGATGTTGGGATCCCCCGGCGCAGCACGAGCAGCGCGGGCGATGGCGGCGGCGGCGGCTCGGTTGTCGCCGGCCGCGGCCAGGGCGACGCCCTCGGCATGCAGGGCTCGGGCATCTGGACGACGGCTCATTCCCGTGCCGCCACCCACCACCGGGCGTCGGCGAGAACGACGGACGTCTCGACCTGCCGCTCGGGGATGGTCCAATACCGGCGCAGAAGTCGTGTTTTCGTCTCGGTGTCGGTCAAGCGGAACCCATGCCGTTCGTAAAAACGGACTGCCCACGTCGCCGCCGCCCATGTGCCGACGAGCACGGGCGTGCCAAGACCGACAAGGACCGCCGCCATGAGCCGGCCGCCGATACCGGCGCCGCGGCGATCGGTGCGAACATACGCATGACGGATCAGAGTGACGTCGTCGACCGGTTGCACGCCCATGACGCCGACGAGCCGGCCGTCTTCCGCAAGTCCCGTAAACGCGACTCCGGCTTCGATCTCGCCGGCGAGGTGGGCCTCGCTCATATACGGATCACGCCAGCGGTCGGCGGGGATGACACCTCGGTAGGCTTGGGCGCCGTCATTGATGATGGCGTGTATGTCGGCGAAATCCGCGCCGCCCAGGGCTCTGATCTCCGGCGTACCCGACGTCACCCAACCGAACCCGCGAACTCGAACCCGGCATCGCCGACGGCGCGGGCGATGGTGTCAGGATCAACAGCGCCCTCGACCGTCACCGCCTTGCCTTCGAGGTCGACCTTGACCCGCGCACCGGGCGCAGCCGCGCCGATGGCATTGGTCACCGACGCCGCGCAGCCTTCACACGACATGCCGAGAACACGGTAGACGGCCATCGCACATCCTCCCCTTCGCTTGTGTCCAACACCATCGGCCCTCCACCCCCCGGAGTGTCAAGACCCCGATGCACTGGCGAGGGCACTGACGGGGACCAGGACGAATCCCCGCCGTTCGAGATCGCCGAGCCAGCCGGCCAATGCCGTCAGTGTCGCATCGCGCGGATGGCCGATGGCGACGGCCGAGCCACTGCGCCGGGCGATCCGTTCGACCTCGGCAAGTCGGGCCTTCACCGCATCGACATCGCCGACGTTGTCGAGGAACACGTTGCGCTCGACGACCGGAACGCCCGCGCGGCGCGCAAGTTTGGCAGCAACCGTGCGACCCGTCGTCCGCGAATCCAAGAACATCAGCCCGCGCCGCTTCAATTCGGTCATCAGCACGCCGACGCCTTCCGCGTCGGCGGTGAACTTGCTGCCCATGTGGTTGTTGATGCCGACGTAACCGTCGAAGCGCGCCAATCCCCAGTCCAGGCGGCGGCGCAACTCGTCGGCACCAGCATCGCTCGTCAGAACGTTGGGGCCCGGATCGACGCTGGCACTGGCCGGCTCCATGCCGACGTGTAGCATCAGTTCGTGCCCGGCGGCACGGGCGACGGCGGTCTGCTCGGCGAGACCGTCGGCATAGGTGAGAAACGACAGGGTCAGCGGCCCTTTCAGGCCGATGGCCCGGGCGGTGCGCCGCCGGTCGATGCCGAGATCATCGATGACCACGGCGATCATCGGCCACCCGCCGGTATCGGGTGTCGGTACCGCATATCGGGGCCACGGCGGCAGGGCCGCCAAGGCCGCCACCTGCTGGCCGGCCGGAAGCCGAGCTTTGGCCGGCGGCGGCTGTGCCGGCCGGGTCGGCCTCGGAACCGGCGGTTCGTAGATGGAGTCGGGCAAGGCCTCTTCGTAGGCCCGGGCTTTCATCGACGGCGGTATCGCGCCGGGTTCGGGCAACAAGGGCGCATCCGGAATGGTGACCAGTTCGGGCGGCGGCGCCTAGGTCTTGTACCAGGGCGTCGGTGCTGCCCGCTCCCCGTCGGCGCCGCGATCCACCGCTACCGAAGGCGTTTCATCGTCTTTCACCAGCAAGCCGAACCCGTAGCCGCCGACCACGGCGACAAGGACGACCACCACCCATATGACCTGTCGGCGGGGATTGGGACGGTAACCCTGACGGCGGTCCGCTTTGGCTTTGACGTTGGGCACGCTCTGCCGAACACTTCCACCGCGCGGCGCCGGTTTCAGACTGGCCGAATCCGCGCTCTCCGCGGGATTCGGCTGTCGGATCGTAGACGGAAAGGGAGTCCTTGGAAAATGCTCAAGACGACGCTTGCCGCCGCTACCCTCGTGGCCGGTCTAGCCGCCGTGCTCGCAGTGGTCGGTGCCGACGAGGCGCGCACCGATACGTCGGCCTTCACCATCGCCCTGACGGCGGCGCCCGCCGGCGAAACCCCGGTCATCGCCATTGTCGACACCGGCACCGGAAAGGTGCGGTCGTGCTGGCTTACGGGGCCCGTGTCGAAGCCCAACTGCTCGCAATGGAGCGACTGAAACGTTCCTAGGAGCGCCTATGCGCGAGCGTGACGGCCGGGGGAAAAACCAGCGAACGCCTTCAGGTCGTCGGCGACCAGCGGCATGCTGAACAAATAGCCCTGGACGCTGTCGCATCCCCAGGCCCTCAGCATCTCGAACTGGACCTCCGTCTCGATACCCTCGGCGGTGACAGTGAGGCCGAGACTGTGGCCCATGACGACGATGGCTTCGGCAATGGCGGTGCGGTCGAGATCGGCAGTGATGTCGCGAACGAAGGAGCTGTCCACCTTCAGTGTATCGACGGCAAAGGCGCGGAGCTGGCTCAGCGACGAGTAGCCGGTTCCGAAGTCGTCGATCGACAGCTTGACGCCCAGCCCACGCAGCTCTTCCAGCGTTTTCGCCGCCGCCGGCACGTCCGCCATCAGGGTGCTCTCGGTGATCTCCAGATCGAGGACCCCAGGCGGCAGTCCCGAATCGTCGAGCGCGCCCCGCACAATGTCGACGAACTCCGGCCCCTGCACCTGCCGGCCCGACGTGTTGACCTGCATGCGATGCAGGTCAACACCCTCGTCGCGCCACTGCCGCGCCTGCAGGCACGCCGTGCGCATCACCCACTCGCCAATCGGAATGATGAGCCCGGTTTCTTCGGCGACGGATATGAATCGGTCCGGCGCCACTGCGCCGAGCTCTTCGTCGTTCCAGCGCAGCAGCGCCTCGACGCTCACCAGACCGCCGGTCCGGGAATCGATGATTGGCTGGTAGACGAGGTAGAGATCGTCTCGGGCAAGCGCGTGGCGCAGGCGCGATTCGAGGTCCATGCGCTCGACGATGTGCTGGTTGATTTCCGGCGTGAAGAACTGGAAGGCGTTGCGGCCTTTGCGCTTCGAGAGGTGCATCGCGGCATCGGCATTGCGCAGCAGGATGCTCGGGTCGTCGCCGTCACCCGGGTAGATGGCGATGCCCATGCTTGGCGTGACATGGAAATCGTAGCTGCCGATGGCGAACGGCTTGGCGAAAGCTTCCATGATCTTTCGCGCGACGAACTCGACGTCACTGGGCTGATGCATCGCCGGCAACACGATGACGAATTCATCGCCGCCGGTCCGTGAGACGGTATCGGTCTCGCGCACGCAATCGGTCAGGCGCTGAGCGGCCTGTTTCAAGAGAACGTCACCCTCGGCATGGCCTAGCGTATCGTTGACGTTCTTGAAGTTGTCCAGGTCGACGAACACGACGGCAAGCGAGTCGTTCTCGCGGCGCGCCCGCGAAAGACCCTGGTTGAGCCGGTCGAGAACGAGAACGCGGTTCGGCAGGCCGGTTAGCGGATCGAAGTTCGCCTGGTGGAACAGCCGCTCCTCATACTCCTTGCGGACGCTGATGTCCTCCTTGACGGCGATGTAGTGGGTGATCGTTCCGTCGGCAGCCTTGATCGGCGAAATCGACGCGTACTCCCAGTATCGCCGGCCGTCCTTGCGGACATTGAGGAACTCGCCACGCCACTCGCGCCCCGAAGAGATGGTCTGCCACAGATCGTCGTAGTCGGCCTTCGGTGTGTGCCCCGACTTGAGGATGTTCGGTTTGCGGCCGATAACCTCGTCGAGGCTGTAGCCGGTGATCTCAAGGAACTTCGGGTTGGCATATTCGATGTGTCCCCCGGTGTCGGTGATCACCACCGAAGCCGGGCTTTGCTCCACCGCGCGCGAGAGCTTTCGCAGACTGTCCTTGGCGTGCTTGCGTTCGTTGAGGTCGGTGAACACGCCGAGGGCACCAAGGATGACCTCCTCGTCGTTCTCGTCGAACGGCAACTGGACACCCGTTTCCGATTGATCTCCCAGCACCAAGGCGCAATCGGAGCGGGGATCGAATCCCCAGAGGATGAAGGGCACGCCCATGGCCGCGGCGATGGCGTCGGCCTGTGGTCCCATGGACGTGGACGCGTTGACGAACGCGAACTGCGGCGGGTCGCCGAGATCGAGGAAACCCGGCGCCTCGCCGGCCGGAAACCCGAGCGCGTGCACGACCCGCAGCGGTTCGCCGTCTCCATCGCGCCGCAGGATGACCGCTCGGCCGCTGACCGTCGAATCGATGACGATCTCCAGGAACCGCCGGCCGATCTCTTCCTCCGAACCGCTTTCGTCGATGACGCTGTAGGCCTCGCTGACCAGCTTGGCGACGGTACGCGCGCGCCGCGCTTCGCGCCGCGCCATGCCCTGCTGCTCCTGGAGCCGGAGCACACGATCGCCCAGGTCGTCCGCCTGACGGCGGTAAAAGTCGCGTTCCTGCTCCAGTTCGAACAGAGGATGGGTTTTGGGTTCCCCGTTCATGCCGCCTCCGCCCGGCACAGCACCGTCAGCACGCCGGTCCAATCGAGCGGCCGGCTGCGCCCCATCAGTGGAGCGATCTCGACCCCCGAATAGAAACCGAGCACCGGAACACGACCCTCGAACGCTCCGGTGATGGCGTCGGCCTCCTCGGAAGGCGCGCCGCTGAACGCGGCGGACCGGCCCGCACAATCGATATAGAACGCCAGAAGGGCGTCGCAACCGGAGATAGCGTCGCTCATCGCCGCCGCCCCTCGCGAGGCGGATTCGAGCATCAGGTCGTTGTCGCGCGACATGACCTGGACCTTGGTGCCAACGGCGAAATCGGGCTCGAACAGGGTGATCGAGCCGGCGTCGGGGTCGACAGTGAGGATCAATCGGTTGACGTAGGCCGCTTCGTCATAGGGCGCGAACGGATCACCGTGCTTGCGGCCCAACGTCGCCCGGAGAGAAAGCTCGGGGATACGGCCCGGCTGCGCCGCCAGTCCGAACTTGTCGACCAAGGTTTCGAGGGCCGGACGTCCGTCGAGTTCGAATACCTGGGCGCCTTCGATGCGGGTGATCTCGAGGAAGGAGCTGACCGGGACGCACCCGTGCAGCACTGAGGTGACTGCCCTGTACACCCGAGGAAGGACGACGGCGACGCAGGCGTGTCTGGCAACGCCCTCGCCAGTAAATACATAGCTGTCCTCGATCTGGAAATCGCTGACCGTGCCCGCGCCCACCAGATGGACCGGTACGTCTCCCAGAACCTCGTAAAGCCCGTCGAGCATCACGCTCGCCGGATGCAGGATCGGCGGTGGCGACGAAGCAACGCTGTCGTAGAACAGGAGAACGACGTTGTCGGCATCAGCCGTGTCGCGAAGACGCGCGCCGAGACGGGCGCCAAGGGCTCGCTCACCCTCATCGAGGCCCGCCTCCACGAGAATCGGCGGCGCCGGCAGCGAGCCGGGGAACACGGCGACCGCGCACTCGAACCCCGTGTAGCCGACCTCGCCGCCGGTGATTGTGCCGATAGCAGAACCGCCGACCACGGGAAGGCTACCCAGATCTTCGCGTAAGGCCGCGAGCACCGCCTCGGGGTCGTGCCGGCCGCCGCAAAATGCCAGCGCCCATGCCGCGGTTTCGCCGTCCGTCATCGCTTCGCGCACCTTCTCCGCACACTCGTGCCCGGCAGCGGCCGAGTCGGAATGGCGGCTATGGCCGACGGTCTACGCCGGGTCTGTATCCGCCGAAAGCCGTATTGGTGCCCTTCAAACCGAGATGCAGAAGGCCTGTGTCGAGCTGGGCGGGCGTTTCGAGCAGTCCTGGAAGTACAACGATCAAGGAATGCAGTGGGGCCGGGTGCTGTCTTGCTCAACCAGCATGGGCACTGTCACCTGTCAGGACAGGATTTGCCAGAGCATCCAGAGCACCCGCCCGGACTTGACCCAGCGTCGCGGGGACGGGCCGTTGGACGGACCCGAGCGACAGCGCCTCGACGTTCCCGATCAATTCGGCGGATTTCGCCAGCGCCCTTGCCGCGCTTGCGGAGAACTGAATCCAGCTTGCGGAACGGGTGGCTCCCTTGGGAGTTGTTGGATGGGCGTGGCCCAAGGTGGAAAACGGAGGCGTTTTCCATTCCACGCCCTATCCGACCTCGATCCAAATACAGCGCCGATTGCCTGGAGCCGCCGCGACGCACCGCTCGGCCCTCGTGCCCAGGCCCCCAATGGCTTAGCTCAGAAGGATTCAAGAGGGACGCAAAAACGCTCCGAAGCGCTTCGGCGGCCACTCAGTCGACACCGAGGTCGTCGGCATCCACCTCTTCGCCCGTCGCTGCTGACAGTTCGTCGGCGAGCATCGCGGCGAAGCGCCCGCCGCCGCGGGTCGACACCCAGCCCATTTCGTCGTCGTAGTCGAAGTGCGACGCGCCGCTAACCGGCGAAGACATCCAGATCTGGCGATTGGGGCCGTGCTTGTTGATCACATACTCACCGCCGCCGTCGACTTCGATGGTCAGGATTCCGTTCTGCAGGTCGACGTCGAGGTAATCACCCAAGGTCTCATCCACGGCTTCCATGAGTGCCGAAAGGGTCTTGTCGGCCAATGTCTCGAAGGCGCTGTCGTCCATGTCCAGGCGATCCCGCGGCTCATTTCCGGATATCCCCGTATGGCATCCCCGCCGCGGGCGTGCAAGGTCCAACGGCTGGCCTCTTGCGCGGTTTGCGGCGCTCGCCTATATACGGGCCGCAGATTCCGGAGCGGCGCGATGAAGAAAGACATTCACCCCGAATACCATGAGATCACGGTCCAGATGACCGACGGCTCGACGTTCACCACGCGCTCGACCTGGGGCAGCGAGGGGGACACCCTGCGTCTCGACATCGATTCGAAGACGCACCCGGCTTGGACCGGCGTGCACCGGCTGGTCGACAGTGGCGGGCGCCTGGCCAAGTTCAACAAGAAGTTCAAGGATTTCGGCCTGAAGACCTAAGGTCGCGGCCGCGGCCACGGTCGATGCGGCGGTGGTGCTCTTTTGACACGGCGTCCGGCCAATGGCCTCGCTCCCATTTGATCACGATATTGTTCCATTGCGGCGCTTTGGTACAATCAGTTGTGGGAAAGTCCGCCTTTCCCGGGGATGAGGGCATGTAAGGCCTCCTTCCGGACAGGGGCCCGAAACCCGCGGTACGGCCGCGGACTCGAACGACCGGAACCAGCATGGCTCTAGCCGACCGCGAAGTGACCTACGAGGTCCACGTCAAGCAGCAAGGACGCTGGACCATGCAGGCGCGCTACGACGACGGGCAGGAAGGCGCGGCGGTCGAAGAAGCGAAGAACCTGGAGAGCATGCCGGGGATCTCCGCGACCAAGGTGATTCGCGAATCCTACGATCCGGAAGAAGGCACCAGCCTCGAGACCACCGTCTACAAGAGTTCGGAACGCGCCGAATACGAGGCAAAGAAAGCGGCGTCTGCCGCTCCGCGAGCATCGCGGCCGGCACCGGCGCCGCCTCCGCCGCCCGGGCCTGCGCCCGGACCTGCGCCGGCACCCGCCGCGGCACCGAAACGACCGCGCCCCGAGCGGGGTCCGACCACAGATGCCTGGGACGATTTCGAAGCCGACGAGAAGGAGAAGTCCACGGTCGGCGGGATTGCCACCAAGATCGGCCTGATCACTGTGTTCTCCGTCGCCACGGCGACGCTGGCGACGATGATGACGGGTCACTATCTCGGCCACATCGTGCTGATGGGCTACGACCTGGGCGACGCCAAGACCCTGGTCGGGCTGTTCATCGCGGTGTTCCTGCTGACCGCAGTGCCGACATCCTTCATCTTCCTCTCCAAGGAAAGCTTGGACTCCGCCGGTGGCGCGGCGCGCAAGGGCGGACGCCGCAAGAGCGGTGCGGCCAGTGCGTCGGCGAGCGGTAGCGCCACATCGGCTTCTGCATCGAAGGAGTCGGGCGCCGATCTCGATTCGGCCATCGACCGGGCGGTGAAGCGGGGTCTCGATCTCGAGGCGGAGGGCAAGAGCACCCCCATCGACACGGAGGTGGGCTCGAAGGGCGACCTCGGCGATACGCCGGTTCCCAAACCCGGTGACTCGGGAAAGCCGGGAGAGCCCAAGGCCGACGACGCCGAAGCGCCGAAGCCCGAACCCGAGCAGGAACAGTCGGAGGCCACGGAAGAAGAGCAGGAACCGGAAAAGAAGCCGCTGTCGCCGGCGGCCGAAAAGCAGCGTCTGGAGGTCCTGAAGTTCCTGAGCGAAGGCCTGCAGGCGCTCCCCCCGGAACGCCGGTCGATGAGCGCCGACAGCAAGTTCGGGGTCGGGCTGTTCCTGGCCGGTGCCTGCGAGACGCTGTGCCACGAGAACAACCTTGATGCCGAAACAACGGCTCAGGTGCTTGCCGATTGCGCCAAGATCGTCGGCTACAAGGAGGGTGACGCGGCGCGGCTGGCCACCAAGTACGAGGAATACCTGCTCTCCAACGCCCGCTACATGCAGATGTTCCAGGCCGGGCGCACGGCGGTGAAAGCCTACGTCGACGATCCGGCCGACGGCGCCAAGCACCTGACCCGGGCGGTCGAGGACTGGCACGCGCCGCGCGGCAACGAGGCCGTGGCCAAGACGGTGACGGTAATGTTCACCGACATGGTCGGCTCGACCAAGCTGACCCAGGAGCGCGGTGACGCTGTCGCCCAGGAGGTGGTGCGCACCCACAACCGCATCGTCCGCGAGGCGCTCGGCATGTTCGGCGGCAAGGAGATCAAGCACACCGGCGACGGCATCATGGTGTCGTTCTCGGCGACCTCGCAGTCGGTCGAGGCGGCGATGTTCATCCAGCAGCGCGCCACCGCCCACACGAAGGCCGTGCCCGACCTGCCGCTGGTGCTGAAGGTCGGCATCAACGCCGGCGAGCCCATCGCCGAGGACGACGACCTGTTCGGCACCACCGTCCAGCTCGCCGCCCGGATCGTCGACAAGGCCCAGGCCGGCGAGATCTTCGTCTCCGAGATCGTCCGGGGCTTGTGCGCCGGCAAGCCGATGCAGTTCACCAGCCGCGGCGGCTACGCCATGAAGGGCTTCGGCGACGACATCACCCTTTACGAAGTGGTGTGGAACCGCCCGGCGCAAACCGAACCGGCGCAGGCGTCTTAAGTCGATCCAGCCCAGGGTTGCGGTTGACTGTTCCAGTCAGGAAAGGACCGCCGATGGTCTCTCACGAATCAGTGGAAGCCGGCTGGAAGTTCGACACTGAGGAAGTGTCCGCCGGCGTTTACCGAGTTTTCGGCAACGACCGTTGGGGACGCAACATCGAGTGCACAGGGGCGGACCCCGATTTGCTCCTTGCTCAATGCAAGCGAGAAGCCCTCCAAATTGCATCGCCTGGGACTGAGTCTTTGGATTCGGGTTCCGCCGCAGTGACCGAAGAGCGCGTTGTGTTTTCAGGGAACACCGTCGAAGTTGGTGGTGGGCAACTCCGCCTGGATTTCCCGGTGAGAGATGCGTTCCGTAGTGCCGACCGGCTCATTGTCCTGTTCGACCCGGACATGCGACCGAGGGGTTCCAAAAAACCTAGTCTGCCTGGACCTCTCAGGAAAACGCCTTTGGGAGGCGGAATTTCCGGAACCGGGGAAGCCGGACTACTACTACGAAATCGGGTCCCGCCAGCCGCTTGTCGCCTACTCCCTCTCCTCCTACGACGTCGAATTGGATCCTGAAACAGGAGCGATCCTGAGCAAGGAGTTCACGAAGTGACGCGCCGATCCGGGTGTCATATGCCATGACCTTGGAGCGCGTCGTGTTCTCGGGAAATTCTGTCGAGGTCGGCGGAAAGCAACTCCGCTTGGATTTCCCGGTGAGAGACGCCTTCCGCAGTGGCGACAGGATCATTGTCCTCTTCGATCCGGATGCACAAACGGGCTCTTTCAAGAATTTGGTCTGCTTCGACATCTCGGGAAAACGCCTTTGGGAGGCGGAATTCCCGGAGCCTGGACACCCGGACTGCTACTACCAAATTGGGTCCCGCCGGCCTCTCATCGCCTACTCCTTTACCTCCTACGACGTCGAGCTGGATCCAGAAACAGGAGCGATCCTGAGTAAGGAGTTCACGAAGTGACGAGCAGGGAGTCCCTGCAAGTCCGAGTTCCGGCGAGTTCCAGTGTTCTGGCTGGCCGCACGCGAAATTGATCGGCGCCGGTGCACAGCGGCTACCTGTACCGTTCGTAAACCGCCCGGATCGCATCGGGGATCGGTGCCGTGTTCTCGGCACCACGGTCGACGTAGACGTGGACGAAATGGCCGAGTGCCGCCGGCTCCGGCTCGTCGCCGGCGAACAGGCCGAGGGCGTAGGTGACGCTGCTTCCACCAATGCGGCCGATGCTGAGCCCCGCATCGACAGTCCCAGGATAGGTCAGCGGCCGTTTGAACCGGCAGAGCACCTCGGCGGCGAACGGCACCACCGGGTCGGTGTCCCAGCGCAGGCCCGCCTGTTCGACCAGGAACTGCACGACGATGGCCTCGAAGTAGCGGAAATAGAGCACGTTGTTGACGTGGCCGAGCATGTCGTTGTCGGAGAACCGGATCGGGATCGCCATCCAGTAGCGGTAGTCCTCGCGCGCCCTCCGGTCGTTGTCGAACATCGCCCGCTTCCTCCGCTCAGAGTGCTGCCACCAGCTCTGCCGACACCTGCTCGGAGGCCTCGACCATCATCATGTGGCCGCACCCCGGCAGGATGACCGTTCGGGCGTCGGCCAGGGCTTCAGCGAGCGCCGCCGCGCCTTCGGGCGGCGTCATCAGGTCCTTCTCCCCGAGCACCAGCACCGCCGGGCACGAGACGCGGCCAGCCGCCTCCAGTGCGTCCTTGTAATCGTCGCAGGCCTTGAGGCCGGCATGGAGGACGCCCGGCCCGGCAGCGGCCATCAGCGCGATCGTTTCATCCGACATATTGGCATTCTCGTGGCCCCATCGCCCGATCAGCTGGGCCGCCTCGGGATCGTTGGCCTCGGCCAGCGCGGGAAGCTTGGGATGGACGGGCATCCGCGCGGCGACGCCGCACAATGCCAACGACCGCATCCGATCTGGCGCCCGTGCGGCCATCTCCAACGCGGTCAGCGCGCCCATGCTGAAGCCAGCCACCGCCGTCGCCTCGATCGCCAGCGCATCCAGGAAGCGAAAGCACCAGTCCGCGCCCCCGCCTATTGAGGCGGGTGGATTGCCTTCGGATTGGCCGTGACCCGGCAGATCGACGGCCAGGGGCCGCCGGCCGGCGGCGGCAAGGGCGGCGACCTGATCCAACCAGACAACGCCGGCCTGCCCCGCCCCGTGCAGCAGCAGCACCGCAGGCGCGGACGGATCGCCGTCCGGGCCGTCATCGACGTGCGCCTTCGCACCGTCGACGGCTATCTCCATGAATCCCCCCTTCACCGCGCTTCGAACAGATGGCTAGAACTTGAACACCGACTCGGCGCCCTCACGTGCTTTCTCTTTCGCTGCGATGGCCTCGCGGACGCGCGCGATCTCGGCTTCCAGTTCGGCGATGTACTCGCCCAGCGCCTCGATGGACAACTCGTCCAGGTTTTTCGGCGGGGGTTTCTTGGTTCTCGGTTCGAGGTCTTCCGGTTCCATCGTCTCCTCCGTCACCACCGGCGGTGCCGCTCCTACTCGGTAGCCGAAACTTACGGTCCGATCCAGGGTTTCCATCTCGGGACCCACCTGGGGACGTGGGCCTTGTAGCGCCGGTAGTCGTCGCCGAACCGCTTTTCGAGCTGCTTTTCCTCGACCAGCGGAAAGTAGACCATGTTGGCGGCGAAGAAGGCCGCCCCCCACGCCGCCACCGGCCACGAGCCGGCGACCAGTGACTCGGCGGCGAGCATCAGAAGGACGCTCGTGATCATCGGATTGCGGACGTGTCGATAGGGGCCAAGGACGACCAGTCGCCGCGGCGGGTCCCACGGCGCCGGCGTCCCCTCGCCGGGACCGCTGAACAGGCGGACCGTCCAAATGGCGAGCGCCAGGCCGGCGAGCCCCAAGGCGAACCCGGCCCACAGGCGCACGCCCGCAGTGGTTGCCGGGTCGGCGCCCATGCCGGTGCCGGCAAACAGCCACAGCAACAGCGTCGGCACGGCGACGACGACCGTGCCGGGAAGGATCAGAATGGTGCGGAACAGAGGCCACGTCAT
>Ga0209790_1000144_pt1 | contig 13960 bp, 6 predicted proteins | sample WorMetG1aBELIZE2_FD_187420 | JGI IMG/M metagenome (GOLD analysis project Ga0209790, IMG submission 187420) | Marine gutless worms symbiont microbial communities from Max Planck institute for Marine Microbiology, Germany - Inanidrilus... ... | reverse complement strand
GGGCGAGGACGAGATCGAAGCGGTCCTCGAGCATCTGCTGGAACATGTCTCCGGGGATCGCCGCGACGCGTGTGCGATCCAGCGTTTCCGCGGTGATGGGGTACGCGCCCTCGCCGAAAACAACGGCCTCGCCGATGGCGCTGCCGGGGCCGACGATGTCGGCAACGCTGGACCGGTCGTCCTCGGTGTCCAGATAGAGGATGACGTGGCCCTCGATAACGACGAAGAATCGGTCAGCCGCCTCGCCCCGCCGGAACAAAAGCTCGCCGGCTTCATGATGCTGAATCGCTGCCGCCGAAATGAGCCGTCCGACGGCGCCTTCGTCGAAACGGGAAAATAGCGGACTCTCCCGCATCTGCGAAAAATCGCCAGGGGCGCAGGGGACCGTTTCCTTGGTCATCGGCCGATGGTACTCCAGTTTCGTAGCGGCGCATCTGCTTTCGTTCTTGCACAATCCGGTTTCGCGGTGACGAGCGTCACTGTGCTCTGGCTGCCGACCCCTATTCTGTAACGGTGATTTCGGCGACAATCGACCAGGCGGGATGCGAGCATGATGACAGCAACGACCAGGCTTTCCGGTTCAAGTGCGGCGTTGTCGCTGGCGGTTCTCTTGTCGGCCGCATCGTTGGGCGTCGCCGTCGCCGGCGAACCGGGCAGCAACGGAGCGGTCGTCCACTGCTACGACGCCAAGCGCAACGTCGTCACCGTCAGCACCACGACGAAATGCAAAGGTGAGGTCGTCTCGGCCGAGCGCGCGGCTGAGATCAAGGCCGAGCGCGCCGCCCGTATCCGCGCCGCGATGTCGGGCAAGAAGGTGCCGAAGGCCTTTGCCGAGAAGCGCCGCGCCGGCATCGGTTCGGGCTTCTTCATTTCAAAAGCGGGTCACGTCGTCACCAACTATCACGTCATCGACGGCTGCAAGGCCGTTGCCATCGAAACGACGACCGGCAAGGAAGTACCTGCCGCCGTCATCGCCATGGACAAGCGCCACGATCTGGCCGTACTCAAGGCGAGGATCGCCGCTCCGGCCATTGCCGTGTTCCGCTCGCCGACGACTAACGACGCCGGCCAGGATCTGTTCGTTGTCGGCTACCCGGTCAAGACGATCCCGGTGATCAAGCCGCAACTGACCGCCGCCAAGACCATGGGGTCCGATGACAAAACCATGCGGGAGCTCAAACTTCCGCCGTGGTTCGTGCGAATGAATGCGTTTGTCTACCCCGGCAACTCGGGGGGGCCGGTGCTCGACGCCTCGGGCGGCGTCTTCGGGGTCGTCGTTGCCCAGATCAACACCGTAAAAGTGTTCGAGAAGACCGGCGATCTGAAACGCGGCGTCGGCTTCGCCATCGACAACGCGTATGTCTTCCGGTTCCTCGACAAGCACAACATCCCGTACCGCAAGGAGACGGCTGGCGAGCCCATGGCCGAGGCCGACGTGTTCGCCGTCGCCAAGCCGTTCGTTGCCCGCATTGGGTGCTGGAAGTAGCCGAATTGCAACGGCTTTTCGGTCCGATGCAATCGGTTCTTACTTGATTTTCATTGAACATTCGTTCGCCTGCCCGTACCCTAACCCTGTCGGTCGTGTAAAGTTCGGGGCGGGCGGCGTGGCGCCATAACGGCGTCAACCTGCTCGAAAATCCCCATAGAAAAGGATGGCTGCGGTTCTCCGTGGCTCGTCATCGTTTGAACACCGACGGCTGTTGGGGCGATGCGAGGTTGGAACGTGAGGGGACCGCGGGGCCGGACGGGACACCTGTGATGCGAATAGTTGTGCGGCACGTCACCGTGACGTGATCGCCGCTGTCGTCTTCGACGGCCATTGCATCCTGTCCTTCCGAGCACGATCCGCGCCGCCCGCAGGAAGAGGTGGCACCGATGGGGACGACGACCGGTTCGACCGGCGACGACACTCTTAACGCGACGTCCGGCGACGACACCCTGATCGGATTGGATGGCACCGACGTTGCCGTGTTCGGCGGCAACATGGCCGACTACACGATCACCTCGGCCGGACCGTGGGTGCTGGTCACCGACACGAATACCAACGACGGTGACGACGGCACCGAATATCTGCACAGCATCGAGGTCCTGCGCTTCGCCGACGGCGATCTCGATCTCTCGCTGACCAACGACGAGTTCCAGGTCAACACCGTCACCACCGGCGATCAGGGACAGGCCTCGATCATCGGCCTCGCCGATGGTGGCTTCCTGATGGTCTGGCAGGACGGGTCGGGCCAGGACGGCGATCAATCCGGAATCCAGGCTCAGCGCTACGACGCCGCGGGCGAGCCGGTCGGCGACGAGTTCCAGGTCAACAACGGTAACCTCAGCCAGCAGACGTTGCCTCAGGTCACCCAACTCACGGGCGGCAACGTCGTCTTCACCTGGTCGTCGACGGGAATCGACGGCACGGAGCGGGGCATCGCTGCCCGGATCTTCGATTCGTCGGGAAACCCGGTGACCGAAGATTTCACCGTCGACCTCACGGACACCCTCAGCGGTTTCCCCACTGCCGGTCGGGCGCAGGTCGAGGCGCTCGCCGCAGGCGGCTTCGTCGTCGTCTTCGAGGATAATTTCCAGCAGATCGACCTGGGGGGGAGCACCACGGTCGGCGGCGACCTCTTCGCCCAGCGTTTTGACGCCACGGGCGCCACAGTCGGCACGGCGGTCCAGGTCAACACGTTCACGACCAACGCCCAGTCGGTCACGGACATCCAGGCGCTCGCCGACGGCGGCTTCCTCGTTGCCATCTCTGATGGCTTCTTCCAGGCCGACGGGCAGGACGGCTCGGGTTCGGGAGTGTTCGTCCGTCGCTTCGACGCCAACGGAAATCCGGTCAAGTTCGATCCCGGCCAGGCGGATACCTCGGAAGTCCAGATCGACACGGCGACGGGAGGGACGCAGACCAACGGCAAGATCGCTGAGCTGTCGAACGGCGAATTCGTCATCACCTGGCACTCGGGGGACTTCTTCACCGCCTCGGACGGCGGACCGCAAGATGGATCGGATGCGGACGTCTTCGCCCAGGTCTACAATGCCAATGGCTCCGTCGCTGTCGCCAAGTTCCGGGTCAACAACTTCGGCGATCCGGCGATCGACTTCGGTCCCGAGAACTGGGCCCAGGTCGCCGCGCTCTCGGGCGGCGGCTTCGTCGTCGTCTGGGAGGAACTGCTGAGCGGCGACACCCGTCTCGTCGCGCGGCGGTTCGACAACTCCGGAAACGCGCTCGGCGACGAGTTTCAGGTCAACACCTTCATCACCGGCGATCAGGCCTTCGCCGAGGTCGCGGCGCTCGCCGACGGTGGCTTCGTCGTCACCTGGCAATCGGAGGATCCGCTTGGCGATCAGGATCAGGACGGAAGTTTCGGCGGCATCTTCGCCCAGCGCTTCGATGCCGAAGGCCGGCACTTCGGGTTCGCCACCGTCACCGGTTCGGTCAACGCCGACACGCTGCGGGGTGGCGGCAGCGACGAGATCCTCGACGGCGACGCCGGCAATGACACGCTCGACGGCGGCGCCGACAACGACACGGTCTCTGGCGGCGATGGCAAGGACTCGCTGAGCGGCTCCGCCGGGATCGACACGCTGTTCGGCGACGCCGGCGCCGACATCCTCGACGGCGGTGCGGGCAACGACTCGCTCGTCGGCGGCACGGATGCCGATACGCTGTTCGGCGGAGACGACAACGACAATCTCGCCGGCGGCGACCAGGGCGACACGCTGTCGGGCGGCGCCGGCAATGACTCGCTGCTCGGCGACGGCGGCGATGACATCTTCTTGGCCGACGAGGCAGGGGATGACTGGATCGATAGCGGCCTCGGCTTCGACACCCTCGAATACGATCCAAGCGCCGATCCCCCGGGCGCCGGTCCGCTGGCCGGCACCGGTGTCACCGTCGACCTGCTCGCCGGGACGGCGACCGACACCATGGGCGGCACCGACTCCGTCTTCGGCATCGAGGCCGTCGGCGGCACGGCGTTCGACGACTCGCTCACCGGCGACCATATCGCCAACACCATCGACGGACGCGATGGCGACGATACCGTTACCGGCAATGGGGGCGACGATTCGCTGATTGGCGGTGCGGGCGCCGACGTCGCGGTCTTTGCTGGCAACCGTGGCGATTACAAGATCCACAACACTAACTCCGCCATCGAAGTCGAGGACCTGTTTATCGGCATCGACGGCGCCGACGGCGAAGACCGTGTGGCTGGCGTCGAGACGCTGCGGTTCTCCGACGGCGACGTCACGGTCGCCACCGGCACCGCCGAGTTTCAGGTCAACCAGTTCACCACCAACGGGCAAACGGAGCCGGATGCCGCGACGCTCACCGGCGGCAACGTCGTCGTGGTCTGGTCGTCGGGCGGGACCTCGGGGACCCAGGACGGTAGTTTCCGAGGCGTCTTCGGGCGGCTCTACGACACGGACGGCGATCCGCTCGGCGACGAGTTCCAGATCAACACCGAGACCAACTCGGAGCAGTTCTTGCCGTCGGTGACCGAACTGGCGAACGGCGGCTTTGTCGTCGCGTGGACGTCGATCAACCAGGACGGGTTCGGAAACGGCGTTTTCGGACAGGTCTACGACGCTTCGGGCAATACCGTCGGCGGTGAGTTCCAACTCAACACGACGACGACGAGTGCCCAGCAGGATCCGGACATCGCCGCGCTGCCGGGACCGGGCGGCGGATTCGTTGCCGTCTGGGAATCGGACGCCCAGGACGGCGACTCACTAGGTGTCGTCGTGCAGCGGTTCGACAACGTCGGCGCCAAGATCGGCGGCGAGACCGTTGCCAACACCTTCACCACCGGTTCGCAAAGCGATCCCGTGGTTGCCGTCAACAGTACCGGCGAGTTCCTCGTCGCCTGGCAGTCCCAGGATCAGGACGGCAGCAGCACCGGCATCTACGCGCAGGCGTTCAGCGCCGCGGGCGCGAAGGTCGGCGGCGAGATCGCCGTTAACCAGATCACCTTTAACTCGCAGCTCGAGCCGGCGGTCGCCGCGCTCGCCGACGGCACGTTCGTCGTCGCCTTCACCCACTTCGCCTCCGACGGCAGCGGCGCGGCCATCGTCACCCGCCGCTTCGACGCCTCGGGCAGCGCGCTCGGCAATGAGGTCATCGTCAACACCTACACCGACAACAACCAGGACACGCCGGCGATCGAGGCGCTCGCGGACGGCGGCTACATGGTTTCGTGGTCGTCGTTCTTCCAGCCCGGCGACGACAGCCGGGAGGGCGTCTTCGCCCAGCGTTTCGACGCCGCCGGCAACCGGGTCGGCGGCGAGTTCCTGGTCAACACCTTCACGAACGACGAGCAGACCGCCTCGACCCTCGCCGCCCAGGCCGATGGCAGGGTCTTCGCCTTCTGGCAGTCGGGCCGGAACTTCGGCCCCACCCAGGACGGCGACGACGAGGGCATTTTCGGCTAGATCGTCTCGCCCGAGGGCATCCTACACAAGACCGTCACGCTCACCGGCGGCACCGGCAACGACGTCATCCGGGCCGGCGATGGCAAGGAGCGTGTCCTCGGCGGTGGTGGCAACGACACGCTGTTCGGCGAATCCGACGACGACAGCCTCGAAGGGGAAGCCGGCACCGACACCCTTGATGGTGGCCTCGGTGATGACACCCTCTCGGGCGGTGCCGACAACGACTCGCTGATCGGCGGCTCCGGAGAAGACACCCTGCTGGGCGGCGCCGGCATCGACAGCCTGTCGGGTGGAGACGATGCCGACAGCCTCGCCGGCGGTGCGGGCGCCGACTCATTGGACGGCGGCGGCAACGACACCCTCGATGGCGGCACCGATGCCGATACGCTCGGCGGCGGTCTGGGCAACGATTCCCTGCTGGGCGGTTCTGGCGCCGACACCCTCGACGGCGGCGGAGACGACGACACCCTGGATGGCGGCAGCGCGGCGGACACGCTTCTCGGCGGCGCCGGAGCCGACATCCTCGACGGCAATGCGGGTAACGACACGCTCTTTGGTGACGTCGGCGTTGATACGCTGTTCGGTGGTGGTGACGACGATAGCCTCGATGGTGGCGAAGGCAACGACGAGCTTTTCGGCAGCAGCGGACTTGACTCGCTGTTCGGCGGTTTGGGCGCGGACTTTCTGTCGGGTGGTTCCGGTGCCGACCACGTCGATGGCGGCGAAGGCGACGACGAAGTCCGTGGCGACGGCGGCATCGACACCGTCACCGGCGGTGCCGGCAACGACCTGCTCATCGGCGGCTCGGAAGGGGACACACTCGACGGCGGCACCGGTGGCGATACGCTCCACGGTGGTATCGGTGCCGACACGTTGCTCGGTGGCGCCGGGGTCGACACGCTGATTGGCGACGCCGACAACGATTTCCTTGCTGGCGGCGATGACGGTGACTCTCTGCGCGGCGAAGACGGCATCGACACGCTGACGGGCGGCGACGGCGACGACAGCCTCGTTGGGGGCGCCGGCACCGATGCGGCGGTGTTCTCCGGCGTGATCGCCGACTACGTCTTCGAGCAGGTGGGGACCCAGATCCGGATCACCGACGCGTTGCCTGGAGTGGACGGCGACGACGGCACTGACCTGCTGAGCGGCATCGAGACGATCAAGTTCGCCGACGGCGACATCACCGTCACGTCCGGCCCCGACGGCGAGTTCCTGGTCAATACGACGACGACCGGGTTTCAGCAGCATGCCGACGTGGCGGCCCTGAGCGACGGCACCTTCGTTGCCGTTTGGTCGTCGTTTGACGGCTTCAATTTCGGAATCTACAGCCAACACTTCGACGGTCCCGGCAATCCCGTCGGCGGTGAGTCCCGCGTCAACACGACGACGTTTTCCCAGCAGGAAAAGGCGGACGTTGCGTCCCTGTCGGGAGGCGACTACGTGGTCGTCTGGGAGTCATTCGGGCAGGACGGAAGTGGCGACGGTATTTACGGCCAGCGGTTCGCCAATGACGGCACCGCCCTGGGGACCGAGTTCAAAGTCAACACCGCGACCCAGAGTACGCAGGACGAGGCCAGCATTGCGTCCCTCGCCGGCGGCGGCTTCGTTGCCACGTGGACCAGCGCGGACAGCGACATTGGCGACGTCCGCGGCCAGCGGTTCGCCGCCGATGGCACCGCCGTCGGCAGCGAGTTCCAACTCAACGCGTTCACGTCCGGCGATCAGGATGACTCGACCGTCATCGGTCTCACCGGCGGCCGGTTCGCCGCGGTGTGGACATCGAACGGCCAAGACGGCTCCAGCGACGGTGTGTACGCCCGGGTCTACGAAATCGACGGCGGCAACAATCTCGTCGACGTCTCGGGCGAGTTCAGGGTCAACAACGCGACGGCGAGCAATCAGAACCAACCGACGGCCGTGGCGCTCGCCGGCGGCGGTTTCGTCGTGCTGTGGTCCGACAGCAACGGTGACGGCAGCGTCACAGGAATCCTTGGACAGATCTTCGATTCCGATGGCAACGAGGTTGGTAGCGAGTTCATCGCCAACACCTACACCATCGGATTCCAGCAGAATGCCTCGGCGACCGCGCTTGCCGACGGCGGATTCGTCGTCACTTGGGAGATGAACGGCCTCGGCGATACCAGCTCGAACGGCCTGTTCGGCCAGCGCTACGACGCCACCGGCGCCGCTGTCGGCAGTCTGTTCCAGATCAACACGACGACGGCTGGCAACCAGAATGACGCCGCCTTGGCTACGGGGAGCGACGGCACCATCTTCGCGGCCTGGGAGTCGGACGACCAGGACGGCGACGCCGTCGTCGGTATTCGGCTCGGGCCCGATGGAGCGCCCCTGGCGCCCGTGACGCTGACAGGCACCGCCGGCAACGACACCATCACTGGCTTTATCGGCGACGAGGTCATCGACGGCGCCGGCGGGCTCGACACGATCGCCGGCGCTGCCGGCTCCGATACCCTGCGGGGCGGCGACGATGCCGATACCCTCGACGGCGGCGGCGACCCCGATGCCCTATTCGGAGACGGCGGCGACGACAGCCTGATCGGCGGCCTTGGTGACGACACCCTCGATGGCGGCCAAGGCGCCGACAGCCTCGACGGCAACGAGGGCAACGACACGCTGCTGGGCGGCGGCGGCGCCGACACGATCTCCGGCGACATCGGCGACGACAGCGTCCTCGGCGGCCTCGGCGCCGACAGCATTGCCAGCAACCTCGGAAACGACACCCTCGACGGTGGCGGCGACGGCGACACCCTGCGCGGCGAATCCGGTGCGGACAGCCTGCTCGGCGGCGATCTCGGCGATCATCTCGACGGCGGGGACGACGGCGACAGCCTGTTCGGCGAAGCTGGCGACGACTCGCTCGGCGGCGGCAACGACAGTCTCGATGGTGGCGATGGCCTCGACACCCTCGACGGCGGATCGGGCGACGACGCCCTGTTCGGCGGCCTCGGCCTCGACACCCTGTTTGGCGGCGGCGCGGGCGACAGCCTCGACGGCGGCGACGGCGGCGACACCCTGTTCGGCTAGGGTGGCGACGACACCCTCGACGGCGACACCGGTGGCGACAGCCTCGACGGCGGCGACGGCCTCGATACCCTCGATGGCGGCGTCGGTAACGACACGCTCGATGGCGGATTGGGCGACGACACCCTGATCGGCGGCGACGGTACCGACGTCGCCGTGTTCTCGGGCGTGATGGCCGACTACGTGCTGACCGGCACGACCGGCGGATTGTCGGTCGAGGACGCCGCCCCCGGAGCCGGCCCCGCCGCGCTCGACGACGGCACCGACCTGCTAGTCGGCGTCGAGACGCTGAGCTTCGCCGACGGCGACCTGACCCTCGCCACCGCCGCGGGCGGCGAGTTCCGCATTGACGACGCGTCTGCGACGTTCAACGGCTCCCAGGACGTGGCGGCTCTCGCCGACGGCACGTTTTTTGTTGCTTGGCAGGGCCTCAGCGTATCGGACAGCTGGGAGGTCTACGGCCGCCACTATGCCGCCGATGGCAATCCGCTCGGCGATGTGGTCGTCCTCAACGGCGTTTCGACCTCGACCCAATGGCGCCAGGACATCACGCCGCTGTCGGGCGGAGGGTTCGCCGCCACATGGACGTCGTTCGGCGAAGACGGAAGTTCCGATGGCATCATTGTCCAGCGCTTCGATGCCGATGGCGCTCCGGCGGACGCGGCGATGGTGGCCAACACGACGACGTCGAATTCGCAGTCGTTTTCCTCGGTGGCGGAGCTCGCCGGCGGCGGCCTCGTCGTCACCTGGCAGTCCTTTGATCAGGACGGCGACCAGTTCGGCATTTTCGGCCAGCGGTTTGACGCGGCCGGCGATCCCGTGGGCACGGAATTCCAGGTCAACATCTTCACGACCAATTCCCAATCCTCTCCCGAGGTGACCGCGCTCGCCGGTGGCGGCTTCGCCGTCACCTGGATCACCTTCGGCCAGGATGCCGGTGGCTTCTTCGACACCTACGCACGGGTCTACGACGTGGCCATGGACGGGACCCTGGTCGACGCGTCGGGCGGCGAATTCTCGTTGGGAGACACGAGCGCCCATCAGCTCGCACCCGACCTCACGGCGCTTTCCGGCGGTGGTTTCGTCGCTGTGTGGCGCGACGGCGGCAGTATCGAGGCGCGCCTCTACGATGCCAGCGGAACACCGCTGGGCGACCAGTTCCGCGCCGATACCGTCTTCGGTAGCGGCGGCGGCGAGCCTCATGTAGCGGCTCATGCCGACGGCGGTTTCACCGTCGTCTGGCAGACCCTCGGCGCGCCCGGCGGCGACGCGAACGACGTCTTCGGCCAGCGGTACGACGCCACAGGTGCCGCTGTCGGCGACGCCTTCCAGCTCAACGAGACGCTGCCTGACTCCCAGCAGTTCCCGGCCGTCGCCGTCGCCGATGATGGCACCCTGTTCGCCGCCTGGGATGACGGCAACGGCGTCTTCGGGCAGGTTCTGGATGCGAACAACCAGCCGCCGCCCGCGGCGGAGATCAGCGGCGACGATGGCGCGAACACGATCGTCGCCGGCGCCGGCCGCGAAAAGGTCGATGGCAAGGACGGCAACGATACGCTCGATGGCGGTGCTGGCAACGACATCCTGACGGGCGGCGCGGGCAACGACGTTGTTCTCGGCGGCGAAGGCGACGACATGCTGTTCGGCAGCAACGAGTCGGTGCTGCCGTGGACCGTCGACGACACCGGCGTGTTCCCGGAGGTGACCGAACTCGTCGGCATCGGCGACCTTCCGGTGCCCGGCGATGGTGCGTTGGGGCTCGCCGCCGGCGACACGGCGCTGGGCGGGTTCGACACCGTAGCCAAACTGACCTTCGTCGGCGGCACCGCCGGCTACGCCAACACGATCGGCGTCTATTCGGTCGCCGAGGACGGCACCATCGACGACGTCTCGCTCGCCTTCGAGGACGCCAAGTCCCTCACACCCGGCGATATGGCGAATGTCGCCCTGCCCGGCGGCGGCACCGATTTCGGCCTGTTCCTGATCGTCCACGGCGCCCGCCTCAACGGCGGCTATCAGGGTCTCGACCTGGAGAACGGCACGCTGAGTTTCATCCATGACTTCGGCGGCGCTGGCGAGCGCCCCGCCAAAGTCACCGACGACGCCGCCGATCTCTCACTGGTGTTCGACGACGGCGGCACCCAAACGGTCCTGCAAGGCCCCGTCGTGCATTCGACCGAGCGCGGCGGTTCGACGATCCTGAACGCCGATGGAGAGGTTCATGTCGCCGCCGGGCGGCTCAGCGCCGAGGACGACAGCGCTCTCCGAGTCGGCTTCGAGGACTCGCCGGGCGGTGGAGACAGCGACTTCAACGACGTCATCGTCGACGTCCAGCTTCTTTCCGGTGTCGCCCCCGCCACCGATACCCTTGCCGGCGGGATCGGCGACGATATCTTCGTGTTCGGCGCCGGCGGCGGCACCGATCGGATCACCAACTTCCAGGTTGGTGTCGATCTCTTCGACCTCCAGGATGGCGTGACCATCAGCTCCATCACCACAGTCGACGCCGATAGCGACGGAGCCGACGGACGATACCCTGGTCACCCTTTCGGACGGCGCCGTTGAACTGATCGGTGTCACCGGCGTGACCCAGGGCGACCTGCTGGGACCATAGTCTGCGCCAACCGGAGAAGTCCGCAAGACAGCCGATTGGTCTCCCGGCCGGCGCCTCTCACCCGTCATGGACGTCGGAGGGCCGGCCGATTCGCAAACCCTCCTGTGATCGCCATCACACCCCGATTTGTCGATCCGTGTGACGCAGGTCACTGTCCGTGGCCTCGGGTTTCCTTAGCATCGTTCCCATCAATACCCCTGGTGCGGTGAGGTTTTCGATGTTTCCTGGCACCGCAGGTCCCCACCCCATGACTTCCGATATCGATCGCAAGGACGGCCCCCTTCGCCGGCATGAACCGGCGGATCCGACCCGTAAGGTTCCCCAATGGCTGCTGATTGTCGCGGCGATGATCGCCGTCGCCCATGTCGGCGCCATCGCCTATGGGTTTGCGACGGGCGGCGCCTATCTCGCGTTGGCGCTGTTCGGAGGCCTGATGCTCGTCGCACTCGGTGCGATCGCCTATATCAATGCCTCGTCGCAACAGGATCGCGGTCCCGGCCGACCGTAGTCCCGACGGTTCAATTCCCGTACAGATACGAACAGACGACGACGGCTCCGGCGACTCCGGCAACGTCGGCGGTCAGGGCGGCAACCAGGGCGTGGCGCAGCCGGCGGATTCCGACCGCACCGAAATAGACCGCAATGACGTAGAACGTCGTTTCCGTGGACCCCTGGATGGTGCTGACCAGATAGCCAGTATAGCTGTCGGGGCCGATGGCCGGGTCGTTAATGATCGAGGCCAGGATCCCGTAAGCCCCCGATCCGGAGAGTGGCCGCAACAGCGCCATCGGAAGCGCCTCGGCCGGCAGCCCGAGGTGTCCGGTGAGGGCGCCCAGCGGCGTGACCAGCGCGGCCATCGCGCCGCTGGCGCGGAACATGCCGACCGCAACGAGGATCGCGACAAGATAGGGAATGATCCGGACGGCGACTTTGAATCCGTCGCGCGCGCCCTCGACGAAGGTTTCGTAAATGGCGACGCGGCGGACGACGCCGAATCCCAGCAGACCGATCATCAGCCCCGGAATGATCCACGGTGCGATCTGGCGCCCCCAGAGAATTGTCAGCGGAATCAAGGCGACGATCGCGCCGAGTGCCAGCGCCGACGCCCAACCGGGATAACCCCGTTCCGTCTGGGCGGCGAGCGCCTTTTCTTCCGCATCGGGGGTGGCAACGTCCGCCGTCGGCGCCGCGGTCGGTGCCGTGTCGACGCCGGCGGCCGGCCAGAAACGCTGGCATGCCTTGGCCATGACGATGGCGACCGTGGTCGAGCAGATGGTGGCGAACAGGGTGGTCGGCACGATGCCGGCCGCGTCGGCGGAGCCGGCTGCGGCGCGGAGCGCGATGACGCCGGTCGGCAGCAGCGTCACGCTCGACGTGTTGATCGCCAGGAACAGCGCCATGGCATTGGTCGCCGTGCCCGGGGTGCGGTTCAGCGTTTCCAGTTCCTGCATGGCGCGGATTCCGAACGGCGTCGCCGCGTTGCCGAGGCCCAGCCCATTGGCCGACATATTGAGGATCATCGCTCCCATCGCAGGGTGTTCCGCCGGCACGTCGGGGAACAGGCGCTGCATCAGCGGTCGGACGAGACGGGCGATGATGACCAGAAGCCCTCCGGCCTCGGCCACCTTCATCAGCCCGAGAAACAGCGCCATCACGCCGATCAACCCGATGGCCAGAGTGACGGCGCTCGTCGCGCTGTCGATCATCGCGCTGGCGAGCACGTCCATCGGCGCCGTATCCTCCGCCCCGGTCGGCGCCCAAACTGCCTGGCGGTAGGCGGCGGCGACGAAGGCAATGGCGACGATGGCGAAGAAGATGACGTTCACGGTGAGGCCCCTGTCCGGCCGGGCTGGCGGCGTGCGAGGATAGCAGGGTGCCAACGACGATCAACGTCACCTCCGAAAACCGCGCAAGGACCGTGGTCTTGAAATCATGCGCGTTGACGATCTGAAGTCCTTTCTTGCCGGGCGGTGGCACATTTCGCGCCGGATCAGCGATCATCGCACGTCCGTTGCGGGACGGTTCAGCGGTGAGGCGGCGTTCACGACCGTCGGCGATGGTCTGCGGTACGACGAGAGCGGTTCGCTGAGGTTGGGCACGTGCCGCCAACAGGCGACGCGCACCTATATGTACGTGTTCGACAGCCCTCGCCGGGCCGATGTCTGGTTCGACGACGGCGGATACTTCCATTCGCTCGAGTTGGTGGAAGGTCGATGGCGGGTCCGCCATGTCTGCGCCGACGACATCTATGACGGCGCGTTTCGAGTCCTTGGCGACGATGCCTGGACGGCTGTATGGCGTGTCACCGGTCCGCGAAAGGGTTATGTCCTTCGCACGCGCTATTGCCGATTGAGTGGGGAATCGAGACACCCTCCCTGAAAGGACTCGGAATCGGGTGCTGTGCGATAGACGTTGAGGATTTGTTGGCCGGTTCATACACTTGCGGTGTGTGGCGGCGCCAAAAAGGGGTGCGATCCAATAGGGCGCTGACGAAGGGGCGAGTTCGGAACAGGCGGAGAACGGATGGTCGGCGCCATTCGGGGATGGCGTGGACCACGCTTTCAGTAGAAAGTGGCAATGATTTGTTAGAAGGCTAGGGGCATGGAGCCCAGCATTTTGTCATTACCGGTGAATTGACGTTCGGCGCCTTGCTGGCCGTTATCGCTGCCTACAAGGATCTCGCAGCGCCTTGGAAAGAGCTGCTCACCTACTACCAGCGCATGGAGGACGCGCGGATCAAGTATCAGCAGTTGATCGAGCAGTTCGAAGTCCCGGGGATGATGGACGAGGCCCTGGTCGCGGCCCCCGACGAGACGCCGCCGCGGCTCTCCGGTCCCGTCGTTGCCCCCAACGTATCGCTGGAGATGGAGG
>Ga0209790_1000143_pt1 | contig 14007 bp, 18 predicted proteins | sample WorMetG1aBELIZE2_FD_187420 | JGI IMG/M metagenome (GOLD analysis project Ga0209790, IMG submission 187420) | Marine gutless worms symbiont microbial communities from Max Planck institute for Marine Microbiology, Germany - Inanidrilus... ... | reverse complement strand
GAGCAAAGGCAGGCTTGCCTGCTTTGCTTGCATATAAGTCGCTGAGTTTAAACTCTATATCCTGCCAGTTAATTATGCTGTGCACATCATCCAGCTCTTCTAAAGATTTATGCCTGGATAACAGGGTATCAGCTAAGCTATATTGGGATTGATTCTTCCAGGACATATTGTTCCTACACTTTGGTTGACTTGCGGGTAATTTTAACATTTGTCCATATTTGGAGGGGGAGTTATGCAAAGGTCTCACATAAATTACATCGTGCTGGGGCTTAGCATAGCTTTTGAAGGTGTCGCCTGGTGGATGGCGCTCAGGGAATTTAACGCCCGCCGAGGTAATGAAACCTATATAAGTGCGATTAAACGCGGCAAGGACCCATCTCTGATTGTGGTGCTGTTTGAAGATAGCGCCGCCATGCTGGGCCTGTTGGTGGCTCTGGCAGCCATGATTATTTCACAGTTCACAGGCTGGATATATGCCGATGGCCTGGCCTCTGTCATAATCGGATTGATTCTGGGCTTGACCGCAATCTGGCTGGCTTATGAAACCAAAAGCCTGCTCATTGGCGAGCGCGCCAGTAAAGATACCGTTCAAAACATCAAGGAATTAGCGTGTCAGGTGGATATTATTGAATCTGTGCAGGAAGTGCTGACTATGCATATGGGGCCGGATTTTGTTTTGGTAACAATCAACGCTGATTTTAAGGATAGCGCCAGCGCAGCCGAGGTAGAAAATGCCATCGCCAAGTTTGACCGGCTTATTAAGGAAAAACACTCAGAGATAAAACGGGTGTTTATTGAAGCCCAATCTATCGGTACTGCTGACCATGCGGATTGCCAGCCTTAATATAAACGGTATTCGCGCCGGCGCCCGCAAAGGCTTTTTCACCTGGCTTAATAACAGCAAGGTAGATGTCATCTGCCTGCAGGAGATAAAAGCCCATGAAGATCAGCTTGATCCTGAAATTTTCCGGCCAAAAGGCTGGCACGTGTATTTTAATCCGGCGCAAAGAAAAGGCTACAGCGGGGTTGCCATATATACAAGACTTCAACCGGATAACATAATATTGGGTCTTGGTGAAAATTTTACCGATTTTGATAATGAGGGCCGTTATCTGCAAATTGATTTTAATAATTTAAGTATAGCCTCAATTTACCTGCCTTCAGGCTCTTCCAGCGCAGAACGGCAGAATATCAAATATGCGGTAATGGATAAATTAACCCCTAGGTTAAATTCCATGTTCGAAGATAAACGGGATTATATTTTATGCGGTGACTGGAACATAGCGCATAAAAATATTGACCTTAAAAACTGGCGTTCCAATCAAAAAAATTCAGGTTTCCTGCCGGAGGAAAGAGCCTGGCTTGATTTAATATTTGATAAACAAGGCTGGGTGGACGCCTTCAGAGTATTAAACCAGCAGGAGCATCAGTACACCTGGTGGTCCAACCGCGGTCAGGCCTGGGCCAACAATACCGGTTGGCGGATTGACTATCACATCATCAGCCCAGGTTTAATAGATAAGTTATCCGGCGCCGATATTTACAAAGATGAAAGATTCTCCGATCATGCGCCTTTAACCTTGGATTACCAAATTAAACTATAATTGATTCGGTATTAAAAATACAAAAGTCTGCAAGCGATTTTAATTTCGGATATTTATTAGACATCTGCTGGATGTAACTTAATGTACGCGGGATATCTTTTATATAGCCCGGCTTGCCGTCCCTAATATACAATCTGGCAAAAATTCCGCTTGCCTTAAGGTGCCTTTGCACCCCCATATAATCAAGATAAAACTCGACCTCTTCCAGGCTCAGGTCTTTAACGTGCTCTTTACTTCTAAGGTAAAAATATTCCAGCCATTTGCGTAATTTATCCTCAGACCAGTTTATATAGCAGTCTTTAATCAAAGATACCAGATCATAAGTTACAGGCCCGAATACCGCATCCTGAAAATCTATAACACCCGGATTATTGACTTTAAGATACATAAGGTTTCTTGAATGAAAATCCCGATGCACGCAGGCTTTTGGCTGGGACAGTGCAGTTTTGGCTAAAATTTCAAAAACAGCAAGTATGGTTTTTTCCTGACTCTTGCTTAATTTAACCTTGGTAAATTTTTCCAGATACCAATCTTTAAATAAAAACATTTCTGCCATCAGTAAACTTTCATCATATGCTGGCAGGTTTATTTTTTTGTTATCAATATTCTGTAAATTAACTATGGTATCTATTGCATTTTTATACAGTGCATCAACATTTTTATCATTTAAAACGTCAAGATAGGATGTACTGCCAAAATCACTTAATAATAAAAAGCCCTGCTTATCATCTCTGGCATAGATTTTTGGAGTATTGATACCGGATTTTTGAAAATAGCTGCTTAAAGTTGCAAATGGTTCTAGCGCCTCCTTGGCCGGCGGCGCGTCCATAACAATATAAGATTTATCCTTAAGGTGCACCCTGAAATAACGCCTAAAACTTGCATCGGCCGAGGCCAGGCTTAAATCAAACTTGTTAGTATCAAGTATTTCTTGCAACCAAGTTTTAATGTTCTGCTGACGGAGCATACTAATGCATTATTTTAAACCGGGTATAGTACCAGACCTTTTTTACTGATTAATTAATGAACAAGCTAAATATAAGCATAAAAAATGCGATCAAAAAATCCTCTAATAAATTGTATAAGGCTAAGCCATAATCGGCAAAGAAATACTATTTTGTAGTCACAACGGCAAATCAAGTTGGTAAATTCCTTGTTGGGCCCCTTGTTATCGGTTGAGGAAATTTTTCTTTGACCCAGGTAATCTACAGTTATACTTATACAGTGCAGCTAAAAAATACCGAAACTAAATATGGCCTTTTAAGCATCGCTCTACATTGGAGTGTGGCGCTAATAGTGCTTATATTACTGCCGCTGGGCCTATGGACGACCTCTCTTGATTATTACGACCCGTGGTATAAGAAAGGCCCGGATTTACACCGCAGTTTGGGAGTTATCGCCGGTATCTTAATCATGCTTCGTATTACTTGGCGTTTTTACAATGTTCAACCTAAAACTTTTGCCAGGCACTGGGAACAGAGACTGGCCAGATTAAGCCATAGTCTTTTATATCTGCTGCCGATCTTGCTTATTATAAGTGGCTATCTGACTTCCACCGCTGACGGGCGGCCAGTAGATGTTTTTGACTGGTTCAGTATTCCTGCGGTATTATCAAACCTGGAAAATCAGGAAGATATAGCTGGATGGATGCACTATATCCTGGGCCTTACCTTAATTTTCACGATTTTCTTACATGTAACCGGTGCCCTAAAGCACCATTTTATTGACAAGGACAACACCTTAAAAAGAATTTTTGGTAAATAAAGGAGAACCAAGATGCTAAAAAACTTAAAGATTATAATTTTTTCATTTGTTTTTATTGCGCCTTTAAGTGTAGCCGCCGAATATGTAATCGATACCAAAGGAGCGCATGCATTTATTAATTTCAAGGTCAGCCATTTGGGAATAAGCTGGTTATCCGGCAGATTTAATACATTCAAGGGCAACTTTACCTATGATGATGCCAACCCTGCCAATAGCAAAATAGAAGTAGTTATTGATACCAATAGTGTCGATTCCAATCATGCCGAGCGTGACAAACATCTGCGCGGGGAGGATTTTCTGGAAGTTGACAAATTCCCCGAGGCAAAATTTGTCTCCAGCGAATTCATACCGAACGATGAAGGCGGAACACTGAAGGGTGATTTAACCTTACATGGCATAACCAAGGCTTTAGAAATTAAAGTCAAGAAAGTGGGTGAAGGCAAAGACCCCTGGGGCGGTTACCGGGTAGGGTTTTCCGGCAAAACCAGCTTTGCGCTTGCTGACTTCGGCATCAAGAAAAACCTGGGCCCGGCATCTAAAGAGGTCAAGCTGTATCTGGGTATAGAGGGCATACGCCAGTAATATCAAAGTTTAACCAATGGCTGAATAACTATATTTTTCCGCCATACAAAGCCATAGTAGAAATTTACTTGCCGTAAAAAAATGCACGATATAAACCGCTCATTTGAGAGCAGAAAGGTTACTCTGGTCGGAGCTATAGTAAACCTTATACTGTCTATCGGCAAAGTGGTGTTTGGCATTATCGGTCAATCCCAGGCCCTGATTGCCGACGGCGTGCATTCGATATCTGATTTATTATCTGATGTGCTGGTATGGTTTGCGGCTAAACATGCTGGCGCCGCTCCGGATGAAGATCACCCTTATGGTCACGGGCGCTATGAAACCGCCGCTACTTTAGGTCTTGGGATTTTTCTCATTATTATTGCCGCCAGTATTATTCTGGATGCAGTCGGCAGACTATTTGAGCCGGCTAGTCTTTTAACTCCGACTCTTATCACTTTGGTTATCGCTATAATATCGATTCTGTCCAAGGAAATCCTATATTGGTACACCTTGCTGGTGGCAAAAAAATTGAATTCACCTATGCTGCAAGCCAATGCCTGGCATCACCGGACAGATGCTATTTCATCAATTATAGTTTTATTGGGAATTGCCGGCACTATGGCCGGTCTGCCTTATCTGGATGCGGTAGCTGCGGTGCTGGTCGGAGTTATGATCGGTTATATCGGCTGGAAACTCGGTATTCCTGCACTAGAAGAACTGGTGGATAAAGGCATAGAAGAAGACCGACTGGAAGACCTGAAAAATGCTATAAGCACAGTCGACGGCGTACAAAGCCTGCATATGCTGCGCACCCGCAAACACGGCAACCAGATAACTGCTGATTTACATATTCAGGTTGAGCCTTTTTTATCTGTAAGCGAAGGACATATGGTCGCAGTAGCGGTGGAAAATGCCGCAAAAAATTCTCATGATGAAATAACCGATGTTACAGTGCATATTGATCCAGAGGACGATGAAATCAGTGACAATAGCAGAGATCTTCCTAATCGAGGCGAGGCCCTTACCACACTTAAAAAGGCTCTGGCCGGCACTATATGCGCAAACTCAATAGAAAAAATTCAGCTGCATTATTTAGACGGCAGAATTCATGCTGATTTTTACCTGCCTTTGAACTGTCTTGATAACAATACAAGCGAACAAATACAAAATACTATAGACCAGGCTTTGTATGAATTAGATTACTTCGACCGCAGCCAGGTATATTTTAGTAATAATGGATAATTTAGAAAAATTTGAAAACAATTTAGCTTTTTTTGAAGATGCTTTGGAAAAACTTAACCAACATGTTTACCGCCAACAACAGGAGTTAATTGCATTACAGGAAAAGGTTAAGGAATTAAACACCAAACTTGCAAGCATAAAAATAAGCGACATAAACCAGGATGATGAACCGCCGCCGCATTATTAGTTAATTATTTACACTTGATAAAAATTAACCAACATATCATCAGCATGGAATCTGGCCTACATCATATACCGAGCTGCAGAATAGTTTATTTTATGGCTTTGTATTTTATTCTTTTAGGATTCAGGGCATCATCACCCAAACGACGTTTTTTATCCTGCTCATAATCGGCATAATTGCCTTCAAACCATATTACTTTGCTATCACCTTCAAATGCCAGGATATGGGTGGCAATCCGATCCAGAAACCATCTGTCGTGTGAAATCACCACCGCGCAGCCTGGAAATTCCAGCAATGCCTCCTCCAGTGCGCGTAAGGTTTCGACATCAAGATCATTGGTAGGCTCATCTAATAACAAAACATTACCGCCGGACTTTAAGAGCTTGGCAAGGCGGGCGCGATTTCTCTCGCCACCGGACAAATCCCCTATACGTTTTTGCTGGTCAGAACCTTTAAAGTTAAAACGCGAAACATAAGCTCTGGAATTAGTGGAATAGTTACCGACGGTAATAATATCCTGCGAATCTGATATTTCCTCCCATACGGTTTTGTCGGCAGCCAGAGCATCTCGTGATTGATCAACATAGGCAAGCCTAACTGTATCTCCAATTTTAATCTCACCGTTATCAGGCTGTTCTTCACCTATAAGCATTTTAAAAAAAGTGGTTTTACCCGCGCCATTAGGCCCGATAATTCCAACGATTCCCCCAGGTGGCAAATTAAAATTCAGATTATCTATCAATACCTTATCACCAAAGGCCTTGCTGATTTCAATACCTTCTATGACCAAATCCCCAAGCCGTGGACCGGGTGGTATATAAATTTAATGGGTTTCGTTACGCTTTTGCAGGTTCTTGTCGCTTAACTCGGAAAAACGACTGATTCTGGCTTTACTTTTAGCATGGCGCCCTTTGGGATTGGCCCGAATCCATTCAAGTTCCTGTTTCATGGTTTTTTGCCGGGCACTTTCCTGTTTTTCCTCTAATTCCAGGCGCTTTTGTTTTTGCTCCAGCCATGATGAATAGTTGCCCTGCCATGGGATGCCTTTGCCGCGGTCAAGCTCCAGGATCCAACCGGCCACATTATCCAGAAAATATCTATCATGGGTTATAGCAACCACCGTACCTTTAAACTCATCCAGAAACCTTTCAAGCCAGGCGATGGATTCGGCGTCCAGATGGTTAGTCGGCTCGTCCAGTAACAGCATATCCGGCTCGGCAAGCAATAGCCTGCATAATGCCACCCGCCGCCTTTCTCCACCTGATAACTCATCAACCCTGGTATTCCATGGCGGCAGGCGCAAGGCATCGGCTGCGATTTCCAGACGTCTTTCCAATTCCCAGGCGTTCTTGGCATCAATTTCTTCCTGCAACTTTGCCTGCTCGGCAATCAGAGCATCAAAATCAGCATCAGGTTCGGCAAATTTAGCAGAAATCTCATTGAAACTTTCTAAAAGGCTTTTTATTTCCTTAACCCCTTCCTCTACATTCTGTCGAACATTTTTTTCAGCATCAAGCTCCGGTTCCTGCGCCAGATAACCTATTTTTATCCCCGGCATGGGCCGAGCCTCGCCTTCTATTTCTGTATCAATTCCAGCCATAATCCTGAGCAAAGTTGATTTGCCGGCACCGTTTAAGCCTAATACGCCGATTTTGGCCCCAGGAAAAAACGAAAGTGAAATATCTTTTAGAATTTCCTTACCGGGCGGCACAACTTTACTCACCCGGTTCATGGTATATACGTATTCAGCCATTATTATCTTCTAATGGAAACCAGGCCCGAATCATTAAAAAACAGCGACACCGACTTTCTCTTCGGCTTCTTTTTGCCTAAACGTTCTATTTGCACGTAATCCCAACGGTTTTGGTGGAAAGTATCAATTAATAATGGCTCGCCCAAAATTTCTTTGACCGCCTCTTTGCTCATGCCGACATGCAATTTAGCGATATCGGCATCATTAATGATATTGCCCTGATGCATATCTATGACATACGGCAAGTGCAAGCCACCTAGTTTCGGATCACGATTACTTTCACAGCTTATAAGCAGCAAGGATAAGAATAATAGTAAAAATTTCATATAAATTGACGACAAATTCAACAATAATGTATATGATAACAAAAACCAGCCATGAAAAATCCAGGCAATTATATGAGTTCAGAAAATTTAGCCAATACTGAGAATTTAAAGCAGGCAGGGCTTAAGATAACCACCCCCCGCTTGCAAATCCTGGAGTTATTCGAAACCACTAACCGCCGGCATCTAAACGCGGACGATGTTTATAAACTAATTTTAGATGCAAAGCTTGATATTGGCATAGCCACAGTTTACCGGGTTTTAACCCAGTTTGAAGAAGCGGGAATTCTGCAGCGGCATAACTTTGATTCAGGACATTCGGTATATGAATTGAATAAAGGCCAACATCATGATCACCTTTTATGTATAAAATGTGGTAAAGTTGACGAATTCCTGGATGATGAAATTGAAAAACGTCAGTTAAGAATAGCCAAGAAAAAGGACTTTGAAATAACTGACCACTCTTTAATCATTTACGGAATATGCACTGCATGCAAAAACAAATAGACTTTTTTTATTTTCCAAGGGAGATACATTTATGAACAAAAAGGAATTTGCGGAGAAACTAGCTAAGCTTGAAGATATTTCCGTAGCCAAGGCCAACAGTATTTTGACCAATATATTTAGCTGTGAAGACGGTCATGGAATTATCGCTATCGAACTGGATGCCGGCCGCTCGGTAACCATTCCGGGGTTCGGCACCTTTGCCAGCAAACACCGCAAAGCCCGCAAGGGTATTAATCCTGCCACCGGTCAGGAAATTGAAATTGCCGCTAAAAACTACCCGACTTTTAAAGCCGGCAAAACCTTAAAAGATCGGGTTGCAGTATAACTTTTAAGGATTAATCTGATAAATACCTGCTGCCGCGAAACCGGCAGCAGGTATTTTTTTTGCCTGAACCTGGCATATATAGCCGGTAACAATCACTTAAGCAAAAGCAAAAATTCCAAGCTTTTAGTTATGTCAATTAATAGTGATTTAGCTATACTCTATTTATGCCGGATATTAGTAAACTACAAAGCAGAATAAAGGAACTGGAAAAACAGTTAGAGACTGCCAACAGTAATCTTGTTTCTGCAGTTTCAGAACAAACCCAAAACCTGACCGAACAAGCGGATTTTTTCCGTATTTTGTACGATATAGCCCTGAGTCTAAGCAGTGCTGACAATGAAATGAGCCTATTTGAAAAAATAGTTCACTCCCTAAGAGATCTGTTAAATGCCAAATCTGTACTAATAAGGTTACTGGATGATAATAACAAATTATTACTTATGGCCAGTGTCGGCATAACTGAAAATAACCTGCCGCCATATAAAGTTTCAACTGAAAAATGTCTGTGCGGGGAGGCAATAATAAAAAATAATATTATCCAGAGAAGAGCTCCAGCTGCCTGTGCCTGTGCCAGTATGGACTCCAAAACCAAAATAGACATGATTGCCGTGCCGATCAAACATAAGGCAAAAATTTTGGGGGTGTATAACGTAAATTTAAACCCGGAAAGCCCGCCTATTGCCAAGAATTTACGCCAACTTTTAAGCTATATTGGCGTAAATATAGGCATGGCTTTAGAAAAATTTAATATTGAAAAACAAAAACGTGAGAATGTGGTGTATGAAGAGCGGGTAAAAATTGCCCATGAAATCCATGACTCACTGGCGCAGACTATCGCCAGCTTAAAACTTAGATCGCAAATATTGGAAAAAAGCATTTACAAAGATGATAAAAAAAACACTGCTAATACCCTGCTTAGAATCAAGCACGGGATTAATCAGGCTAACCATGAAATCAGAAAGCTGATTCGTAATTTTCGCGCGACCAGCGAAATTCAAAGCCTAAACGGTGCGATTAAAAGCCTTATCCAGCAATTTAGAAAAGAAAACGATATTTATATTTATTTACACTATCAAAGCGAAAAACTACCATTTAGCCTGGATACCAAAACCCATATTTACCGCATAATACAAGAGGTTTTAACCAACATTAGCAAACATAGTAAGGCGCACTTTGTCAGGATTATGGCTAATACCGATGCCGGTAATTTTAAATTGTTAATCGAAGATGATGGCCGGGGTTTTGAGCCGGCTAAAGTGAAAACTGAAAAAGGCAAACATGTGGGAATCAAATTTATGCAGGAGCGTGCTGATTTTATCGGGGCCAAACTTAGTATAGACAGTGAGCCGGGGGAAGGCTGTCGAGTAAAATTAGATCTGCCCCTTAGCGTAAACAGTGATCTTAAACAGGCAAATTTGGCATGAATGTATTTTTAATTGATGATCATACATTGTTTCGCACCGGCATCGGCGCTCTGCTTCAGGAATATGATATTCAGGTGGCGGCAGCCGAGGTTATCGGCGAAGAAACTTTAAGAATTATTAAAGAGCTGGAACCTGACATAATACTTCTGGATTTGCGCATGCCGAATATGGACGGTAAGGATATGTTAAAGCTTATCAAGAACCAGAATATTCAAACCCCGGTAGTAATCCTAACCACCAGTGAAGATGAAAATGACCTTATTGAGTGTCTTAAAATTGGCGCTCAGGGTTATCTTTTAAAGACTATTGAACCTGAGGTTTTAATCAAGTCTTTACACAAAGTAATTGCAGGGGAAACCGTAGTTGACCCCAGTCTTACCTCAATCCTGGCACGCATGGCCCAGGGTAAATTACCCGAACCGCCAGATGCGGAAATTAAAAACAAACTCACACCCAGAGAATATGAAATTTTAACTCACCTGGCAGAAGGTCAAAGCAACAAGTTAATCGCCCGTAATTTAGGCATAAGTGACGGCACGGTTAAATTGCACGTTAAGTCTATCTTACGCAAACTTAAACTGCAATCAAGAGTAGAAGCCGCGGTACTGGCGGTAGAACACGGGATACGCAAATGAAAACCTATATGCAGCTAGTAGAAGAATATGCCAAACAGGTAAATGAGGTCTTTCCCTGGGATGTGGAAAATGATATTCCCGGCGATAAATATTTACTTTTGGACATACGTGAACCCTATGAGTTTTCTGCTATGCGGTTAAAAGATTCGATGAATGTACCGCGCGGGGTTCTGGAAACCGCCTGCGAATGGAATTATGAGGAAACCGTTCCCGAGTTGGTAAAAGCAAGGGACAGACATGTTCTGGTGGTATGCCGCTCCGGACATCGCAGTGTTCTGGCCTGTTATATGATGCAATTACTTGGCTTCAAGCAGGTTTATTCTTTAAAAACCGGACTTAGAGGCTGGTTTGAGTATGAACTTGATCTGATTAACAATAGCGGCGAGGTAGTGGATGAAGATACGGCCGAGGATTATTTTTCTTCGCATGTGACTGAGGAGCAGTTAGCGCCTTTATAAGCAAGGTAAATAGAATTCTAGATAATATGTTGATTATTAGCTAATGATTCAAAATTATTTATGAGTCTAAAATATTTCTATACTGTCACAAAGCAACCAAAACATTATTAAGCACTACATTTGGCGCTTTTAGAGCATGGCTCGTATATTAACAGGATTTATCCTTGCAAATTATCCATGTTCATCTTCTTTGGTTTTTGTTTACAATAAATAAATAGCTTTATCTTAAAGTCCACGCATACCACTCAATTGAATCGGGACTGCATTGACTGCAGCTGTTGGTGCAGGCGCTAAATGTTTTAAGTTTTTTTACTTTACCTTTGGCAATCCAAACTTCCAGCATGCCACGTACAGCAGATGGCTCAGCATTAAAATGACGTGCAATATCCGCTAACGATGCCTGGTGCCGTTCTTGTAAAAAGTCTGCTATTTCTGACAAAATCAAGCAGCACCTCTTGTGTTATATGCCGATCGCCCTGCCCAACGGCCAAGATAATAGATAAAAGCCACGACCAACAGCAACATCAGACCAATCCAGCCTGATGAGCTATAAGGATGCAGAGAAAACGTAGCAAACTGATAATAAATGCTGGCAACAATATAGGCGACCACCGTCGTCCATAAAGCTACAAAACCTGCCCAGGCCCAGCCGGCTTCCCGCTTAATGGCACCTATTGTGGCCACGCAAGGAAAATACAACAGAATAAATAACAAATAGGCAAATGCCCCGCTTTTGCCATCAAACCTACTAGCCATCGCGCCGAATATTCCGGCACTTACCTCCTGCTCGTTTGCCGCGATAACTTTATCAGATACATTACCTACATTTAAGCTCAAAGTATCGGTTAGCATTTCGCCCAGGCCAGACAGGTTTTCTGGAATTGTGGCTGCTGCCGCTAAAATCGCAAGCCATAAGTCAAATTCCTCCGGTTTAACATCCAAAGCTTCTGACTCCTCAGCAAGCCGCGTATATAGAGAATCCAGAGTCCCAACCACTACTTCCTTGGCTAAAATACCGGAAAATATTCCAACTACTGCCGGCCAGTTATCTTCCTCGATACCCATCGGAGCAAATAACGGGGTCATATTCTTAGCTGTTGCACTTAGAACTGAGTTATCCGAATCCTCATTACCAAAAGAACCGTCGGTACCAATAGAACCTAGAATATTCAAAACCAAAACCATAGCTATTATTATCTGACCGGCTTCAGCAACAAATACCCGAACCCGGTCCCAGGTTCGAAGAAAAATGCCTTTCAGGGTCGGCATATGATACGGCGGCAGTTCCAGTATAAGGCCGCTGCTTTGTCCCGGCAGGATTGTTTTTTGCATGATAAATCCACTTAAAACCGCAACTAAAATTCCAATCAGATATAAACCAAAAACCAGATTTTGTCCATTGGCAGGAAAAAATGCCGCGACAAACAAAGCATAAACCGGCAATCTGGCCCCGCAGGACATAAAAGGATTCATTAGAATGGTAAGTTTGCGTTCACGTTCGCTTTCCAGGGTTCTGGTTGCCATAATTGCCGGCACGTTACAGCCAAAACCCACTATTAGCGGCACAAAGGCCTTACCCGGCAGACCAATGCCACGCATAAACCTGTCCATAACAAAGGCTGCCCTCGCCATATATCCAGAATCTTCCAGTATTGACAAAAATAAATACAATGCGGCAATTACCGGAATAAACGTTGCAACCACCTGGATTCCTCCACCCAAACCGTTTGCCAATAATGCCTTAAGCCATTCAGGAGATCTCAAGAAGGTCAAGAGCTCCTTGAACCCGTCAACCACCAGTGCCCCGGCCACACCGTCAAAAAAATCTATAAAAGCCCCGCCGATGTTAATGGTGAACATAAACATCAAATAAATAATACCCAGAAATATTGGTATGCCGCTTATACGCCCTAACACTACAGAATCAAGTCGATCAGACCAGGTCTTGCCCATTTTACCGGGCTCGCTAATAACGCTTTGCGCTAACATATGTGCATGTCCAAATCTTACGTCACTAATATGGATGTCGGTTTCCTGACCGGTTCGGTCCTGGATTATCTCACGCCAGTAATCTATCTTGTCTTTTAGTATTTGCGACACCCCGGCAGCTTGTAGTTCATCAGTCTCCAGAATTTTAAGCGCATACCATTTAAGATTGGATTTTTCGTCCTCCTGCAACAAGGGTTTTATATCCATAATGGCCTTGGTTACGATTTCATCATGCACCAGAGAACAACCACCTGTCTCCGTACCATCAACTACAGCTAAAATCTTCGCCTGTAATTCGGTAAGGCCCTGACCACTGGTCGCAACTATTGGTACTACCGGACAGCCAGTTTTTTCTGCAAATTTAGCAAGATCAAACTTTAACCCGCGCTTGCTTGCGATATCCATCATATTAAGCGCGATAACCTGTGGCACGCCCATCTCCAGAAGCTGTACGCTTAGATATAGATTCCGCTCTAAATTTGTGGCATCTACCACATTTATTATTAAATCTGCCTCAAGTGATAATAAATAGTCCATGGCAACTTTTTCATCCATGGAAGATGCATCAAACGAGTAAATGCCAGGCAGATCAATGATTTTAACTTCACGGTCTTCGAGTTTAAAGTAACCTTGCTTGCGCTCTACCGTAACCCCGGGCCAATTACCGGTTTTTTGCCGGATGCCGGTCAAGGCATTAAATAACGCGGTTTTTCCACAGTTGGGATTACCGGCAATAACTACAGTCAGGCTATGTTTGCCAGTCTTGTTATTTAACTTTGCCGATTCGTGACAACCTGCCATCATTCCATCTTCTCAACCACAAGCTCACCAGCTATAGATTTACTTAAGGCGAGCCGGTTACCTGCATTTGCCACAACTATACCGCTATTTCTATGCAGCATCACTTCTATTTCACTGCCGGTTTTCAGCCCCAGGGATGATAGACGCCTGTTTAACAGACGGTTAGAACCTATAGATTTTATTCTAACTTTCGTGCCAACTGGCGTTTCCAACAGATTAGTCATAAATAGCTTTAACTGAGTGATGCGAACGATTATCATTATATAGCAAAGAAAGCCACCATACAAAAGAAATTTATTATATTAGAGAGACTTTTGCATAACACCTAAAAAATTTGCCGGCCAAACGGAGCCTTCAATTTTTTTGGCAAAATCCACAAAAATCTGTTCAATAATTGCCATATTTTCAATATTAACACCCATTCATCCTAAAAT
>Ga0209790_1000141_pt1 | contig 14149 bp, 12 predicted proteins | sample WorMetG1aBELIZE2_FD_187420 | JGI IMG/M metagenome (GOLD analysis project Ga0209790, IMG submission 187420) | Marine gutless worms symbiont microbial communities from Max Planck institute for Marine Microbiology, Germany - Inanidrilus... ... | reverse complement strand
AAAGTGAAGCTGGGGTACCAGTTACAGAGCTATGCAGAGAGCATAACATCGGCAATTCCACCTTTTATAAATGGCGTGCCAAATATGGAGGCATGGACGCATCATTGATGAAGCGCATGAAAGAACTTAATCCCGGGGACACAATATTTAATTCAAACAACGAATTAAATTCATGTCCCCCAAACTTTCCGGTTTTAGCGATTTTCCACCTAAGTATGGCAATTACAGTTTGCTGGATTTTGCTATTAGCAGAGAATGAGCTATTTATTGAGTATGCTCGCTAATTAAGATATTTTTTAGCCATACTTAAAATATCATCCAGTTCCGAGGAGCTTTTTTTACTGCCGGTATTAAGAAAATCCTCAAGGGAACCCAGACCTCCCATACTTTCATTACTCTGCTGGCGCTTATCGCCACCTCCCATCAGACCACCAAGCAACCCCCCCCTAATAGGCCTCCTAAGCCGCCACCGCCTCCTAGCTGGCCTAGAATATCGGAGAAAATGTCGGTACTTTTATTAGCCTTACCGATTGAACCCATAACTACCGAAGCTGCGATTGGCAGCAGCTTTTTTAGGATCCCGCTGTCAATTCCAGAATCTCTGGATGCGGATTCGGCCACATTGCGGCTGACATCTTTCTTGCCAAAAATATGACCTAATATATCGTTACCGTCCTGAATGGTTTCAGGCTTCTCCAGCTCGGATAAATTATCAACATACCTATCATGACTACCTTTTTGAATGGCATTTAATAAATCTTCAAGCCCGCCCGGCTTGCGGGCATTATTCTGAATGCCACGGTTAATTGACGGCAATAAGGAATCAAGAGCATTCTTGGATTTATTTTCATCAAGCCCAACTTGTCCGCCTATTTGTTTGACAAGATCGGCATTATTTAAAATCATTTCAATCAGGTTCATCATTTATCCTCCGGTAAAGTTTCATTCTAGTTCTTTTGGTTGCCTTTGTAAAATAGTCTTAACCTGGGTATTTTTCTTGGCAGGATAGTCAAGGTTGTAATGCAGGCCACGGCTTTCTTTTCTGCTCAGGGCAGAGTCGATAATAAGCTCAGCCACTACCGCCAGATTTCTTAATTCCAGCAGATGATGATGTACTCTGAAATTACTGTAGTATTCCTGAATTTCCTGACGTAAAAGTTTAATACGGTTTTTAGCCCGCGCCAGGCGCTTATCGGTGCGGACTATGCCGACATAATCCCACATAAAGCGCCGGATTTCATCCCAGTTATGTGACACCACTACCATTTCATCCGAATCACTAACTCGGCTCTCATCCCACGGCGGTATCGTAATTTTGCTTTGGGTGCTGGCTATTTTTGCATTTATATCTGCGGCTGCGCTATTAGCAAATACCAGGCATTCCAACAAGGAATTACTGGCCATGCGGTTAGCCCCATGTAAACCGGTATATGCACATTCGCCTATAGCGTATAAATTCTTAACCGAGGTACTGCCGCTAAGGTCAGTTTCAACTCCGCCACAAGTATAATGCGCCGCCGGCACTACCGGCAAAGCTTCCTTATACATGTTTAGCCCGAATTTTTTCACCCGCCTGGAAATAGTAGGAAAATGCTGTTTTATAAAATCCTGGCCTTTAAAGCTTATATCTAGATATACGTTATCTATTCCTAGGCGCTTCATTTCATGGTCAATTGCTCTTGCCACAATATCGCGTGGAGCCAGCTCCAGACGTGAGTCAAAATCCTGCATAAATCTGGAGCCGTCCGGCAATAACAGCTTGCCGCCCTCACCGCGCACCGCCTCGGTAATTAAAAAGGATTTGGCATGCGGATGATAAAGACAGGTTGGGTGAAACTGATTAAATTCCATATTGGCGATTCTGGCGCCAATTCGCCAGGCCATAGCTATGCCATCACCGGTGGAGCCATCGGGATTGGAGCTATATAAATACACTTTGCTGGCTCCTCCGGTCGCCAAAACCACTATGTTGGATTTAAAGGTTTTAACTTGATCCTGTTTTATATCAAGCACATAGGCCCCCATCACCCTATCCTCGCTGCCACCAAGTTTTTTTTCGCTTATAAGATCAATAGCAAGATGCTCAGAATAAAAGCTAATATTTTTTTGTTTGGCTGCCGCTTGCAATAATTTATTTTCCAGCTCGCTGCCTGTTTTGTCTTTAGCGTGAATAACCCGCCTGCGGCTATGTCCGCCCTCACGGGTCAAATGATAAGCGCCGGTTTCATCCCGGGTAAAATCTACTCCAAGCTTAATTAAATCTTCTATTACCACCGGCGCTTTTGCCACCACTGCTTCAACGGTTTTTTCATCACACAAACCGGCGCCGGCTTCGATGGTATCTGCAATATGCGCGGCAAATGAATCATCCGCGCCGAGCACCGCGGATATGCCGCCTTGGGCCTGATATGTGGAGCCGTCCTTAAAGTCGCCTTTGGATAATATGGCAACTTTTAAATCATCTTTAAGCTTTAGGGCCAAGCTAAGGCCTGCTGCGCCACTGCCCAGAATCAGAACATCATGCTGGTATTCCATGAATTTATTGTAAAATGCCCATATGGGAAATAATAGTGCTTCCAAACGCCGCGGTATATATTTATTACCAAATTTATTTACTTCGGCCGGCTTGTTTGCCGGATTTTACGCAATTATCTCGGCGCTAAATAACAAATTTGAGTTAGCGGCGGTTGCGATAATTATCGCCGCTGTGCTGGACGGACTTGACGGGCGCATTGCCAGAATTACCAATACCCAAAGTAAGTTCGGTGCAGAGTATGATTCCCTGGCCGATGTTAGCTCGTTCGGTATGGCTCCTGCGCTTGTAATGTTTGAGTGGTCTTTACATAGTTTAAATAAACTTGGATTTATTGCCTGTTTTTTATATGTTGCAACTGCGGCTTTGCGCCTGGCGCGTTTCAACACCCAGATTGGGGTGGCGGACAAGCGTTACTTTCAAGGCTTGCCGAGTCCGGCGGCCGCCGGGATTATGGTAAGTCTGGTTTGGCTTGGAGTTGAGCTTGAGATAAGCGGTTATGATCTAAGCTGGTTTGCGCTATTAATTACCATACTTGCCAGTTTGCTTATGGTAAGCAAAGTACGTTATCTCAGCTTTAAGGAACCGTCCTTGAAGCAAAAAATTTCCTTTATGGTGGTGCTGGCTTTTGTCCTAATCCTGGCGCTTATTTCTTTAAACCCGGCCATAACATTGTTTAGCTTGTCAGTCGCTTATCTATCCTCTGGACCAGTTATAACTTTATACCTGCTAAACAAAAAGCGCCGGCAACGCAAAAAGCCTTTAAATAATGTTTGAAAATATTTGCTTTTTTATAAGGCTTTAGGTATAAATCAAGCCTATGGACACGCCCAATATTTCATTTGGTTTTTTCAGCAAAATTAGCTTGCTCTCTTTACTCCTGCCCGTTGGGGCATAAATACTTAAACCTCTTAAGAGACATTTTCTCTTAAATCAATAAAATCTTTAACCAAATACTTGGGATTTATTATGAGCGAAAAATTAATTATTTTTGACACAACCCTTAGAGACGGTGAGCAAAGTCCGGGCGCCTCCATGACCACGGACGAAAAGGTAAGAATAGCCAAAGCCTTAGAAGCAATGCAAGTGGATGTGATAGAAGCCGGCTTTCCGGTGGCAAGTCCGGGAGATTTTACCTCGGCAAAAGCGGTGGCTGAAGCCATAAAAAATAGCCGTGTTTGCGGCCTGGCCCGGGCCCTGGATAAAGACATAGAAACTGCGGGCAAAGCTTTAAAAAATGCCTATGCCGGCCGGATTCATACCTTTATCGCCACTTCACCGATTCACATGGAAAAAAAACTAAGAATGAGTCCGGATGAAGTAGTAGAACAAGCGGTCTTTGCAGTAAAAAAGGCCAGGAATTTTACTGATGATGTTGAATTTTCCCCTGAAGATGCCGGACGTTCAGAACATGATTTTTTATGCAAGATAATAGAGGCTGCGATCAACGCCGGAGCCAACACGATAAATATTCCAGATACTGTAGGCTATAACTTGCCACAGCAGTTCGGAGCCTTGATTAAGTCTTTAATTGAAAATATCCCTAACTCAGATAAGGCGGTTTTCTCCGTACACTGTCATAATGATCTGGGTTTAGCGGTCGCCAATTCCTTATCTGCAGTACAAAATGGCGCCCGACAGGTAGAATGCACAATAAACGGCCTGGGCGAGCGGGCCGGCAATGCCTCCCTGGAAGAGGTCGTAATGGCGGTGCGTACTCGCCAGGATTTATTCAAAGTAGATACTAGACTGGATACCAGGCATATTATGAACTGTTCACGCCTGGTTGCCGGCACTATCGGCTTTCCGGTGCAGCCGAATAAGGCGATTGTCGGTGCTAATGCGTTTGCTCATGAGTCCGGAATTCACCAGGATGGGGTATTAAAAAAACGTGAAACCTATGAGATTATGCGGGCTGAAGATGTAGGCTGGTCGGCCAATCGTATGGTGCTTGGAAAGCACTCCGGGCGTAATGCCTTTAAAAGCCGTTTAGAGGCTTTGGGGGTAAGTTTTGATACCCATGAGTCTTTAAATGAAGCATTTGCCCGCTTTAAGGACCTGGCTGATAAAAAACATGAAATTTTCGAAGAGGACTTGTTATCACTGGTAGCTAATACGCCGGATGCCGAGGAATACTATGTTCTAGCATCACTGCATGTGTGTTCAGAGACCGGTGAGGTGCCAAATGCTGATGTCAGCTTAAATATAAACGGCAAGGAACATTCAGCCAGCGCTATCGGCGCCGGGCCGGTAGATGCGGTATTTAAAGCTATAGAAAAAATGGTAAAAAGCCGCGCCGATCTTGATCTGTATTCTGTTAATAACATCACCAGCGGTACCGACTCCCAGGGTGAGGTTACGGTGCGTTTAGAAAAAAACGGCAGGCTTACTAACGGCCAGGGTGCAGATACCGATATTGTTATCGCCTCGGCCAAAGCCTATTTGCATGCTCTTAATCGGCTTATGTTGGCTGAAAACCGGCATCATCCGCAGGAGATATGAACCGGCTTGCAAGGCAGCAAATTCTAAAAGACATCGGGATTGATGCCTGGTATTTGCGCGACTTAAAACCGGCTGCTGATTGTAATAATGCGCCAGATTGGGACGCATTAGAAAATAGTGTGCTTAACTGCAGGGCATGCGAACTTGCCAGCAGCAGAACCAATGCAGTATTCGGGGTTGGGAATAAAAAAGCTGAATTAATGATTATTGGTGAAGCTCCGGGCAAAGATGAAGACTTGCAGGGTAAGCCATTTGTTGGGCGCGCCGGTAAACTATTAGATGCCATGTTAAAAGCCATCGGCTTTGATCGAGAGGATGTTTTTATTGCTAATATTTTAAAATGCCGGCCACCGAATAACCGCGATCCGGAAGTTGGAGAAATCAACAAATGCCAGGACTATCTTTACCGACAAATAGAATTAATCAACCCCAAAGTGATTTTGTGTGCTGGACGCATAGCGGCGCAAACCTTATTAAAAACCAATACTGCTATCGGCCGCTTACGTGGCAATTTACATAAACTTAAAACCATTCCCCTTATTGTTACTTATCATCCTGCTTATCTACTTAGAAAGCCGACCGAGAAAGCCAAGTCGTGGCAGGATTTAAAACTTGTCGTGCAATTATTAGAAAAATCCTAATTGGATTTTATTTTGCCTGTAACTTTATAATATACAGTCGCAACAAACTGATGCCAATAGCCTGTGCTTGTGACCAGGTTAGCGGCAATTGGTAAAAAGGAAGTATAATCCCAGATTATCTTTGCCCATGGCTGGCCCAAAGGCGCCGGAATAATTTTAAAACCAAATTGTTCAAAAACCCTAACTGCCCTTGGCATATGGCCTCTATAGGCTACTATAATTATAGTTTTTATGCTTTTAGCTTTTAATATTTCCGTAGAAAACTTGGCATTTTCATAAGTACTGGAACTTTTGGTTTCTAGCCAAATGTCCTGTTTTAAGCCAAAATCCTGCAATAGCACTTCCTGCATTAACTCAGCCTCTGAAACTTTCTCATTGCCGCCACCTGAGTTACCGGTAAGCAGTATTGGGGCGTTAGTTATTCTATGCAGCCTGGAGGCGTACAATATTCTTTCTAACCCGTATCTGTTTATTATGTCCCGCCCGCCATACTCTAATGCATTTTTATATCTACCGTAACCTAAAACTACGATTGCGGTTGTTGTTGGATCAATTGAAGGTAAGCTGGTTAAAGACAGGGCGGGGTATTCTATTGGGTCAGCAGAACCAATTATTTTGCCTAAATGATAAGCGCCGAATCTGGTGCTCATCAAATACAGAAAAACGATGACCAGAGCCAAAACCAATCTTGCGCCTTGCGGGAAACGCCGGTAAAAAATGAATACCAATATTAGCGAGGATAACACTAATCCTACCGGCATAATTGAATAGCACATCAAATTTCCCGATTACTTTCCTATACAGAAATCACTGAAAATCTTGCCTAATAAATCATCGGCTTTAAAGTCACCGGCAATCTGGCCCAAGCACTCCTGGGCCTTGCGTAAATCCTCAGCCGCCAGCTCTGGCGCCTTGGTATTTTGTACCTGCGCTTTAGCTGCTTTAATATTTATAAGAGCCTTTTCCAGCGCAGATAAGTGTCTGCGTCTTGCTAAAAATGCTCCCTCTCCGGACTCAGTATAGCCCATAAGCTCTTTAAGCCTTGCCTTTAATAACTCAAGGCCCTGACAGTTTTTAGCACTTATGCTGATTGCCCTAAGGCCATAAGCTTCACCAGCTGCTATTTGCCGCCCGGTTTGATCGGATTTATTAAATAGAACGGTTACCGGCAATTGTCCTTGGGTTTTCTCGATTATTTTCTTATCTTCTGCCATTAAGCCTTTATTATCATCTACTACCAGCAGTAAACCATCTGCTTTTTCAATTTCAGCCCAGGCTCTTTTTACCCCTTCCTGTTCTATTTGATCTTCGGTTTCTCTAAGCCCTGCTGTATCCAGTATATGTAGCGGCATACCATCAATTTGTATATATTCCTTTAAGATGTCCCTGGTGGTGCCGGGAATATCGGTAACTATAGCTGAATCCTTGCCGGCCAAACAATTAAGCAAGCTTGATTTGCCAGCATTGGGCTGGCCGGCTATCACTAGTGTCATTCCCTCTTGTAATATATTGCCGGTTTTAGCTTTCTTAAGGATGTCCTTTAATTTTTTTTCTAACATAAGTAATCGCTTACTTACGTCGGAATTTTTAATAAAATCAATCTCTTCTTCTGGAAAATCTATGGCAGCTTCAATAAATGAACGCAAATCAACAAGCCCATCGGTAAGCTTATTAACCTCCCGGGAAAACTCACCCTGCAATGATCTGCCAGCTGACCGTACAGCCTGACTGGAGGCGGCATCTATCATGTCGGCAATGGCTTCGGCCTGAGTTAAGTCGATTTTAGAGTTTAAAAATGCTCTTTCACTAAACTCACCAGGCCTGGCCTGCCTGCAACCCAAGGCCAGAAGCTCGTGCATTAACATATCAAGCAGCACCGGTCCGCCATGTGCTTGTAGCTCCAGTATGTCTTCGCCGGTAAAAGAGTTAGGGTTTTGAAAAAAAAGCCCTATACCTTTATCAATTACATTGCCCTTTTGATCATGAAAGTTCAAAAGTTTGGCTGTTCTCGGAGAAATTGAAGTTTTTAGAATCTTTTCAGCTATGGCTTTGGCTTTTGGGCCCGACACCCTTACTATGCCAATTCCGCCCCTGCCAACGGCAGTGGCTACCGCGCAAATTGTGTCATTCAGCCTGCTATTCTCTTGGTTATCACCCATTGCTGTACGATGGAAATAATATTATTCACCACCCAGTATAATACGAGACCTGCCGGGAAAAAGGCAAAAAACACGGTAAAAACCAATGGCAGCGCCATCATGATTTTCTGCTGCATCGGCTCCATTGGCGCCGGGTTTAACTTTTGCTGCACAAACATCGACACTCCCATAATGACCGGCAAAATAAAGTATGGGTCTTTGATTGATAAATCCCGCATCCATAAAAATTGTGCCTGTCTAAGCTCTATACTTTCTAACAACACCCAGTAGAGCGCGATAAAAACCGGGATTTGCACCAGAATTGGCAAGCAGCCACCCATAGGATTTACCTTTTCCTCACGATATATTTTCATCATCGCTTCATTCATTTTGGTTTTGTCATCACCAAAGCGCTCTTTTAGTTTTTGTAAACGAGGCTGCAGTTTGCGCATCCTGGCCATAGAGCGGTAACTGGTTTCGGATAGTTTATAAAACACCAGCTTTATTAAAATCGTAATAATTATTATGGCAAGCCCCCAGTTGCTGACAAACTGATAGATTTTTTTAAGCAGCCAAAATAAGGGTTCGGCGATAAATGTAAGCCAACCATAATCAACCGTGAGCTCCAAACCCGGGGCAGCAGCAGCCATTTTATCCTGCACTTTCGGACCTAAGAAAAATTTCATGGCAAGGGTTTTGTTTTCACCGTTTTTAACCGTTACGCTTGGCAATAAGGTGCCGATTGCATATCTGCTACCAGGGCGATAACTGTAAATAACCGCCTCTTTTTCCGGCCCCGGCAAAACCGCGCCGACAAAATAATGTTGAATAAAACCGGCCCAACTGCTCTTGGAACTTAGATTAAGATTTTTTTCTGCAAGCTCTTCGAAATCTATCTTGGTATAGGCATTGTCTTTGGTGTAATAAACTCCGCCGGTATAACTGTAGTTAGTAAGGCCGCGTTCTTCGCTTTGTAGCAGGCCCTCGCGCTGCAGCTGGCCATATAAGCTACCGGTCCAGTCGGCGCCGCTGGTATTATTAACTTCATATTCAACTTCTACTTCATAACTACCAGGTTTTAGTTTGTAAATCTTGGTAATATTTAAGCCGCTCGGGGCGTCCTGCCAGCTTAAAGGTATTTTAAGTTCCTTAGCAGAACCTAGTTCATAGGTGGCTTTTGTGCTGGAAAAAATAGCCTTGTGATCCGGAAATAAATTTGGGTTTAAGCTTTTAAGCCCCTTGATGCCGCTTTGCGCGATAAAAAAAGGTTTAGCCTGACCCAGCAGCTTAAAAGGCTGGTCTTGATGTTCAATGTCAACCGGATAACCCAACAGGCTTGCCTGATAAATATATGCGCCATTAAGATTTATTTTTAACTCTAATACATCGGTTTTTACCGTAATGATTTTAGCCCTTGTCAGCGGCGTATCTTTTACCGGCAACTGGTTTTGGATTTGTTCCGGGCCAGTAGCTACCTGGGGGATGCTGTCGGCTTCTTTTTCTAAAGTTTTTGTCTGCTTATCCGGTTTTTGTATGCTTGTTTGCGGCTTGGGGGTTTTTTCAAGCTCCCAGGTTTGCCACATTAACATTAAAATAAGGGCCAGGGCAATAAACAATAATAATCTTTGGGTATCCATCTACTTTAGTTCTTCTAATATCCTGTCTGCACTTAATCTTAAGCTTTGCCGGTTTTGTTTATGAATTCCCAGCTTGGCTAAAAACACCATATCTAGCGCTGGTAGAGAATTAAGCCGGGCGCGGAAAGTTTCGCGCAAAATACGCTTTATTCTTGAGCGATCAACCGCGCGCTTTACATGTTTTTTTGCTATCGCCAGCCCTAAGCGCGCATGTTGTAAATCATTAGGCGCTGCAAGCAACATCAAATGTTTTTGATGTTTTATAAACTTAGGTTGATTAAAAACTTTGCTGTAATCTTCTTTTGACTGCAATCTATATTGCGTCGAAAAAATCATTTATGCTGACAATACTTTACGGCCGCGAGCTCTTCTGGCATTTAGAATTTTTCTGCCGGCGCGCGTACGCATTCTTTCCCTAAAGCCGTGGGTGCGCTTTCTTTTCAAGTTGCTGGGTTGAAATGTACGCTTCATAATTTTGCTTAAACTAAAAAAGCCCAGCATAGTAGCTGGTTTTAGGCTGTAATTCAACCTAAAACCCTTAAATTAAATCTTTTTTTGGCGCCCTGTGGATAACTTTTTAAAACCGGCCTAAAATAAGGGTTTTTTATTTTAGCCATTCATTTATGCTGGATCTTTGGGACAAACTTAAATCCCTTATAAAATATGATCTTAATCCGGATGAATTTAATGCCTGGATCCAGCCGCTACAGGTGCAAAATGAGAAAAATAATAATTCTTTAGTTTTAATCGCTCCAAACAAGTATGTAAAAGACTTTATCGAAAACAGTTTTTCCGAGATTATCCAAAATGCCCTGGATTCGCTTAATGACAAAGATATAAATACTTTTGAAATTGCTATCGGGCGCCAGGTGGCTGAGTTTGAAAAGATAGAACAAGCACCAAAATCCAAAGAATTTAATACTCACCTTAACCCGCTATTTAGTTTTGATACCTTTATTGAGGGCAAATCTAACCAGCTGGCAAGCGTTGCTTCTAAACAGGTGGCTAAAACCCCAGGTCTTGCCTATAACCCTTTATTTATCTATGGCGCCACCGGTCTTGGTAAAACTCATCTTATGCATGCCATTGGCCGTAAATTGGTGGAGAATGGTCATTCCAGGGTTTTATATATTCGCTCTGAGCGCTTTGTGCGGGATATGATTGCAGCCCTGCAGCACAATACCATAAACAAATTTAAAAATTTCTATCATTCATTAGATGCTTTATTGATAGATGATGTACAGTTTTTAGCCGGCAAAGAGCGCTCACAGGAGGAGTTTTTTCACAGCTTTAATTATCTGCTTGAAGACAATCACCAAGTAGTAGTAACTTGTGACAGGTATCCAAGAGAGATTGAGCATTTAGAAGACAGGCTTATCTCAAGATTTGGTTCAGGTCTTACCGTATCTTTAGAGCCTCCGGAATATGAATCACGGGTTGCTATTCTTATTGCTAAATCCGAACTTGCAGGCTTTGAGCTGCCGGATGAGGTGGCATATTTCATTGCCCGGCTGGTAAAATCTAATGTAAGAGAGTTAGAGGGCGCTCTAAACAATGTATATGCATTGGCTCGGCTTACTAATTCCAAAATTAATCTTAAACTTACTAAAACCGCACTTAGAGATTTAATTTCAGCGCAAGATAGAATAATCTCAATCGATAATATTCAGAAAATCGTCGCCGAACACTTTAATCTTAACATTAGCGATCTGGTATCTAAAAGCCGCTCTCGTTCTATCGCCAGACCAAGACAAATCTGTATGGCTCTGGCTAAGGAATTAACCGAAAAAAGTTTGCCGGAAATAGGCCAGGCTTTTGGCGGGCGTGACCATACAACCGTCATTCATGCTGTAAGAAAAATTAAAGAATTAAAAGCTTCTGATACTAAACTGGAAAAAGATTACAAACTGCTTATGCGTAAACTCTCAAGGTAAGCTGAATAAAAGCTGTGAATAAAATGCATATAACTTTAAACAGTAAATGCACAAACAGTTTATCCACATTTAATACTATGTTTAATCAATGCTTATCAAGCTCTTTTATACGATATAATGCATTGAAATATATAAATAATAAATGGTTTTACCGAAATTTAAACATCTACATATTCATCATCATCATTTATATATATAATATAATTTGTTATTAGGATTAAAACATGAAATTTAGCACTAAACAACAAAACATACTTCCGGCTTTACAATTAATTTCCGGTGTGGCGGAAAAAAAACAAACCCTGCCAATCTTATCGCATATTTTGCTGGAACTTGATAAAGACACTCTTAGTTTATCCGGAACCGATCTTGAGCTTGAGCTTGAAATTAAAATTAAGGTTGAAAATTCCGAATCTGGTAAAGCTACGGTTTCTGCGCGTAAAGCATTAGACATCGTAAGATCATTAAATCCGGCTGATGATATTAATTTCGAACTTAAAGATGAAACCAGGCTTTTGGTAAATTCCGGAAAATCCAGATTTTCCTTAGGTTCTCTAACAGCAGAGGATTTTCCTAAAACCGAGGTTAGTAACATAAATACCGAATTTACAATCGCAGCACCCAAGATAAATACATTACTGGAAAAAACCATGTTTTCCATGGCACTGCAGGATGTGCGCTATTATCTTAATGGCGTACTTTTGGAAACAGAAAGCAAAAGCATAAATGTAGTGGCCACTGATGGTCATCGTCTGGCAATTGATTCATTAACCCAAGATGTTGATTTTAAAGAAAAAAACCAGGTAATTATACCTCGTAAGACCGTTATAGAATTAACCAGGGTATTATCAGGGATTGATGATGAAGTAACTATTGGTTTTGGCCAAAATCATATTTACCTGAAAACCGGTGACAGCACTTTGCTGAGTAAATTAATTGATGGCAGATATCCGGATTATCAAAGAGTTATTCCACATGATGTCGATAAAACTGCCATATTTAACAAAGAAAAGCTTAAAAATTCTTTAATGCGGGCTGCTATTTTATCCAATGAAAAATATCGGGGTATTAGAATGAATTTTAGTTCGGGTACGGTTGGAGTTTCGGCTAATAATCCTGAACAGGAAGAGGCGCATGATGAAATAGATGTAAATTATGCTGGAGAAGATATTGAAATCGGTTTTAACGTAACCTACCTAATAGAAGCAATAAGCGCAATTAAAAGTGATAATTTAAGGTTTATGTTTAAAGATGCCAGCAGCAGTTGCATTATACAAAACGAGGAGGAGGATTACCCAATTTACGTAGTGATGCCGATGCGTCTTTAGTACATGCATATAACGGAACTGGCTGTTGAAAACATAAGAATATTAAAGCAGCTGACAATCCATCCCGCAGAAGGATTAAATATATTCAGCGGAAAAAATGCCAGTGGCAAAACCAGCATTTTAGAAGCAATAGCAATTCTTGCCACCACCAGATCTTTTCGTACCGATAAAATATCCCAGGTTATAACTTATAATAAAAACAACCTGTTAGTTCGTTCTAGAATTAAAACCAAAGATAAAAAAACTAATATCCTGGGTGTAACAAGGAATCAGAATAAAGACACGAAAGTAAGTATAAATTTTAGTTCGGGTTACAGGAAGGATTTAGTAAAACAAATTGCAATTCAGGTCATAAATCCCAAATTAAGTGATCTGGTGTTTGCCGGGGCTAAGGTTAGGCGTGAATTTATGGATTGGGGAGTGTTTCACGTGGAACAAGCAAAACGGGAAATTTTCCAACAATTTAAAAAATCATTAAAACAGCGTAATAGCATTCTGCGGACTAACAATCTGGATAACAGTCAAATAAAGCCCTGGAGCAAGATTTTTGCTAAAAATGCAGAGGGGTTAAATGAAATTAGAAAACAACAGCTTACTAAACTTGTAAAAATATATAATGATGAATATGCAGATTTATTAGATTTTAAAAAAATTGAGTTAAAGTTTTATCAGGGCTGGCCAGAACAGCATGATTTATTGTACACTTTAAATAAAAATATTAAGCGAGACATGGATAAAGGAATTACCGGTGCCGGACCACAGCTTGCTGATATTAAAATATTAATTGATGGTAAGTCAGCGAAAGACCAGCTATCAAGAGGAGAAGCTAAAATCTTATCATTTTTAATAAGATTGTCACAAATAAGATTATATATTGAAAGCCAAAACACCAGGCCTATTCTATTGTTAGACGATATAAGTGCTGAGCTAGATAAATCTAACCGCTCAATAGTAATTTCGTGCTTAAGAGATTTAAGAATTCAGGCATTTATAACTACAACTGGCAAAAAACAAATTTCATTAAAAAAACAAGATAAATTGTTTCACGTGAAACAGGGTCTGATAAAAGAGATTGCAACCTAGGTTATAAGGCTTTGAATGATGATTATTTATAGCAGGCGGATGAAGGTAGAAGACAACAGCATTAGATAATTTTGAAGCACGAACAAGGGGAAAAACCGTAAAATGACGGAGATTATGCTTATAAATGAGTGTATTTTTCGAGGTTTTAACGTTGTGAGCCGCAGGTCAGAGAATCTAAAATGAAAAAATCATTAACGCTTTGGTATTGAATGTTTAAAACCATAATGAGACCTTTGCATAACTCCCCCTCCAAATATGGACAAATGTTAAAATTACCCGCAAGTTAACCAAAGTGTAGGAACAATATGTCCTGGAAGAATCAATCCCAATATAGCTTAGCTGATGCCCTGTTA
>Ga0209790_1000137_pt1 | contig 14288 bp, 16 predicted proteins | sample WorMetG1aBELIZE2_FD_187420 | JGI IMG/M metagenome (GOLD analysis project Ga0209790, IMG submission 187420) | Marine gutless worms symbiont microbial communities from Max Planck institute for Marine Microbiology, Germany - Inanidrilus... ... | reverse complement strand
GAAGAAACGCACCCAGCGTGCGTTTCTTCCTGGCGCAGATGACGCCGTTAGATGGGGGGCGTCCACTCCATCGCGCCGAGGACCGCGCCGGCGATGATCCCCGAATCCGGCGCCAGGGTGTCGACGGTCTGATCGAGGCGTTGCGGGCGCGGGTCGAGAAATTCTCCGCCCGCGCGTCGTGACGGCCGCGGCAAAGAGGGGGATGACGGAGGCAGGAATGACGAGGCTTCGCGTCAGTAAGATCAGGATTCTGGTGGCTGCGGGACTGTTCGGTGCCGTCGCCGCGGGAACCGTCCAGGCGGCGGATTTCAAGGCCGGCTGGCAGGCATATCAGCGGGGCGACTTTGCCGGAGCCCTTGCCGAGTGGCAGCCGCTGGCCGAAGCCGGCGATGCTCGTGCCCAGTTCAATCTCGGCGTGATGTACGACGAAGGCCGCGGCGTCGCCCTCGACCGCAAGGCGGCGATGGCATGGTGGACTCGTGCGGGTTGGAATGGCGATGCCATGGCGCAGCACAATCTGGCACTCGCCCACATCGCCGGCGATGGCATCGAGCAGGACTACGACGCGGCGCGGCGGTGGTTGGAGCAGGCGGCCGAGAGCGGTCTGAGCCGGTCGCAGTACACGCTCGGCAAAATGTACATGTTCGGCCTCGGCGTCGAAAAGGACATCAACCGCGCGGCGCCGCTGATCCTCGCCGCCGGCAAAGCCGGTTTCGCCAAGGCCCAGTACAACCTCGGCAAGATGTTTCGCGACGGCAAGGGCGTGCCTAAGAACCTCGAGACTGCGGCGGAGTGGTTCCTTGCGTCCGCCAAGCAGGGCCACGTGCGGGCGCAGAACCACATCGGCATGCGCTACGCCCGCGGCGAGGGCATTGCCCCCGACCCGGTTCAGGCGATGATGTGGCTGACGCTTTCGGCCAAAGGCGGCAACCCGGCGGCGGTCGAAAACCGCGCCGCGTTGGCGAAGACGCTGTCCGCGGCGCAGATCGCCGACGCCGAGCGTTTGGCAGCGGCGTGGAATGCGATGCCGGCGAAGTGAGCGGAAGGCGCTCAGCCCTCCGCTGAGTCCATCCAGATTGTCACCGGACCGTCATTGACCAGGTCGATCGCCATCTCGGCGGCGAACACGCCGGTGGCGACGTCGATGCCCGACCCGCGCAGGCGTTCACAGAACACTTCGTAGAGTGGTTCCGCGACCTCGGGTCGGGCGGCGCCGGAAAAGCTCGGGCGATTGCCGCGGCGCCAGTCGGCGGCGAGGGTGAACTGGCTCGCGACCAGCGCCGCACCACCGACATCGACGAGCGAGCGATTCATCTTGCCGGTATCGTCCTCGAAGATGCGCATAGCGGCAATCTTGCGGGCGAACAGGTCGACCTCGGCTTCGCCGTCGCCGTCCTCGACGCAAACGAACACGACCAGTCCTGGACCGATGCCGGCAGTTTCGGAGCCGCCGATGGATACCGACGCCCGGTTCACACGCTGCAGTACAGCCCGCATTGGTTTTCCCGCGGAGAGCTCAGTCCTCGCCGCCGGCGAGACGCAGCCGGAGTGCGTTCAACTTGATGAAGCCCTCGGCATCGCGCTGGTTGTAGACGCTGTCCGCCTCGAAGGTGGCGATGTCTTCCCGGTAGAGGCTGTTCGGTGACTTCCGCCCGGTGACGATGACGTTGCCCTTGTAGAGCTTGAGCCGCACCGTGCCGGTGACGCGCTGGGACGCGGCGTCGATGGCCGCCTGCAGCATCTCGCGCTCGGGCGCGAACCAGAAGCCGTTGTAGACGAGCTCGGCGTAACGCGGCATGAGCTCGTCCTTGAGGTGCTGGGCACCGCGGTCAAGGGTCAGGCTCTCCATCGCGCGCCGGGCCTGGAACAGGATGGTGCCGCTCGGCGTCTCGTAGACGCCACGCGACTTCATGCCGACGAAGCGGTTCTCGACGATGTCGATGCACCCCACGCCGTTGGCGCCGCCAAGTTCATTGAGACGCGCGAGCAGATCCGCAGGGCCGAGCCTCTCACCGTCGACCGACACCGGGTCGCCGGATTCGAAGTCAATGGTCACATCGGTGGGCCTGTCGGGCGCCGCCATCGGCGTGACCATGCGTGTAAGGATCAGCTCGTAGTCGGGCTCCTCCCACGGGTTCTCCAGCGCCTTTCCCTCAGACGAGATGTGCAACAGGTTGGCGTCCTGCGAGAACGGCGCCTCGCCACGCTTGTCGCGGGGCACCGGAATCTGGTGCGCTTCGGCGTATTCGATCAGCCGCGAGCGCGAGGTGAGATCCCATTCCCGCCACGGCGCGATGACCCGGATGTCGGGCTTCAGCGCGTAATAGGTCAGCTCGAAGCGGACCTGGTCGTTGCCCTTGCCGGTGGCGCCGTGGGCGACGGCGTCGGCGCCGACCCGTTCGGCAATCTCGATCTGGCGCTTGGCGATCAGCGGCCGGGCGATGGAGGTGCCGAGCAGGTACGTGCCCTCGTAGATCGCGTTGGCGCGGAACATGGGGAAGACGTAATCGCCGACGAACTCGTCGCGGAGGTCGTCGATGAAGATCTCGCGGACGCCCAGCATCTCGGCCTTGGCCCGCGCCGGTTCGATCTCCTCGCCCTGGCCGATGTCGGCGGTGAAGGTGACGACTTCGCAGCCGTAGGTGTCCTGCAGCCAGCGCAGGATCACCGAGGTGTCGAGCCCGCCGGAATAGGCGAGGACGACCTTGTTCACTTCGCCGGTCATGGCGCTCGATCCCAAAATCGGAAAGGGGGCAACGGGCGGCGGAGTATAGGCAAATGAGGCCGGTGCACAAGGCTGGCCGGCGCAGGTTCAACTCGCCAGCCACGCCTCCAGCGGCGGCTTGAGCGCCTCGAACGGCGCGTAGCCGCTGGTCAGCAGGGCGAGCTCTTGCCCGTTGGCCACGACAACGGTGGGAAACCCCGGGACGCCCAGCGAGTGCGACAGAGAGAAATCCGCTCTCGTCGCGGAGACGATTTCGGGCGTTTCGAACAAGGCGGTGAACACGTCCGGCTCGACGCCGACGGACTCGGCGCGTTGGGCCAGGGCATTGGTATCGGTGGTGTCCGCGCCTTCAACGTAGAAGGCCCGCTGAACGGCCTCGAAGTAGTCCAGCGTCGCTTCCGGTTTGGCGCTGCGCACGGTTACCGCCGCCCGGCAGGCCGGTTCGGTATCGTAGACGAAGCCGTCTCGATCGAAGAAGTCGTAGTTGAACGGCTGGCCCGTGCTCTCGTGGACCTGCTCCCAATGATGGCGCACGTACGACTTCGATTTGTCGTCCATGACCTTCGTCTCGCCTGCGCGCAGGCCGACGACGACCAGGCGTATCGGTGCCTGGTCGCCGAAGGTGTCCGAGATCGCCCGGATCACTGGCGAGAATCCCCAGCACCACGAACACATCGGATCCGCAAAGAACAGGATGCGCTTCGAAGCCTGTGTTTCGGCGGGCGTCGGCGTATCGGCCATGATCTGTTCAGGGTCTCCGCCCGATCGTTTAACCCTTGCGGCGTTTCAGCACGTCAACGACGTCGTCGGGTTCCATTCGCTTGGTGTAGTCGGCGTCGACAAACGCATGCAGGACGGTACCGTCGGTGTCGATGACATAGGTCGCCGGCATCGGGATCTCAAAGGTATCGTCGCCGTTGTGGCCGGGGATGTCGATGCCGAACTTGTCATAGATCGGACGCAGTTCCTCGGCGACCTCGAACACAAGATTGAAGCCGCGGGCGACGGAATTGCCGACGTCACTTAACACCTCGAACTTCAGTTCATTCTTCTCCGCGGTGCTCAGTGAATGGTCGGGCGTTTCCGGCGAGACCGCGACCAGCGATGCACCGAGGTCTTCGATCTCAGGCAGCTTTTGCTGAAGCGCCCGAAGTTCGAGATTGCAGTAAGGGCACCAACCGCCGCGGTAGAAACTGACGACGACCGGGCCGTCCTTGAGCTTGGCGGCGATGTCGACGGTCTCGCCCCGGGCGTTGGGCAGCGAGAAACTGGGCGCCTTGTCCCCGACCTTTGGGCCGAGTTCGGCGATTCCGCTGTCGATCAAGGTCTTGGTGGCGTTGCCCATGACCAAGCGGATGTCCTCGGCAATCCGCGCCGCCGATTGCTGCCCGAAGTCCGCGATTTCGTCTCGGAGGCTCATCGGCCGTCTCCCTCATTTGATATTTTAGAATGATCGTTCAATAACATCCTCAACATAGAAACCGCCGATGGCCTCGTCAATCCCTTTCGGAAAGCCATTTCGGCGGCGGGGAGGGATCAGTCGAGGACAGCGAGGGCGTGGTCGGCGATATCGCGGAGTGCCGCCCGGTCATAGCCAATCTTGGCCATAACCCTGAGACCCTGGGCGGCGGCGAGCAGATGACGCGCCACCGACCGTGCATCCTTCCACGGTCCGATCTCGCCGATGGACTGGCCCCGTTCAACGAGGCGGGCAAAGGCGTCCTCGATCCCGGCCAAGGCCCCGCGCACGTAGTCCGCCACCTCCGCGTCCACCGGCGCCAACTCGACGGCGGTGTTGGTCAGCAGGCAGCCGCGCCGTTCCGGGTCTGCCGCGCCGATCTCGACGAGATCGCCGAAGAACGCCTCGATGGTTGCCCTCGGCGGACCGTCATCGGCGTTGGCAACCAGCTTTCGTGCCGGCGACCGGTCCGTGTAGCGGCCCAGAACGGCGCCGAACAGGCCGGCCTTGTCGGTGAACGTGTTGTAGAGACTGCCACGGTTGACGCCGGTGGCGTCGACCAGATCCTGGACCGACGTGGCCTCGTAGCCCTTGAGCCAAAAGACCTGGGTCGCCTTGTCGAGAACGTCGTCGTGGTCGAAAGCCTTGGGACGCGCCATGCGCCGACTGTGCCCGTTCTAGAACGAAAATTCAAGAATGAGCCGCGAGATCCCCGGCGGAAGCGTGGTCGTTGTCAGCAATGCCGGCGCGGAGGCGCGCCTTCAACCGGCTCAGCCGCTCTCGTTCGCTATCGGAGCGGAGCTGGCCGCAGGCAGCCATGATATCGCGTCCGCGCGGGACCCGGATCGGCGCCGAGTAGCCGGCATCGTTGAGGATCGCGGCAAACCGGGTCATCGCCGCCACTGACGAGCTTTTGTAAGGGGCGCCGGGCCAGGCGTTGAACGGGATCAGGTTGAACTTGGCCGGCAGCCCGTCGACCAGGCCAACCAGGGCGCGGGCATCGGCGGCCGAATCGTTGACGCCGTTCAGCATGACATACTCGAAGGTGATGCGCCGGGCGTTGTTGGCCGCCGGGTAGTCGCGGCACGCCGCCAGCAATTCGGCGATGGGATACTTGCGGTTGATCGGCACCAGCACGTTTCGGAGTTCTTCATTCATCGCATGCAGGCTGACGGCGAGATTGACCCCGAGCTCGGCACCCACCTGCCGGATCATCGGCACTACGCCGGAGGTCGAGAGCGTGATCCGCCGCTTGGAAATGGCGATGCCTTCCGGGTCCATGATGATCCGCAGCGCCTTGGCGACGTTGGGGTAGTTGAACAGCGGCTCGCCCATGCCCATGAGCACGATGTTGGACAACAGCCTCTCGCCCCGGGGGCTCGGCCATTCGCCGTAGGAGTCGCGGGCGACCATCATCTGGCCGACGATCTCGCCGGCGGTGAGGTCGCGGACCAGCCGTTAAGTGCCGGTGTGGCAGAAGGTGCAGGTCAGCGTGCAGCCGACCTGCGAGGAGATACACACGGCACCGCGGTCGTCTTCGGGGATGAATACCGCCTCGGCCTCGTTGCCGTCGGCGAAACGCAGCAGCCACTTCCGCGACCGGTCATCCGATGTCTGCTCGCGGGCGATCGCCGGACGGGCGATCGTGAACTGCACGGCCAAAGCTTCCCGAAGCCCCTTGGAGAGGGTCGTCATCTCGGCGAAGTCGCGCGCCCCACGGTGATAGATCCAGTGCCAGACCTGCTTGGCGCGGAACGGTTTCTCGCCGATCGCTGCGAGCGTGCCAGCCAGCTCGCCGCGATCGAGGCCGATGAGGTTGAGGCGCTCCTCGCTCATTGCGCCACGCCAAGGGGACTCAGCAGTTGGGGCACGGGGCAATGGGGTTGCCGTCGGCGATCCACGACATCATGCCACCGGTCGCGTTGTAGACACGGGTGTAGCCGGCGCGCCCCGTCAGCAGCTCCGAGATGACCCGCGACCGGCCGCCCGTACGGCAGATAACGACGACGTCTTCGTCCGGCTCGACGGCAGCGGCAAATGCGGCGGGAAAGTCGGGGTTGAAGCGTCCACGGGTGTCGAACGCGGTGATCAACGCCGCTCCTTCGATGACGCCGGTATCTCGCCACTCGTCGACACGCCGTACATCGATGACCTTGACGCCCTTGTCGATCATCGCCCGCGCCTGGGCGGAGTCGATATTGGTGTACTCCCCCGATCCGGCGATGGCCGGGGCCGCGGCGAAGGCGGCGATGGCGATCACGGCGATGAATCGAACGAACGCGGTCATCGGTCTTTCGCTCCGAATCGGACCATTTCTTGAGGTTTAGAAATGAATTTGGACAGTCGAACGCCGAATCGCAAGCCGCACTTAGCGGCTGCAGGCCTTACGAGCGGTTTCGAAGGCGGCGGTGAATCCGGTAAGCGAGTAGGTGTCGGTGGTCAACGTGCCGCGGCTTGACGTGCCCTTGATGACCATCTGCCGTCCCGCCTTCATCGCCCGGACCAGCGCAGCGTCGGCACCCGAATCACAGGCCCAGGCGTTGCTCCCGCGGGTGAACAGCCGGTACGCCTTGCCGTCGACGGACAACTCGACCTCGCTGCCGCCGCGATAGGAATAGCCGGCCTCGACGCTCACTTCACCGACGATTTTTTCGGCCGGGCGATGGGTGACAAGGACGTAGGTCTCACCACGCCGGGTGTACTTGCCCTCTTCTTTCTCCGGCTCGGCACCGATGTAGCAGATGCGGTCCTTGCCGGAGCCCTCGGCGAAAGCCTTCCAGGCGCCGAAACTGCCGAGGGTTCCCTGCTGGGCGACGCTGGGTCCGGCAATGACAACCGCCAACGCCGCAACGAAAAACGGGACAACCGATGAAATCCGGAACATGATCGCCTTTCATACCGGCACCGATGCGGATTGCCAAGAACCCCGATCAAACGCTCCCGCCAAGATGCCCGATACGCCCGACGAATGCCCCAGATGAACGCCGAGAACCCGATTGCCGTCGAAGTCACTCGGGGCGAAGCCGTCGAAAGCCGCCATCGGGCCAGAGCGGCCGTTGTCGGCGCCGACGGACGAATCGTTGCCGCCTGGGGAGATATCGGGCGTCCGATCTACCCCCGCTCGGCGGTCAAGCCGCTGGAGGCGCTCGCCCTCGTCGAAACCGGTGCCGCCGAGCGGTTCGCCGTCACGGATGCCGAGCTTGCGCTCGCCTGCGCCTCACACGGCGGTGAACCGGACCACGTGGGACGGGTTGGCACCTGGCTTTCGCGCATGGGGCTGGGCCCGGACGACCTTGCCTGCGGGCCGCATACCGCGATGAGCGAAGCCGAGGCCCGGCGTATGGCGCGGGCCGGCGAAACGCCGTCGCGGCTGCACAACAACTGCTCGGGCAAACACGCGGGCTTCCTGGCGACGGCGCTTCATGGGGACGAGCCGACAGTGGGCTATGAGCTCCCGGACCACCCGGTGTAGCGGCGCGTCCTCGCGATGCTTGCCGAAATGGGGGGCCTTGATGCCAAAACCATCGGTTGGGCGGTGGATGGCTGTGGCGTGCCGACGTTCGCATTGCCGCTTGTCGCGGTTGCTCGGGCGATGGCTGGTCTTGCCGCCGCCGAGTCGTTGCCCTCTATCCGTGCCGACGCGGCGTGGCGCGTCATCGGCGCCATTACCGCCCATCCGTACTTGACCGCCGGCACCGGCCGCTTCGACACCACCGTCGTCGCGGCTTTTAACGGCTCGGTGGTGGTGAAGGGCGGTGCCGAGGGCGTTCACGCCGCCGCCTTGCCGGGCTCGGGGCTCGGTATCGCCCTGAAGATCGACGACGGTGCCGGACGTGCCGCCGAGACCGTCATGGCGGCGCTCCTTGACCGCTATGCCGACCTTACGGTGGCCGCGCGCGCGGCCCTCGCACCGTACCTCGAGCGTCCGGTGCCAAACGCGGCGGGTGATATCGTCGGATTCGTACGCCCGGCCACCGGCTGGCTCGGTTGACCGCCGCTCAGTCGCCCGCTTCAGGCGGCGGCGCACGAAACCTCTCCATCTGCGAGCGGATCTTCGGTCCGCCGAACACGTGCTCGGGTGGCGGCTCGGTCGGTCCGCCGGGGCGGTCGGCACGGCGGGCAAAGCGGCCGAGGCTCAGCACCCGGTCGTACATGACGATGGCTCCGGCCAGGCCAACGTTGACCGAGAACCGGGTTGGGATACGGACGACATGGGCGCACCGTTCAGTCATCTCCGGCGACAGCTCGCCTCGCTCCGGGCCGAGCACGTAGGCTGCCTGAGGCGGATGGTGGAAGCTCGGCAAATCGATGGCGTCGTCCATCAGTTCGACGCCGACGAGTTGGCAGTCCTTGGGCAGGATCAGCGAATCGGCGTCGGGAAAGGCGTAAAACGGCACGTGGCCGGCAGCATCCGAGGTATCCGCCCGGCCGCCCTCGGTGCGGGCGTAGTGCGCCGCGACGGTGAACATGAAACTGGCGCCGAAGGCGTGGGCGGTGCGGAAGAGGGCGCCGGCATTCATCGACTTGGAGATGCCTTCGACGCCGATGCCAAAATAACCGCGCATGGCCGAACCTTTCTTGCTTCCCCGTTGACGCGGTCTGCTAACCTTCGGAGAGAATCCGAACACAATCAAGGAGCCACCCATGCGCGCGGTGCTGTGCAAGGCCTTCGGAGCAAAACCCGATGATCTTGTCGTCGAGGATGTCACCCCGCCGATCCTCAGCGACGGCGAGGTGCGGATCGCCGTGCACGCGACCGGGCTCAATTTCGCCGACACCCTGCTGCTCAAAGGCGAATACCAGGTCAAGCCGGAGCTGCCGTTCAGTCCCGGCCTCGAGATCGCCGGCGAGGTCATCGAGTGTGCGCCCGGCGTCGACCGCTGCAATCCGGGCGACCGGGTCATGGCGATGGTCGATTACGGTGGCTTCGCCGAGGAGGCCGTGGCCTCGGCCGACCGGGTGCACGTGATTCCCGACAATGTCGACTACGTCACCGCCGCCGGTTTCCCCGTCGCCTACGGAACCTCACACCTCGGGCTCAAATATCGGGCGCGGCTGGCCGACGGCGAGACGCTGCTGGTCAACGGCGCCGCCGGTGGTGTCGGCCTGACCGCCGTCGAGATCGGCAAGCGCATGGGGGCCGAGGTCATCGCCACCGCTGGCGGCGCCGAAAAGCTGGAGGTCCCGCGCCAGTACGGCGCCGATCACCTGATCGACTACCGCGCCGAGGACATCCGCGCCCGGGTCAAGGAGATTACCGGCGGCCGGGGTGTGGACGTCGTCTACGATCCGGTAGGCGGTGACGCTTTCGAGGCATCGTTGCGTTCGACGGCGCTGGGCGGACGGATTCTCGTCATCGGCTTCGCCAGCGGGACTGTACCGCAGGTTCCCGCCAACATCCTCTTGGTCAAGAACATCACCCTTCTCGGATACTACTGGGGCCAGTACCTCAAGCTGAATCCGGCGCTGATGGCGGAGTCATTCGAGGAGTTGCTGACCTGGCTCGGCGCCGGCGAGCTCAAGCCGCACGTTTCACACACCTTTGGCCTCGAGGACGCGGCCCAGGCGCTGGACGCGCTGGCCTCCCGGCGTTCGACCGGCAAAGTCGTTCTCCGGATTCGGACCTGACCTGAAAGACCACCGATCCGGTCCGCGCCCAATACGAGGACTACCCCTACCCGCCGCGCGATCCCAAGGACGAGGCCCGGCGTCTTATTAGCGGCTCGCCAAGCCACATCGACGAGGTCGTGCACTACGTATTCGGCGGCGCCGGCGATCACCCGCGACCGTTCCGCGCGCTGGTCGCCGGCGGCGGCACCGGCGACGCGACGGTGATGCTGGCCCAGCATCTTGCCGATTGCGGCGTTGATTCCGAGGTCGCTTATGTCGACGTGTCCGAAGCCTCGCGCGCCATCGCCGAAGCGCGAGCGCACACGCGCGGCCTCACCAACGTCCGCTTCCAGACGATGTCGCTGCTCGACCTGCCGGACAGCGGCCTCGGGCCCTTCGACTACATCGACTGTTGCGGCGTTCTGCATCACCTCGACGATCCCGCAGCCGGCCTCGCCGCACTGGTTCGTGTGCTCGCCGACGACGGAGGTCTGGGGATGATGCTCTACGGAGAGCTCGGCCGGACCGGCGTCTACCCGATGCAGCAGATGGTAAGTATGCTAAACCCCGATGGGCCGGCACCGGAACGGCTCGATACCGCACGGCGGCTGTTGCGAACCCTGCCGGACACCAATTGGCTCAAGCGGAATCCCTTCGTCCGTGCCCACGTCGAGCAAGGCGACGCGGGTCTCTATGATCTCTTGTTGCATGCCCGTGACCGCGCCTATCGGGTGCCCGAGATTGCAGATCTCTGTGGAGACGCAGGACTTCGCATCACGGCTTTTGTCGAACCGGCGCTTTACGACCCGGCGACCTATGTCAGCGATCCCCGGCTTGCGGCACGGCTTGACTCGCTGCCGTGGCTCGAACGATGCGCCTTCGCCGAGCTCATCGCCGGCAGCCTGCAGACCCACGTCTTCTACGCCGTCCGATCGACCAACCCGGTCGCGCCGCCCGAGCCCGGAGATCCATCGGTCGTGCCGCGGCTGCGCGATAGTGAGGGCGCGGCGCTCGCCGGGATGGAGCCCGGGTCGACAGTGAAAGCGACGGTGAGCGGAGTCACCGTCCGACGTCCGCTGCCGCCGCTTGCGGCGGCAATCATCAAGCGGATCGACAGCCGACGCACTGTTGCCGAGATTCAGGCCGACATCGCGGCAACGAATCCCCACCTTGACGGGGAAGCTTTTCGTAAGCAGTTCGTCGATCTCTACACCGCGCTCAACGGCTTGGGGTGGATGCACCTGGCGCGCGCGACGTAGGCCGGTACGCGCGCAGGCGGGGAGGAACGCGTGTCGATTCGCTGGAAGTTGCTGCTGCTGCTGCTCGGCATTGCGCTTGTTCCGCTCGCCGTCGTCGGATGGCACGCGCGGTCGACGATCCGCAGCCTCGGAACCAATATCGCCGCACAGGAGCGCGAGACACTCACCCGCGAGCTCACCGAGCGGTTGCGGGTCACTGTCGAGGATCGCGCTGACTTGATCCGGGCGCAGAAGACGCTGGTCGAGCTGGCTCTCGAGCGCATCGCTACCGAGGCCGAGGGACGCCTTGCGCTTCGGGAACCCACGGGTGCACCGGTGTACTTCGCCCATCAATTCGACGGTGTCGGTCAACCGCAACCTGGGCTGCACCCCTCGGAACGGCATCTACGGGTCGGAACCAAAGGAAAGCCGGAACCCAAACCGATCAGCCTCGATGCCGTCAACATCGTCCTCGCGCCCGGCGTTGCCGCGAACACGGTCTCCGACGACATCGACCGCATGGCCACCATGCTCCCGGCCTACAAAGGCCTTTACGCCCGGCAGCCGGACCTTCTGTTCTGGATGTACACCGCGTTGGAAAGCGGGGTTCACGTCTCCTTTCCCGGCCATGGTGGATATCCGGAGGGATACGACCCCCGGTACAGGCCTTGGTACGAACTCGCCAAGCAAACCGGCGAGCGGCGTTGGAGCGCCCCCATCGTCGATGCCACAACGCGGCGGCTGATCCTGACGCTGTCGATGCCGATCAAAGGACCCGACGGCAACTTCGCCGGCGTGACGGCTCTTGACGTCCAGATTCTCGACATTTTCGAGCGCGTCGCGCGGGGACCGGCGACCTCGACGGAAGCCGAAACGTACCTCGTCGATCACGCCGCCCGTGGCGGCGGTGGTGTTGGTACGGGCGTCCGTGTGATCGCGCATCGCAGTTACGAAGCTTCCGATTGGCGCGCGGCGATCGAAATGAATTGGCTCAGCAGCGACGATGCCGAAGTTTTCGAGCAGATGAAGGCAGATATCGCAGCCCTTCGCTCGGGCCTCTACCGAATGCCCTTCGAAGGCCAGGATTCCCTCTGGGCTTTCGCGCCGGTGGATGACCAGACGGCTACGCTGCTGTTCATCGTGCCGTTCAGCGGCATCCTCGATGAGGTGGCGGCCGTCGAGAAGCTTGTCGCCAACCAGACGACGGCGCACCTCGGCATCTCCGCGGCGATGGCGGTGGTTATGATCATCATCGTTTCGGTGATCGCGATCTTCGCTTCACGGGCGGTGACTGATCCGGCCCGTGCCCTGGCCGCGGCGGCCGAACAGATCGCCGAGGGCGATTTCGAAGCTCGCGCCGAAGTATCCGGGACGGACGAGATCGGCCGCCTCGCGGAACGCTTCAACGCCATGATTCCACAGCTCGAAGATCGGATGCGGGTGCGAGATGCGCTCACGGTGGCGATGGAGGTGCAGCAACACCTGTTGCCGGCAACCGCACCCGTCGTTCCCGGTTTCGATATCGCCGGCCACAGCATCTACTGTGAGGACACCGGCGGCGATTACTACGATTTCATCGACCTCTCTGATGTCGGCGAGGGCTGCGTCGGAATCGCCGTCGGCGACGTCAGCGGCCACGGCGTTGCGGCAGCGCTTCTGATGACCACGGTGCGCGCCCTGTTGCGGAGCCGCGCGCTGCGGCCCGGGTCGGTCGAGCCGGGGACACTCGGCGTGCTGATGACCGAGATCAATCACCAACTCGCCAATGACGTCCATCGCGGCCGGTTCATGACCCTGGTCTACATCGTGCTGGAATCGGAAACGGGAACACTGCGATGGATCAACGCAGGTCACGACCCGATGACCGTCAATGATCCGGAAACCGGCGCGTTCAACGAATTGACCGCGGTTGGTATCCCGCTCGGCATAGAGCCGGATTGGACCTACGAAGAGCAGACGGCGCCCTTCAACCGTCCGGGCAGTGTCCTCATCGCCGGCACCGACGGCTTTTGGGAAACCCGCAATGCGGAAGGCGTCGTGTTCGGCAAGGAGGCGATGTTCGACGTCATCCGGTCCCATGCGGACCGGTCGGCATCCGAGATCTGCCACGCGGTCCATGCCGCCCTTGCGGCCTTCCGCGGTGACGTGCAGGCCGCCGACGACGTGACCTTGGTCGTCATCAAGGTCGCGAGCTAGAGCGCCTCATCACGCCTCGGCCGGGCGCAGCGGCCGTTCGGCGATCGGCAAATGAAGGGCCGCGGCGATCAACCCGAGAATGATCGAGGCGATCCAGATGGAGTCGTAGGACCCGGTGGCGTCGAACGCCCATCCGCCAAGCCAGACGCCGAGGAAACTGCCGACCTGGTGGCTGAAAAAGACGATGCCGAACAGGGTCGACATGTAGCGGACGCCGAAGATCTGCGCCACCAGACCGCTGGTCAGCGGCACGGTCCCCAGCCACAAGAGCCCGATGGCGGCCGAGAAAGCGAGCACGGTGATCTCGGTTTTCGGCGCCACGAGGAATACGACGATGGCCAGCGACCGCAACGCATAAAGAGCACTCAACAGGTATTTCTTGGAGTAGCGGCCGCCGAGAACGCCGCAGCCCCAGCTGCCGATGATGTTGAAAAAGCCGATCAGCGCCAGCGCGCTGGCGCCGAGGCCGGCCGAGAAACCGACGTCGGTCAGATAGGCGGGAAAATGGACGCCGATGAACACGACCTGGAAGCCGCAGACGAAAAACCCGAGGGTCAAGTAGACATAGCCCGAGTGTCCGCGCGCCTCGGTCAGCGCCTCGCCGAGGCTTTGCTCGGCTGCAGGCGCTTGCGCCGCCGCCGAGGCCGAAGACCGCGACGCTAGGACGAGCGCCAGTGGCGCCATCGCCAAGGCGATCACCGCCATGGTCGTTAGGGCGCCCGCCCAGCCCTGGGCGGAAATCAGTCCCTGGCCGATGGGCGCCATGATGAATTGGCCGAAGGATCCGCCGGCGCTGGCGACGCCCAGCGCCATCGAGCGCTTCTCCGGCGCCACGGCGCGGCCGATGGCGCCGAGAACGACGGCGAAGCTGGTGCAGCTCATCGCCAAGCCAACGAGCACGCCGCCGCCCACGTGCAAGCCGAACGCACCCGTTCCCGCCGCCATCAGCACCAATCCGCCGGCATAGGCCACCGTGCCGACAATCAGCACGCGGAGCGCGCCCAGCTTGTCGGCAGCGGCGCCGGCGAAGGGTTGCGCCGCGCCCCACAGGAGGTTTTGC
>Ga0209790_1000136_pt1 | contig 14316 bp, 9 predicted proteins | sample WorMetG1aBELIZE2_FD_187420 | JGI IMG/M metagenome (GOLD analysis project Ga0209790, IMG submission 187420) | Marine gutless worms symbiont microbial communities from Max Planck institute for Marine Microbiology, Germany - Inanidrilus... ... | reverse complement strand
GATGACGTGGACCGTAACACGGTCGTCGTCAGGTCCGAGGTCGTGCAACCCGGAGGCACCCAACGGATCCTGGTCGACTGGCGGGTGCACGGAGGGAGTGAGTCCCTCCGCATTGTCGACGTTGCCGTGGAGGGAACGTCGATGAGCCAGACGGTACGGTCGGATTTCGGATCTACCGTGCGCCAGGGGGGCGGCAAGGTATCGGTCCTGATCGAGGCCCTGCGAGACAAGGTCGACGCGTTGAAGGTTGAGGCCGCGGTGCAGTAAGCGGCCGTCCGGATTCCCATCTGTTCGCGCCCGTGCCGTTGAGGCGGCACAACCGCTCCCGAAGTGCAAACTTCGCGCCTTCGTCGCTTGCGCGCGTCGGCGTGGCACGGTAGGGAAGAATGCCCCTGTCGGCGCCCCGAGGGATCCCGGTTCGATGCGCGCGTTTCTTCCGCTGCTGATCATCGCCGTCACGGCTCTTGCGCCGCGGGCGGGACATGTGGCCGAGGCCGATGCCGCAATCCGCGAATTCTTCGGCGACTTTCGGGGACGTACGCTGTTTCCCATGGGCGAGGTCAAGAACCGCGACCTCCGGGTGCTGGTCAGTGCCTACGGCCAGTTCGGCGGCTTCACCCTGCTTTGGGAAACAACCATCCACGAGCCGGGCGGCAAAAAACGCCTGGATCGCCACCTCTACAACTTCCGGCCGTCGCGGAACCCCAACGTGTTCACCGTCGCCCGCACCGATGGCGAGGGAAAGCCGGTCGTCGTCGATCCGATGACCGGTGCGCCGGTGGTTTGGGCGCGCATCGCCGGCGATACGCTCTCGGTCATCCTGGTCTCGATCGCCGAGAACGGCGATCTGGAAACGCAGATCTATGACCGCACGCTTACCGAGGACGGACTTCGCCTCCTGTTTCGCCGGTTCGTCAATGGCGAGAAAGTCCGCGAGATCAAGGGAACGCTTAAGCGCATCGCGCAGTAATTCGCGATCTGCAGAGAGGTTCAATCCCATGGCTGATTGGCACGTTTCGCTCGCAGACATCATCGACGCGATCGACGCCTCGCCCGACGGCCCGCGCTTCCACTACCCCGTCCGGCACGGGACCATGCGGGTCGGCGTCTATGCGCCGCGTGGCACCGATCCCCAATCGCCACACACCCAGGACGAAATCTATATCGTCATCGCCGGCGAGGGCTGGTTCGTCCGCGGCGACGATCGGCGGCGGTTCAGTCCGGGCGATGTGTTGTTCGTCCCTGCCAGAGAGGTCCATCGCTTCGAAGATTTCACCGACGACTTCGCCACCTGGGTCGTGTTCTGGGGCCCCGAGGGCGGCGAGACGCCTTGACCCTGATGTCGGTACCGCCGCGGATGCTCTCCCCTACCCGCGCTTCAGCGGCTTGTACTTGATGCGGTGAGGCTGATCGGCATCGGCACCGAGCCGGCGGCGGCGATCGGCCTCGTAGTCCTCGTAGTTGCCCTCGAACCACACCACCTGGCTGTCGCCCTCGAAGGCGATGATGTGGGTGGCGAGGCGGTCGAGGAACCAGCGGTCATGGCTGATGACCACGGCGCAGCCGGCGAACTCGGCGAGCGCATCCTCGAGCGCCCGCAGGGTCTCGACATCGAGGTCGTTGGTCGGCTCGTCGAGCAGAAGCACGTTGGCGCCCGACTTCAGCATCTTGGCCAGGTGCACGCGGTTGCGCTCGCCGCCCGAGAGCTGGCCGACCGGCTTCTGCTGGTCCGGCCCCCGGAAGTTGAACTGGCCGACGTAAGCACGGCTCTGCATTTTGCGCTTGCCGAGTTCGATCTCGTCGAGACCGTCGGAGATTTCCTCCCAGACCGTCTTATCGGGTGCGAGAGTGTCGCGCGACTGATCGACGTAACCGAGCACCGCCGTATCGCCGACGCGCAGGCTACCGCCGTCCGGCTGTTCGCTTCCGGTGATCATGCGGAACAGAGTCGTCTTGCCGGCGCCGTTGGGGCCGATGACGCCGACGATGCCACCCGGTGGAAGACGGAAGTCGAGCCCCTCCATCAACAGCCGGTCCCCGTAGCCTTTGCGGAGATCCTTGGCCTCGATGACCAGATCGCCGAGCCGGGGCCCCGGCGGAACGACGATCTGGGCCGTGCCGAGAGGCTTGTCGCGCGCTTCGGCGAGCAGAGTCTCGTAGGCGGTGATTCGGGCCTTGCTCTTGGCCTGGCGGGCTCGCGGCGAGGTGCGGATCCATTCCAGTTCGTGCTTGAGCACCCGCTGGCGGGCACTCTCCTCTTTTTCCTCCTGGGCGAGCCGCTTCTGCTTCTGCTCCAGCCACGACGAGTAGTTGCCCTGATAGGGGATGCCGCGTCCCCGATCGAGTTCGAGGATCCAGCCGGTGACGTTGTCGAGGAAGTAGCGGTCGTGGGTGACGACCATCACCGTGCCATCGTAGTCCTTGAGAAACCGCTCGAGCCAAGCCACCGATTCGGCGTCGAGATGGTTGGTTGGCTCGTCGAGCAGCAGGATGTCGGGATGCTGCAGCAACAGCCGGCAGAGCGCGACGCGGCGGCGCTCGCCACCCGACAGCGTGGCCACGTCGGCGTCGCCCGGCGGACACCGCAGGGCATCCATCGCCACCTCCAGAGTGCGCTCCAGTTCCCAGCCGCCGACCGCGTCGATGCCCTCCTGCAGCTCGCCCTGCTCGGCCAGCAGCGCATTCATTTCGTCGTCGTCCATGGGTTCGGCGAACCGCGCGCTGATTTCGTTGAAGCGGTCGAGCAAGGCCTTGGTGTCGCCGAGCGCGTCCATGACGTTGCCCTCGACGTCCTTTGCGGAGTCGAGTTCGGGTTCCTGTGGCAGGTACCCGACGCGGATGCCTTCGGCAGCCCAGGGTTCGCCGCCGAAGTCCGTTTCGAGGCCGGCCATGATCCGCATCAGCGTCGATTTGCCGGCGCCGTTGGCGCCCAGCACGCCGATCTTGGCCCCCGGCAGGAACGACAGCGAGACGCCCTTGAGGATTTCGCGCCCGCCCGGAAAGGTCTTGGTCAGGCCCTTCATCACATAGACGTACTGATAGGAGGCCATCCGGTACCCCGTTGTGGTGAGTTCATGCCGATTCGGCGCCCGTTGTAGCGCCTGCACCACCAGCACTGCAACCGGGCCTGATGCACCGCAAAACCTTGGCGCGCCGCATCATACGGGGTGGTATATTGGATGGCACTGTCGTAAGGATGTGGCGACAATAAGAAGCTACCGGTCGGGGCCAGCCGGAGGCGCTGGGGCGAGGAGGCTTTAGGAGGGGATGACGAAATCAATTCTCGTCGTCGAGGACGAGCCCAATATCGTCTTGTCCTTGCAATTCTTGATGAAGAAAGCGGGTTTTGATGTGCGGGTCGCCCGCGATGGTGAAGAAGCCCTGCAGGCGGTCGAGCAGAGAGCCCCCGACATGGTCCTGCTCGATGTGATGATTCCCAAACGGGATGGTTACGACGTCTGTCAGACGATCCGGTCCAATCCCGAATGGTCGGACATTCACATCATCATGCTCACGGCGAAGGGGCGCGATGTCGATCGCGAGAAGGGGCTCGCGCTCGGCGCCAACGACTACGTCATCAAGCCGTTTTCGACCCGCGACTTGACCGAGAAGGTGAAGGAAATCCTCGGCGCCGACGAGTGAACGGACGGTGCGAACGGGATCGGGTATCGGCGTTATGGGACCCCGTATCTTCCTTTTGATCTGCTTCGCCGCGTTGGCTGCGGCGTCGATCGTCGCCGTTGCCGCCGGCACCTGGCTGATCGCCTACAATCTACCGGAGAACGCCAAGGACTTTACCGAAACGGTGATCGTTTACGGGGGCGGCCTCGCCTTTCTTCTGGCGGCGGCGGTCGCCGTGCTGTGGGCCTACTTGGACATGGCAATGGCACGGCCGCTGGCGACGATCGTCCGCGGCGTGCAGACCGTCCTCCACGCAAACCCTGAGCACCGGATCGAGATCGACGACGAGCACCAATTGGGCGGCCTTCCCGAGGCGGTCAAGGCGCTGGTCGGACGCGTCGCCGAGGAACGTGGAACAGTCAACGAGGCGATCGCCGAGGCGACCGAGCAGGTGGAGGACCAGAAGGCCCAATTGGAGACGATCCTGCGGGACCTGCATGAAGGCGTCGTCGTCTGCAATCTCGGTCACAAAATCCTGCTCTACAATCATCGTGCTCTCGAGCTTCTGCACGTAGCTGGCGAGCTTGGACTGGACCGCTCGCTATTCAACTTCACCAACCGCCAACCATTTCTCCATGCCCTCAGCCGGCTGACCAACCGGCTGACCGAGGGACGCCATCGTGAGCATCCTGAGGGCGTCAGCGCACCGTTTGTCGGCTCGACCACCGACGGCCGACATACTCTGGAAGGGCGGATGAGCCTGATCCTCGACGCCGAAGAGAACCCCACGGGCTACGTCATCTCGTTCGAGGACAAGACCGAAGAACTCGCCGCACTGGGCACCCGCGATCATCTGTTGCGCGAGGCCATCGAAGGCCTGCGGGGACCCGTCGCCAACATTCGCGCCGCGGCGGAAATTCTCTCGGGCTTCCCCGAGATGAGCACCGAGGAACGCAGTTCGTTCGAATCCGTTGTGTTCAATGAAAGCACGCGGGTCAGCGAGAAGCTCGAAGGCCTATCGACCGACTACCGCAAGGTGATCACCGGGCATTGGCCCATGAGCGATCTCTATTCCGCCAACCTGTTCAACAGTATCGAAAGACGTCTTCGCGAGGAGAAGGACGTCAAGGCGGTGATGATCGGCATCCCGCAATGGCTTCATGGCGACAGCTACACGTTGGTCGAACTCATCGATCGTTTGGTCCACCGTGTCAGCGAAAACACCGGCGCTGATTCCTTTGAACTCGAAGCCATCGCCGGAGAACGGCACGTTTACATGGATTTGGCTTGGCACGGAACGACGGTTTCGGCGGCGGACCTGACGGTCTGGCTGAAAGAAGAACTTGTCGGTCCCCTGGGCGGCCTGACGCTCCGGGACGTTCTTGACCATCACAAGACGGATGTCTGGAGCCTGACGCACCGTGACAACATGGCTCGGCTGCGCCTGCCGCTGCCACGTCCCGTGCGTCCACCGACGCATGGCGAGGGCCGGGTGCGCTCGGCGCGGCCGGAGTTCTATGATTTCGAGTTGCTGCAGCGGCCCCCGCATCTCGACGAGCTCGGTTCGCGACCGCTCAAGTCATTGAACTACGTCGTTTTCGATACGGAAACCACTGGTTTGCAGCCTTCGGGTGGCGACGAGGTCATCTCCATTGCCGGTGTTCGGATCGTCAATGGGCGAATTCTCACCGGTGAATCCTTTCAGCGGCTCGTCGATCCTGACCGCCCCATTCCGAGGGAATCCATCCGCTTCCACGGTATCACCGACGAAATGGTCAAGGACAAGCCTCCGATCAATTTGGTGTTGCCGCAGTTCCGTGAATTCGTCGGCGATGCCGTGCTGGTTGCCCACAATGCCGCCTTCGACCTGAAATTCCTGAAGCTTCGCGAGGCGGAATCCGGCGTCACTTTCGATATGCCGGTCCTCGATACGCTTTTGCTTTCGGTCTATGTCCACGACCACACGCCGCGCCACACCCTGGACGCTGTCGCCGAACGGTTCGGCATCGAGGTTCATGGCCGGCATACGGCCTTCGGTGACGCCTTGGTCACGGCCGGCGTATTCTTGAAGATGCTAGACGTGCTCGCCGCGCGCGGAATCGAGACGCTCGACCAGGCCATCGAGGCATCCAATACGATCGTCGAGGTTCGGGCGAAACAGGCGAGTTTCTAGACCGCCGACCGGCTTACGGGAGGGAAAAGGCATGAGGGAGATTCGCAGCACCGGCGAACGGATCGGCGCCCTCTTCCTCCTCGGCCTGGTGCTATTCAACCCACTCATCATCAGCGTCTTCGATGCCGGTGCGGACGCCCGCGTGATGGGCATTCCGCTCCTCTACCTTTACCTGTTCGCGGCCTGGGGCCTGCTGATCACGTTGGTCGCCGTCGCCATAGACCGGCCGTCCAACATCCCCGCACCGCCGCCGCCGACGGTACCACCCGGCGGCGACGAGATCTGATCGGCTGTCGCGATGCTTCCCGGGTGGCTCATCGTCGTTACCTCGTTCGGCTACCTGAGCCTGCTGTTCGCCATCGCCTACTACGGGGACCGCCGTGCCGATACCGGCCGCAGCGTGATCGCGAATCCGTACATCTACGCATTGTCGATCGCCGTCTACTGCACATCCTGGACGTTTTACGGCAGCGTCGGTCGGGCGGCGTCGACCGGGGTCGGGTTCCTGCCCATCTATCTCGGCCCGACGCTGATGTTCGCCCTCGGCTGGTTCGTGCTGCGCAAGATCATCCGTATCAGCAAGGTCCACCACATCACGTCCATCGCCGACTTCATCTCGTCACGGTACGGCAAGAGCCATCTCCTCGGCGGCATGGTAACGGTGATCGCCGTGGTCGGCATCATGCCCTACATCACCTTGCAGCTTCGCGCCGTGTCGTTGAGCTTCAACGTTCTGCTCAACTATCCGGACGTCGCCAATCCGGTACCGCCGGCGCTGCCCCTGTTCGGCGACACCGCATTGTGGGTCGCCATCCTCATGGCGCTGTTTGCGATCCTCTTCGGTACCCGCCACATCGACGCCACCGAACATCACGAGGGCATGGTTGCGGCCATCGCCTTCGAGTCGGTCGTCAACCTGGTCGCCTTTGCCGCCGTCGGGATCTTCGTCACGTGGGGGCTTTTCGACGGGTTCGACGACCTGTTCGGTAAAGCCGCGGCGATGCCCGAGCTGGCCAAACTGATGAGCATGGACGTGCCCGGTGCGTCGTGGATACCGCTGACGCTGTTGTCGATGATGGCGATCATCTGCCTGCCTCGACAGTTTCAGGTCACGGTGGTCGAGAACGTCGACGAGGGCCACTTCAACAAGGCCGTATGGCTGTTCCCGCTCTATCTCTTGATCATCAACATCTTCGTCTTGCCGATCGCCTTCGGCGGCCTGCTGCGGTTCCCCGACGGCTCGGTCAATGCGGACACCTTCGTCCTCGCCCTGCCGATGGCAGAGCAAAGCCCGTGGCTCGCCCTGTTTGCGTTCATCGGCGGCCTTTCCGCGGCGACGGGCATGGTCATCGTCGCCTCGGTGGCCCTCAGCACCATGGTCTGCAACGACCTGGTGATGCCGGTCCTGCTGCGCTTCGCATGGCTCCACCTGGCGGAGCGAAAGGACCTGTCGCGGCTGCTTCTGAACATTCGCCGCACCGCCATCGGAATGATCCTGGCGCTCGGCTATCTCTATTTCCTGCTGATCGGCGAGTCGTATGCGCTGGTCACCATCGGGCTGGTGTCTTTCGCCGCGGCAGCGCAATTCGCCCCAGCGATCTTCGGCGGCATGTATTGGAAAGGCGCGTCACGGCGCGGCGCCGTCGCCGGCCTCGCTGCGGGCTTCGTCGTCTGGGGCTTCACGCTGCTGCTGCCGTCCTTCGCCCGTTCGGGCTGGTTGCCGGTCACGTTCATCGAGCACGGCCTGCTTGGCATGGATCTTCTGAAGCCGTACGCGTTGTTCGGGCTCGAAGGACTGGATCCCATCTCGCATGCCCTGTTCTGGAGCATGCTGGCCAACATCGGCTTCTACATCAGCGTCTCGCTGATCGACCGGCAGAGCACGATCGAGCGCATCCAGGCGACGCTGTTCGTCGAGGTGTTCCGTCAGAGCGAACCCGGAATGGCCGCCGGGTTCTGGCAGGGAAAGGCCGCGGTGAGCGACCTGCGCGGCCTTGCGGAACGATTCATCGGCCCCGAGCGAACGCAGGAGGCGTTGAACGACTACGCCCGCCGCCATCGGCTCGACATCGACAAAATCGTCGAGGCCGACGGGGAACTGGTGCAGTTGGTCGAGCGCCGGCTCGCGGGCGCCATCGGCGCGGCTTCGGCGCGGGTGATGATGGCCTCGACGCTGAAGGGCGAAGGTGTCGGTCTCGAGGAGATCATGGAGATCCTCGACGAGACGTCGCAGATCCTGGAGTACAGCCGGCAACTCGAACAGAAGTCCCGGGAGCTCGAAGCGGCGACGGCGGAGCTCAAGGCCGCAAACGAACGGCTCACCGAACTTGACCGATTGAAGGACGAGTTCCTGTCGACGGTGACCCACGAATTGCGCACGCCGCTGACGTCCATTCGCTCGTTTTCCGAGATCCTCCACGATTCGCCCGATCTGGACGACAGCGAACAGCTCCACTTCCTCTCCATCATCATCCGCGAGAGCGAACGCCTGACGCGGCTGATCAACCAAGTCCTCGATCTCACCAAGATCGAGACCGGACGCATGGACTGGCAGATCGGCGACGTCGATCTCGGCGAGGTCATCGAGGATGCGATCGCGTCCCTTCACCAGCTGTTCGAAGAGACGAATGTCGCCATCGAGGTCACCGCGCCTGAGGCCGTGCCGGCGGTCCGCGGCGATCGGGACCAGCTGATTCAGCTGGCCATCAACCTGCTGTCCAATGCGCAGAAGTTCTGTCCCGAGGGAACCGGATACATCCACGTCGCCTTGGAACACGACGACGGCTCGCTTCGCGTCAGCGTTGCGGACAACGGTCCCGGCATTCCGCCCGAAGAGCACGAGCAGATTTTCGAGAAGTTCCACCAGGTTCGTGCCGGCGCCACGGGCAATCCGCTGGGGTCCGGGCTGGGCCTCGCCATCTGCCGCGGTATCGTCGAGCACCTCGGCGGCCGCATCTGGGTCCAGAGCCAGCTCGGAGAAGGCGCGACCTTCTATTTTGCCGTCCCCCACGGCCGCGCCTGACGGCGTCGGCGCCGCAGATGACATCTCCCGATCCGAGCATTCGACGGGTTGCCGCGGACCGGGGCGTCGAATAGCATCGCGAACCCAAACTGAGCGTGATTCCAGGGCCAAATCGCGCCCGGCCAGGGAACCGGCGCAACGTCCGATGATGCGATATGCCGAGAGGGAAGCCGCGTGCTGTCGATGCCGAAGACCGGTCGTGCCCTGTCCAATTGGTCACCAGGGTTGGCCGATGCCCCGACCCCGGAGACTGTTGCGACCCGGTCGTTTGCATAAGCCCGAGCCGCCGGACCCAGATGAATATCTTCAAGAAAGACCCTGAAATCCCAGGGCGAATGGCCGAAGGCTCCCTCGCCGCGCCGCCCGAGTTCCCAGACCTCGTCCGTATGCTGCGTTGGCGGGCCGATAACCATCCGGATCGGCTTGCGCTCATCTTCCTCGAGGACGGCGAAACCGAGAGCGAGCGCGTGACCTATGCCGAATTGGACCGGCGGGTCCGGTCGATTGCCGCGTTGCTGCAGGATCGGGGCATAGTCGGCGAACGGGTCCTACTGCTCTACCCGCAAGGCATCGAATTCGTCGTCACCTTCTTTGCCTGCCTCTATGCCGGCGCCATCGCGGTGACGTCGCCCCCGCCGCGCTCCCGCGGATTGCCGCCATCGCCCATGACTGTGGACCGACGATGGCATTGACCACGCCCGAAACCATTACCATCGCCAAAGGGGATGCCGGCCTGTACCCGGGCCTGGAAAGCATGGACTGGGTCATCGCCGATACCATCGACGAGGCGACGGAAGACCGCTGGCGCGCGCCCAACCTGGGCGAATCGGACATCGCGTTTCTCCAGTACACGTCCGGATCGACGGCCGCGCCCAAGGGCGTGATGGTCAGCCACGGCAACCTTACCCACAACCTGCGGATGATCGCCGCGGCACAGGGCCACACGGACGAAACGCCGTGGCTGACGTGGCTACCGGTGCACCACGACATGGGCCTTATCGGCGGCATCCTCGAGCCGTTGTTCACCGGAACCCATTGCACGGTGATGCCGCCGATCCGGTTCATTCAGCGGCCGATCCGGTGGCTGCGCGCGATCTCGCACTACCGGCCCCATACCAGCGGCGCCCCGAACTTCGCGTACGAGCTCTGCATTCACAAGACGACACCTGAGGAACGGGCCGGCCTCGATCTCTCGAGCTGGCAGGTCGCGTTCAACGGCGCCGAGCCGGTCCGCGCGCAGACGGTGAGGGACTTCGCCCGGACCTTCGCCGAATACGGCCTTCGAGCCGAGTCGCTGTATCCGAACTACGGCCTCGCCGAGGGTACGTTGATCGTTACTGGCGGGCGGAAATGGGAACTCCCGGTCGTACGGGCATACCGCGAAGAAGCCCTGGACCAGGGCATCGCCGAACGCGCCGAACCCACAGAGGTCGGCGCCCGTACATTGGTCAGCAGCGGCCGTTCGGTTCCCGAACAAGAGGTCGCAATCGTCGATCCCGAGACGTGTGAGCCCAAAGACGAGCGGCGCATCGGTGAAATCTGGGTCCACGGTCCCAGCGTCGCCCAAGGCTACTGGGGACGCCGCGACGATACCGAGCGCGATTTCCGCGCGCGGATCGCTGGGTCGGGAAAGGGGCCGTATCTCAGGACGGGGGATCTGGGATTCATTGATGAGGACGAGGTGTTCGTCACCGGCCGGACCAAGGACCTAATCATCTTCCACGGCCGGAACATCTACCCCCACGACATCGAGGCGGCGGCCCAGCAGAGTCACGAGCTGTTGCTCGGCAGTACCGGCGCGGCATTTTCCGAGAACGGCGATGAGGAAGGCCGGGTCATCCTGGTCCACGAGGTCGGCCGGAAATTCCGCAAGCTGGACCTGGCTCAGGTCGTTACCGGCATCCGCGCCGCGGTTTGGGCCGAGTTGGAAATCCCGCTCCACGCCGTCGTATTGGTTAAGCCCAGCGCCCTGCCGAAAACCTCGAGCGGCAAGATCATGCGGCATGCGGTCCGCACCCGGTATACCGAGGACGAGCTCGAGGCAGTCTGGCTCGATACTCTTGACTCCTTTACAGACGTCGAGGGCGCCGTTCCCGCCGCCGCGTCCCGCACCGAGACGGACGGCGACGCCACCGAAGTCTTCGGATATGTGCGCAAAAAGGTCGCTGCGGCCTTGGAACTGCCTGCAGAGCGCATCGATGGCGGCCGCCCGATCTACTCGATGGGGCTGGATTCGTTGACGGCGGCGCGCCTGGCCGCCGACGTCGAGGCCGAACTCGGAATTTCGCTGCAGATCACCGCCTTCATGCAGGAACGGACGCTGGACGAACTGACCGAGGACATCCGGCGCCGATTGCCCGGAGGGCGCCTGCCGGACCTCGATTCCGGCGTCAACAACCCGGTGAGCGGTGTCGCAGTCGAGGTCAAAAGCGACGCCGAAGAGATTCCGCTCACCCGGGGGCAGAAGGCGCTGTGGTTCCAGCAACAGCTTATGCCCGACAACGCCGCGTACAACGTCGTCGTCGCGATGCTCCTGCGGGGTCGGCTCGATGTCGGTCGTCTTCATGACGCCATTGACCGGCTTGCCGACCGCCATTCACTCCTGCGCGCGCCGCTGGTCGAGCGACGCGGCGAACCACACTTCGCCGAGCCCAATGGGCACAAGGTCCCGTTCGAGTCGGTCGACCTGTCGAGCCGAAACGTTTCGGAGCTCGAGGACCTCGTTCGCGAGATCGCCCGCCAGCCATTCGAGATGCAGGATGCGCCGCTCAGTCGAGTTTCTCTCGTCACCCGAGGCCCGGAAGAGCAGGTGCTCGTTTTCTGTTTGCACCACATCGTGTGCGACGGCTGGTCGGTCAACGTGCTGTTCGATGAGCTGAAGTCTCTCTATGACCACCCGGACGCCCCCCCGTCCGAGAAATCCCCGGGGTCGTACGCGGAGTTCCTGCGCCGGCAGGAAGCGACATTGGCCTCCGAAATGGGCACGGCAGACCTGGATTTCTGGCGCCATCGGCTCGACGGGGCGCCACAGGAGCTGGATCTGCCGGTTGCCCGACGCAGACCGCCCGTTCAGACGTTCACCGGCGAGTCGATACCCATCGAACTCGACCCCTCGGAAGTCGAGGGTGTGCGGGCACTGGCGGTTGAAACGGGGGCGACGCCCTTCGTCGTCTTGCAGGCCGTGTTCCAGGTGCTGATCCACCGATACACCGGTCGCACCGACTTCCTGGTCGGGACGATCATGACGGGACGGACCGGCCCCGGTTTTGACCGTACGGTCGGTTACTTCGTCAATCCGGTCGTTCTGCGGGCCGAGCTGGCCGCGGAGTCGAGCTTTCGGTCACTGATCGTCGATGTCCGAAAAACTGTACGATTGGCGCTCGAACACCAGGATTTGCCGTTCGCCGTGCTGGTCGAACAACTGAACCCCCGACGCATCGCCAATCGCTCTCCTTTGTTCCAAGTGGCGTTCGGCCTGACCCAGCTGCCGTTCGAGGCGATGGATTCGCTGGAATCGGCCAGAGGTTCGACATCGGCCGCGGCCGACGGGCAAATCCAATTCACGCCGTATTTCGTGCCCCAGCAGGAAGGGCAATTCGACCTCAATCTCGAATTCCTGGAAACGCCGTCCCGCGTTTTCGGCTCGTTCAACTACAACTCGGACTTGTTCGGTGCCGAAACGATCGAGCGCTTGATCGGTCACTTCCGAACCCTTCTCGACGCCGTCCTCGATGAATCGGACACGGCTATTTCCGCGTTGCCGATGTTGACGGAGGCGGAACGCGCGGATCTGGCGGCGTGGAACGCACGGTCCGATCAGGTCCCGGCATACCGCGCTGATGAAGCGAATACGTTGCCGCAACTGTTCGAGGCCTAGGTCGCGCGAACGCCGGACGCCGTCGGGGTCGAGAGCCGCGGCCGATCGTTGACCTACGCCGAACTGAACGACCGCGCCAACCGCCTCGCCCACCACCTGCGACGGCTCGGGGTCAGTCCGGATGACCTGGTCGGCATCTTTTTCAAGAAGTCCATCGAGATGGTGATCGGTCTAGTCGCCATCCACAAGGCCGGCGCCGCCTACGTGCCGATGGACCCCGACTATCCGGACAGCCGCATCGACTACATGCTGGCCGACAGCGGCGTCCGGGTGCTGCTGACCACGCAGCGCCTGCGCCACCGGTATGTCGCCCGTCCACAAGACACCGTCTATCTCGATGCAGATGTATCGACGATCGAAGCGATGCCGTCGGACAACCCGGCAACGCTGGTTAGCGGCGACAACCTGGCGTACGTCATCTATACGTCCGGTTCGACCGGAAATCCCAAGGGCGTGATGATTCCGCATCGTGCGGTCTGCAACCGTCTGAACTGGAAACGGGAAGCGCTCGGCATCTCACCGGCCGACCGTGTCTTGCAGACCATCCCCTACAGCTTCGATCCCTCCGTCTGGGAGATCTTTACGCCGCTGATCGCCGGCGCCCGCGTGGTGATCCCCCGGCCCGGTACCCAGCAGGAACCGTCGCAATTCGTGCAAGAAATCATCGACCATGGGATCACTGCGTTCTCCTGCGTTCCTTCGCTCCTCGAGCATCTCGTCGAGGAAAAAGGTTTCGATGCGTGCACGACGTTGCGGGTCGTCGTCTGCGGCGGCGAACCGCTGGCGCCGAGCCTCGTGGACCGATTCTCGGCCCGTAGTTCGGGGACTATCCATCACTTCTATGGCCCGACCGAAGCCACCATATTCGCCACGCACTGGCCGTGCGTACCGCAGCCGGCCGGAAGCCGGGTGCCGATCGGGCGCGCGGTGTCCCACGCCCATGTTCATATTCTCGACGACAATCGGCAGCCGGTGCCGATCGGCGTGCCGGGCGAACTGCATATCGGCGGTGTCGGGTTGGCTCGCGGATATCTCAATCGCCCCGAGTTGACCCGCGACGCCTTCATCGATGTTCCGGACGGGTGCAACGAGCGTGGGCGTCTCTATCGATCGGGTGATCTTGCCCGTTTCAGGGGCGGCGGCGTCATCGAATTCCTAGGCCGTACGGACACCCAGGTGAAGCTCCGTGGGTACCGGGTCGAACTCGGCGAAATTGAGAACCGCCTGCGGGCATTTCCTCGTCTTCGCGATTCGGTCGTCGTGGTCCGTGGTGATGGCGCCGGCCAGCAGCGTCTTGTCGCCCATCTGGTCGCGCGGGATTCCGATACGCCGTCGGTCGGAGAGGTCCGGGCGTTCGTCGCCGAGGCGCTTCCCGACTACATGGTCCCAACGTCATTCGTGTTTCACGATGCCTTGCCTGGAGTGACCCCCTAAGAGTGGTCCGGTTTTGTTAAGAGAGTTGGCGCATTTTGACCCTTCGGAAGGAGGACCAGATGAGCCGAAAACGTTACACGCCTGAACAGGTCATCAACATTCTGCGGGAAGCCGAGGTTTTGATCGCCCAAGGCCGGACGACGGGGGAAGTCTGTCGCGGTTTGGGGATCTCGGAACAGAGTTATTATC
>Ga0209790_1000134_pt1 | contig 14317 bp, 15 predicted proteins | sample WorMetG1aBELIZE2_FD_187420 | JGI IMG/M metagenome (GOLD analysis project Ga0209790, IMG submission 187420) | Marine gutless worms symbiont microbial communities from Max Planck institute for Marine Microbiology, Germany - Inanidrilus... ... | reverse complement strand
GCGTGGCGGCGTCCCTGCTCTTCCGGCAGCGAACGGAAGTAGACATGAAGTCTTCGTGCGATTGATCGTAGCCTTGAAGCCCGTTCATCAGGTTACCGGTATCTTGTACTTCAGGTAGGCTCATTCTCCTATGAGAACTTCGTATGTTCAACTCGCTACCGACATTTTTAACGAATTTACTAATACTAAACATGTCTAACTTGTTAGTGAATCGTTCCTAATGATATAGCTATCACCCGGATGGCCTTGAGTTTCAATCACACCCCAATCACCCACGTGACCGCCCTAGGTCCATGTTCTCCCCCTTTCATCCACGGGCGGATTCGGATGAGTATGAAAATTGCCGACGACATCTTTACCATTGTACCTGCCATTACCATCCTGAGGCGGCACCGTTATGTTGGCTCCTTGCCCACGCGGCCATCGTTCCACTCCGTAGGTTCCATCCGATTCCCTGACAATATAACCGCCTTCTTCATGACGGTTGATGGGGTCACTTGCCTGAAAGTCAGTCCAAGCCTCCCGCATACCCCGCTGAACATCGGAATCACTGAGCGGATTGTCGGTCGCAGGCTCGGACGAGCCCGTTTCCTCCTCGGAGGACAGGCCAGCCCTTTCGTAAGAATCATCGGCTGCCTGGACCTGGCCGGGTGACTGTCCGGCTACGAATGGGGTTCCCTCTTCGGCGGCCCTTGTCAGTATCTGGGCGGCCCTGTTCTCCAAGGTCCGCCAACCAGCCCAACGGCGGACTGCCGCGATTGATGACGGGCTAATTCGGGGGTACGTTGGAGAAGGTGACCCCAGTGTGGTCTACGACCAGATAGCCGCCGCTGACCTTGAGGGTAATACTCTCGCCAGCCTTGATGATGAGGTCTTGGGTCTGCAGGGAAGTCGTGCCGCCGACCTTCTCTTCCCGGTCGCCTTTGCCGGTAACACGCTGGTCTCCGCCGATGGCGATGGTCTCGTGGTTGCCGACGCCCTGACTGCGATCATGCCGCACCTGCTCGCGCAGATCGTGCTCGAGGGTACTGTCTTTGTCGAACTAGTCGGTCGCTCCACCCTGGAGGAGATAACAATGTACTTTCCGCGAGTTCGACGCGGGAGCGTCGGGATATGACACGCTGGAGTATGGGAACGGTCAATCGGATTGAAACTACCTGGTGCCCCGCGATTGCTTCCAGGGGGGGGAAGACGACCAAACTTAGCGGTCACGATACCCACAAAGGGTAAATTCGCATCATAATAGTAGGAAGTAGCGCCGTGAAACCGTCTCGGAAAGCTGCCGAAGCCTAGTATTGCTTTGTGCTAATAGACGAGCTCGCGGGGGAGCCAGTCGGGCTTCAGATCCGATCCTGGGCCGGGATACAGATTAATCCGAGCCAGATGTTTGTCTGCGGGCAGACGGCTACCCGAGGACAGAGGGCTCTCCCTGGGGATCGTATCTACATTAATGCGCGCCCGAGTGAATAGCCGGTCTCTCGGCGCCAGGTCGAAATAGCTTCTGCGTTTTTTCACCACGGGGCCGATGGCCGCGGTCAGGTTGGCGAGGATGGTCTCTCCCCGCAGGAACAGACCCACCAATGCTAGGAGGTCCCTGCGGGACGCCGCACAGTCGAACGGTTCAGACCCGGCCCCGGATTGCGACCCGCGGTGGACCTCACCCCTCAGCATCTTTGCCCAACGGGCTTCCAGTGCTATCTCCTTCCTGAGAGCTTCCATCTTTCGGCGAATCTGATCCGTAAAAATAGGCTGGAGAAATTCCCACTCTTCATCAACGAGGTCGCTTGGGTAGCTGATAGGAGATTGAGTCTTTTCAGGAGTCATATTGGAATCCGAAATAGGGTAGTGGTAATTTTTGAAGTGATAGGGCAGATGGATTCATCGGTAATCATTCCGATTGCCATCATCTTTCTCGTTACCTGATTCTAGATTTTAGCCCTCTCTTCCGGAAGAATACGCTTGGTCTGAACGATTGCGTTCATTGACAAAACGAACCGAAGAGTTTTCAATTATGATTATCGAGACTGAAGTATACAGCTGTCGCAAATGTCAGAGCGAAGATCTCGTTAAAAATGGCACAAATGCGTCCGGTAGCTCGCAATATCACTGTAAAGCCTGTGGTGCCTATGGAATACTTGAACGCACAGAACGCGCGACGGAAGAAAAGAAAGGACTTATTATAAACGTTTATCAAGAAAGATCCAGTATGCGCGGGATTGAACGGGCGTTTGGGGTCTCGCGCCGAACATTGAGCGCCTGGTTAAAAGAACAGGCGAATGGCCTCCCACCCCTTGAAGAGACGCTACAACCTGTTGAGTGCAAAAAGATTCCTATTGTTGGCTAGATATCACTTCAAAAATTACCACTACCTAGTATTCGTGTCCATTCGTGGTTCTTGTCAACCGCGACTCACGCCTCGTCGGTCTGAGGCAAAGCCTCACTAGCTATGTATATAGGCCCCACAGTTTAAGCTGTAAAGATTTTTCTAGGTCAAGGTCCCGACCATAGCGATATACTGAATAGCTTCCGAAAAATCCATACCGGGAGCGACCCCATGGTGCAAGACACGATCAAGAAAGTGGTACTGGCCTACTCCGGCGGCCTCGATACTTCCGTCATTCTCAAGTGGTTGCAGGAGCAGTATGGCTGCGATGTGGTCACCTTTACCGCCGATATCGGTCAGGGCGAGGAGCTCGCGCCCGCCAGGGCCAAGGCCACAGCCGCGGGAGTCAGGGATGTCTATATCGAGGACCTGCGCGAGGAGTTCGTAGGTGAGTTCGTTTACCCCATGTTCCGCGCCAATGCCGTCTATGAGGGCGAGTACCTGCTCGGAACCTCCATCGCCCGGCCCCTGATCGCCAAACGCCTGGTGGAGATCGCCGATGAAACCGGTGCCGACGCCATCGCCCACGGTGCTACCGGCAAGGGTAACGACCAGGTCCGTTTCGAGCTCGGTGCCTATGCCCTCAAGCCGGACGTGAAGATCATCGCACCCTGGCGGGAGTGGGACCTGCTCTCCAGGGAAAAGCTGCTGGGCTACGGCGAGTCCCACGGGGTTCCCGTGGAGATGAAACGCGCGGGTTCCAAGTCCCCTTACTCCATGGACGCCAACCTACTGCACATCTCCTACGAAGGCAACGATCTGGAGGACCCCTGGCACGAGCCAGCCACCGACATGTGGCGCTGGACCACATCCCCGGAGCAGGCCCCGGACCGGCCTACCTACCTCGAACTGACCTTCGCGGGCGGGGATGTGGTGGCTGTCGACGGCGAGCAGATGACCCCCGCCGGGGTACTGGCCGCGCTCAACCGTATCGGCGGCGAGAACGGCATCGGTCGTAACGACATCGTAGAGAATCGTCACGTGGGGATGAAATCCCGCGGCTGTTACGAGACCCCCGGCGGGACCATTCTGCTGAAGGCCCATCGGGCGATGGAATCCCTGACCCTGGACCGGGAGGCGACCCATCTGAAGGATGAGCTCATGCCCCGCTATGCCAAACTGATCTACAACGGCTACTGGTTCACGCCGGAGCGCGAGATGCTCCAGGCCGCCATCGACCGCACGCAGCAGGTGGTCAACGGACAGGTGCGCCTGAAGCTCTACAAGGGCAATGTCATGGTCGTCGGCCGCAAATCCGCAACCGATAGCCTATTCGACCGGTCCATCGTTACCTTCGATGAAGACGCCGGGGCCTACGACCAGGGTGACGGCACCGGATTCATCCGGCTCAACGCCCTGCGGTTACGGATTGCGGGACGCCGACAGCGGTGACCCCGCGCCCCGTGATCGGTATGTCCACCCATATCACCCTCATCCGTCACGGCGAGACGGATTGGAATGCCGAAGGGCGCCTCCAGGGGCATCTCCAGATCCCCTTGAACCGGCGCGGCAGGGCCCAGGCTGAGGCCTTGGCCGCCCATCTGCAGGGCACCCGGTTCGGTGCCGTCTACAGCAGCGACCTGCTGCGTGCCCTCCAGACCGCCTGGACGATCGTCTGCCCCAGCGGGCAGGAGGTCCGCGCCGACCAGCGCCTGCGCGAGTGGGACTTGGGGGTGCTGGTGGGGCTGGGTCGGGCTCAGGCGGAACGAGAGCAACCGCACGCGGCCAGGATTCGGCGCGAGCATCTAGTGGACGAGCCCATACCCGGCGGCGAAAGTCTCCGCCAACGGTTCGAACGGGTGACCGGGGTTGTTGGGGAAATCGCCGCGCGCCACCAGGGGGAGTGTGTCCTGGTGGTGAGCCACGGCGGCCCCCTGGGAGATTGCTACCGCCGTGCGGTCGGGAAGGGAATCGAGGAACGCATGCGGATCGACCTGCGTAACGCCACCATCAATCAGCTCCGGATCGACGAGAACGATTGGACAGTGAAATCCTGGGCCCGGACCGAGCATCTCACTTCCGTCGGCCTGATGCCGAGCTGACGCCATCTCGGCGGAGATTCGAACCGGTCTGAATCCCGCATGGGGCATGGCTAGGAGCTGTTGACATATAAGGCTGAGCGACTGATTTCAAACGCAATGGAACCACGAATGAACACGAACCCTCATTCGTGTGAATTCGTGTCCATTCGTGGTTCATGTTCCCCGCGCCCGCAGGTATGTTAAATGTCAACAGACCCTAGTACAAACGCTCTCAATTACCGACCTGCCGGCAGGCAGGTAACATTGAGCCGGTAGGATTTTCCAGAAGATTTGTCTGCAACTGGACGCAAATAAACACAATGGAATGGAGAGCCGTTGATGATGACGGTCTGGTCTCGACTGATTTGCGTTGATCCGCAGCAACAAGCGGAGCCGTCGAGGTTCAGGTTGAGTAGGCAGGAAAAATGATCTGGTCGCTTCGATTTATCCGAAGATTACACAGATTTTCACAGATTAAAAATGAAACAATCTGTGAGAATCTGCGTAATCTTCGGACAGAAAAGAGAATGTGACCTTTTGCAACCGATTTGCGTCGATTGGCGTTTATTTGCGGAAAATAGGGCGAGATTAACAGGATAACCAGAATTATTTTTCTTAGATAACAATTATAACATCCTGTTAATCCTGTACTATGTAGGAGACAAGCCCAGAGGTCAGGGTTTACTCCTTGTTAAACGTCAACAGCCCCTAGTAAATCATTTCATCCAATTTTGCTGGTTGTCATTTCGAGCGTACGTTCTGTTGGTGGTCGTCGCCAAGTCACCCAACGCCAACCGGGGCTGGGGGAAGTGGTAGACGAGGTGCTCGAAGCCCACAGTGCCGGCAGCCCGACCGATGAAGCGGTGCACTGGACCGACCTCGAGCCGGTGCAGCTGGCGCAGCAGGTGCTGGCGTGTGGGTATCACATCAGTCGCAACACCGCCGCTAAGCTGCTGGTGCGGGCCGGCTATCGGCGTCGTTCCCTGCGCAAGGCGTTGAGTACCGGTGACGTCGAGCCACATGAACGCGACCGGCAGTTCCGGTTGATCGCTACCTTGCGCCGCCAAGCCCGTGCCCGCGGCGTACCGGTGTTGTGTGTCGATACCAGGAAGAAAGAGAGGCTGGGCCACCTGCCTCGCCGCGGGTCCTGTTACAGCACCGATGTTCAGTTCGTTTATGACCGCGATTATCGCCATCTCGCTACGGGTGTCTTGGTCCCTCACGGGGTGTACGGGCTTCATCACCTTCGATGCCGGCGCTGCCAACGCCGCGCGTTCGCTGCGCTTCAAGGAAGACCTGGTGGCGCTGAGCCGACGGTTCGGGCGGCGTCTGCGGGTGGTCCTCTACCCGCCGTACACCTCCAAGCGGCATCCGATCGAGCACCGTTTGTTTTGTCATGTCGCGCGTCGCTTAAGCGGTGTCATCCTCGATTCGCACCAGACCGCCCTGGAAGCGGTACAGCGCACCCACACCCAAACCGGCCTCACGGTCACGCCACGCCTGCTCGATACCCTCTACGAGCTGGGACGAAATGTTCTGAGACGTTCCTCGATATCAACGACAAATTCATTCGCCACGACCCTGTTCTCGGGAAATGAAACTACGTCGTCGATGCCAACTGATTTTCGTGATAAAATGTATTACTTATTTTTGAACAGTGCTGAGCGACTGATTTCAAACGCAATGGAACCACGAATAGACACGAACCCTCATTCGTGTGGATTCGTGTCTGCTGGAAACACCATGTTGAAGAGTATGAGGTGATCGATCTGCTCGAAAACAAGCCGTTTTTTCAACGTAAAGAGCTAGGCTATAATCTTGGAGAAGACGTATATGCTGTTTTCGGTCGTACAAATGGCAGTCGCTTATTAAGCATATTCTTCGTGTATACGCGGGATAAACGAGCCATTATCGTTTTAGCCAGAGACATGTCAGAGAGAGAAAGGCGTAGATATGCCAACTAAAACCCCAGTGTCAAATGCCGGCACCTACCAAGAGATCGGGGCATTCTGGGATGACCATGATGCTACGGAGTTCGGGGAACAAACAGATACAATGTTCCAGGTGAATGTATCATCCCAACGCCGGTACTATCCACTGGATCGGGATCTTTCCTTCGAGATCAAGCGAATTGTGGAGCAACATGGAATCAGCGAAGAAACCTTGCTAAACCTATGGGTTCAAGAAAAGATTACACAATCCCATACTGTTGGGAAAGAACATGGCCTGACAAAAGACTCGAGCTGATTTCACCGACTATTATCTGATCGAACAAGCGAGCACGCATAGTTAATGTCCATCAAGTCCACTATCTCCACGGCCCTCCGCGGCGAGCTGCGCGTAGACGAACCCCTGGCCCGTCACGCCAGCTGGCGGGTGGGGGGACCGGCACACCGCTTGTTTCGGCCGGCGGATGTCGCCGATCTGGCGGCCTTTCTACGCGGCTTGGACCCGAGCGAGCCGTTGCTCTGGCTCGGGCTGGGCAGCAATCTGCTCGTAAGCGATAAGGGCTTTGCCGGGACCGTGATCCAGACCCAAGGCTGCCTAAATATCCTGGAGCGCATCGGGGAACGAGGGGTCCGGGCTGAGTCTGGGGTCTCCTGTGCCAAGCTGGCGCGTTTCTCTGCCAGGCTTGGCCTGACCGGGGTGGAATTCCTGGCCGGGATCCCAGGCACTATGGGCGGTGCCCTGGCCATGAATGCCGGTGCCTACGGGGGGGAAACCTGGGACCGGGTCCGGCGGGTGCTCACCATCGATCGCCGGGGAGAAGTGCGCGAGCGCTCACCGGCGGACTTCCGCATCGGCTATCGCCGGGTCCGGGGTCCTATGAACGAATGGTTTCTGGAGGCTGAGCTGCACCTGGAGCTAGGGGATACCGCGCGCAGCCTGGGGTACATCCGTGAGCTGCTCGCCAAGCGGGGACGTACTCAGCCGATCAGGCTGCCGAGCTGCGGGTCGGTGTTCCGTAATCCCCCCGGGGATTACGCCGCGCGGCTCATTGAGACGGCAGGCCTCAAGAGATTGCGGGTGGGTGACGCCCAAGTGTCGGAGAAACATGCGAACTTCATCGTCAACCTCGGGACCGCCAGCGCCTTGGACATCGCCCGACTCATCGAACGGGTGCAGGTGGAAGTGGAAGGAGCCAGCGGGATACATTTGACGCCCGAGGTATGCCGGGTTGGAGGATGGGGATCATGACCTTGCGAGCAGACAAGTTCGGTAAGGTGGCCGTGCTCCTCGGCGGGCAGTCGGCCGAACGTGAAATCTCGCTCAAGAGCGGCAAGGCCGTGATGGCGGCCTTGGTACGTCGGGGGGTAGACAGTTATCCTCTGGACCCGGCGCAGGCTGGTGCCCTGGAACGGTTGCGCAACGACGGATTTGCGCGGGCCTTCATCCTCCTTCACGGTCGCGGCGGCGAAGACGGGCAGATCCAGGGTGCGCTCGAGACCATCGGATTGCCCTACACGGGCTCGGGGGTGTTGGGCTCGGCCCTAGGGATGGACAAATATCGTTGTAAGCTCTTGTGGCAGGGCCGGGGTCTGCCGACCGCGGATTTTGCACTGCTGCGGCGGGAAGCGGACTTGGCGCAGGCGCGGGCCTTGGGGTTTCCCCTCATGGTCAAGCCGGTCCACGAGGGCTCCAGCCTCGGGATGACGCGGGCGGACGATCCCGAGATACTGGTCGAGGCCTGGCGTGCAGCGACCTGCTACGATGCCCTGGTCCTTGCCGAACGCTGGATCGAGGGCCCTGAATATACCTGCGCCGTCCTGAACGGCGAGGCCCTGCCCATGATCCGACTGGAAACGCCACGCGTCTTCTACGACTACGAGGCCAAATATCTTGCCGATACCACCCGGTACCTGTGTCCCTGTGGCCTGGATGCCGGGTCGGAGTCACACCTCCGGACCTTGTGTCTGGAGGCCTTCGATGTGATCGGTGCGGGCGGTTGGGGTCGAGTGGATTTCATGCTCGACGGCGACAGGCAGCCATACCTGCTGGAAGTAAACACCGTGCCCGGTATGACCAATCACAGCTTAGTGCCCATGGCCGCGCAGGTCCATGGGCTGAACTTCGATACCCTGGTATGGCACATCCTGGAGACCAGCCTTGAGCAATCCTGAACGAGTGACGGATCGGGATCGCGTGGTCGGGGGACCCAGCTGGGGGCGGCGATTGGTGCGCTGGGCTTGGGCGGTCGGGTTGCTGTCCCTGTTGGGCGGTAGCGGTTATCTTCTGATGCTCTGGGAACCCCGAGAACTGCCGGTGCGGGTGGTAACGGTGACCGGAGCGCTCAAGCACCTGTCGTCGCACCAGCTGCAGAAAGCAGTGATTGCGCATCTGAGCGGCGGCATTCTAACCCAGGACCTGGCGGAGCTCAAAACGGCAGTGGAGGCCATGCCTTGGGTACGGTCGGCGAGCTTGCGGCGGCGGTGGCCGGATCGCCTGGAGCTCTCAGTAGTGGAACGGGTAGCCTTGGCGCGTTGGGGGAAGGACGCTCTGGTGGGTGCCGACGGGGTAATTTTCAAGCCCGCAGCGAGTGACTTTCCGCAGAGGCTCCCCAAGCTCTCGGGAACGAGTCGAGATGCCCCGAAGCTGGTGCAGAATCTTCTGGCTTGGAAGCCGCAGCTGCGCGCCCTTGGCCTCGAGATCGAAACCCTGTCCCTGGACGCCCGCGGTGCCTGGACCCTGCGCCTGAGTGCGGGATTCGGTCTGGCCTTGGGCAAGGTACGGGTTCAAGAACGGATCTCAAGGTTCATTCGGGCCTACCCCGTGTTGACCAGGATCGGGGTACCCTCACTGATCGATATGCGCTATAGCAATGGGTTGGCGGTCCGATAGGCAGCGGCTGGGGACGATGCCCCGAAGCCCGCCGCCACCATATGGTCCGCAGAATTGAAGTCCCGCACTTCGGGACCTTCCAGGAGTTGAACCGAATGGCAAGACGAGGCGAAAAGAATCTCCTGATCGGACTGGATATCGGCACCTCCAAGATCGCCGCCCTGGTGGGCGAGGTGAAGGACGACGAGGGGATCGAGATCATCGGAATCGGCACCCACCCGTCGAGGGGACTCAAAAAGGGAGTGGTGGTGGACATCGAGTCCACCGTGCAATCCATCCAGCGGGCGGTGGAAGAGGCGGAGCTCATGGCGGGTTGTGAGATCCACTCCGTCCATGCTGGTATCGCCGGCAGCCATGTCCGCAGTCTCAACTCCCACGGTATTACCGCCATCAAGGAGCGGGAAGTGTCCCAGGCGGACGTGGACCGGGTGATCGACGCGGCCAAGGCGGTAGCGATACCGGCTGATCAGAAGATCCTCCATATCCTCCCCCAGGAGTTCGTGATCGACGACCAGGAAGGCATCCGCGAGCCCATCGGTATGTGCGGCGTGCGGTTGGAGGCCCAGGTCCATATGGTCACGGGCGCGGTCAGCGCGGCTCAGAATATCGTCAAGTGTATCCGCCGCTGCGGGCTGGAGGTGGACGACCTGGTCCTGGAGCAGCTCAGCTCCGGCTTGGCCGTTCTGGGCGAAGATGAGAAAGGGCTTGGGGTCACCCTGGTGGACATGGGCGGCGGTACCACGGACCTGGCGGTGTTCACCGACGGTGCCATCCGCCATACGGCCGTGATTCCCATCGCCGGCGACCAGGTGACCAACGACATCGCCGTCGCCCTGCGTACTCCCATCCAATACGCGGAGCAAATCAAGACCCAGTACTCGTGTGCCTTGACCCAGCTCGCCGGCAGCGGCGATACCATCGAGGTCCCGAGTATCGGTGAGCGCCCGGCTCGACGCCTCGCGCGTCAGACCCTGGCGGAGGTTGTGGAACCGCGTTACGAGGAACTCCTGAGCCTGCTCCAGGCGGAGCTGCGCCGCAGCGGCTTCGAGGACCTGGTGGCGGGAGGCGTCGTCATGACCGGTGGCAGCGCCAAGATGGAAGGACTCATCGAGCTGGCCGAGGAGGTCTTTCATATGCCGGTGCGCCTGGGTGTCTCCCAGCATGTAACCGGCCTGCGGGATGTGATCTCCGATCCCATCTACGCGACCGGCGTCGGGTTGCTGATGTACGCCCGGCAACACAGGTTCATGCGGCGCTCGGAGCTGTCGGAGTCCTCCGGTCTGAAGGTAATCTGGGAACGGATGAAAAGTTGGTTTCAAGGCAATTTCTGATAAGCCTTACGGGCCGGGATGTGGCCGGGCCGCAAAGTAGATCAAAGCCTCCGTGCGGGGAAGCTCGCAGAGGGGTCAATCAATCAGGTAACTATCGAGCAAAACGGGAGAAAACCGATGTTTGAACTAATGAATACCAATGGCCAGGATGCGGTCATCAAGGTAATCGGTGTCGGCGGCGGCGGCAGCAATGCCATCAACCAGATGATGGATTCCTCCATCGAAGGGGTAGACTTCATCTGCGCCAACACGGATTCCCAGGCCCTGCAGAGTTCCAATGCCAAGACCATCCTCCAGCTGGGAGCGGACATCACCCGGGGACTGGGCGCCGGTGCCGACCCCAAGGTAGGCAAGGAGGCCGCATTGGGGGACAAGGAACGCATCCATGACACCCTGGATGGGGCCGACATGATTTTTATCACGGCCGGCATGGGCGGTGGCACCGGGACGGGTGCCGCTCCGGTCGTGGCCCAGGTGGCCCGGGAGCTGGGGATCCTGACCGTGGCTGTGGTGACCAAGCCCTTTGCATTCGAGGGCACCAAGCGGATGAAAGTGGCGTTGGACGGGATCTCCGAGCTTGCGAACCATGTCGATTCACTCATCACCATCCCCAACGAGAAACTGCTGGCCGTGCTCGGCAAGGAAATGAGTCTTTTGAATGCCTTCAAGGCAGCCAATAACGTGCTCCTGAACGCCACCCAGGGAATTGCCGAGCTCATCACCCGTCCCGGCCTTATCAATGTGGACTTTGCGGATGTCAAAACCGTGATGGCTGAAATGGGTCAGGCGATGATGGGGACGGGTACCGCCAGCGGTGAACAGCGGGCCAGGGAAGCGGCCGAGGCGGCCATCCGCAGCCCCCTGCTGGAAGATATCAATCTGGCCGGTGCCAAGGGTATCCTGGTCAACATCACCGCGGGCCCGAACTTGTCCATCGGCGAGTTCGACGAGGTGGGCAATACAGTACGGGACTTTGCACACGATGACGCCATCGTGGTAGTCGGTACCGTCATCGATCCCGACCTGAACGAGGAGCTACGCGTGACCGTGGTCGCTACCGGCCTCGGAGAGGGGCGTAAGGCGAAGCTACTGAAGCCGACTGGGAGCGAGCCGCAGCTCCACCTGGTGTCGAGCGAGACGGTGGAATCGGTTACCCCCGATTACCGGGAGATGGACCGTCCGGCGGTCTATCGCAAAGGCCGCCAGGGAATCGCCGCGGCTGCAGCTGTCCAAACTCAGCCGGATGCAGTCGGGGAAGCGGATCTGGATTACCTGGATATTCCCGCATTTCTGCGCCGTCAGGCGGACTAAGATTCTTGAGGGACCCGAATCTTTACCAATGGGTCAGGTTTGTGCGGTGCACAAAAAATTCCGCTTGTCATTTCGAGCGCAGCGAGAAATCCTTGTCCCGACGAAGGAGGGATCTTGTGCGCTGGGAGCTTCTACAAGCTGAGAAGATCTCTTCCTTCGGTCGAGATGACAGCTTCCTTAAATTCACGCCTCGTCGGTCTGAGGCGAAGTCTCGCTAGAGCTAACCAGGGTAATCCATAGAGGAGGATCACGAAGAAAATCAATAAATTTCCTTGCAAAGATGTTTCATACCTGATTGAATAGAGGGAAAACCCTAAACTTAGAAAGGTGGGGTTATTTCCTGTGCCTTCCATGGACGGCTGGAACGATACCAAGAACCAGAAGCATGCCCCGGATCCCCGAGTAAGCGTAAAGTGGCCGGGATGTTTTCTTAAAGAGCATCCCGGAGAGAATCCGGGGGGTCGTTAGGATCTTGAGGAAGGCACGTGGATTGCGATGGGAGATACAGCAATGATCAGGCAGCAAACCCTGAAAAACGTGATCCGAGCTACGGGTGTTGGCCTGCATACGGGCGACAAGATAAACCTGACGTTGCGTCCAGCTGTGGCGGATACCGGGATCGTGTTTCGTCGCGTCGATCTGCCGCAGCCCGTGGAAGTCCGTGCCTGCCCCGAGAACGTGGGCGATACCAGGCTGTCGACCACCTTGGTCGAGGGAGACGTGGGCATCTCCACGGTGGAACATCTGCTCTCCGCCTTCGCCGGCTTGGGGGTAGACAATGCTTACGTCGATGTGAGCGCACCCGAGGTCCCCATCATGGACGGAAGCGCGGGGCCCTTTGTATTCCTGATTCAGTCGGCCGGCATCGAAAAGCAGAACCGCCCGAAGCGTTTCATCCGTATCAAGCGCAGAGTGACCGTGGAAGATGGGGATAAACGTGCCGTCTTTGAACCCTATAATGGGTTCAACGTGGATTTCTCCATCGATTTCGACCATCCGGCTTTCTTGGCACGGGTACAGGAGGCCAGCGTGGACCTCTCCACGACCTCATTCGTAAAAGAAGTCAGCCGCGCGCGGACATTTGGTTTCCTGCGTGATATCGAAGTCTTGCACCAAAACAACCTTGCCCTTGGCGGCAGTATGGATAACGCCATCGTGGTGGACGACTACCGGGTGCTCAACGAGGAAGGCCTGCGCTACGAGGACGAGTTTGTCAGGCATAAGATTCTCGATGCCATCGGTGACCTCTATCTGCTCGGCCATCCATTAATCGGCGCCTTTCGTGGGCACAAATCTGGTCATGCCCTCAACAACCGTCTGTTGCGGACGCTGATGGCCGACGAGACGGCTTGGGAAGAGGTCATCTTCACCAAGGATTTCAGGTTCCCTCCGACTCCCTACCTGCAGCTGGTGGTCGTTTCCTAGGGACTTAAGCGCGCACTTCCACTTGGTCCAAAACGCAATCGTCTCCTCCCTCTTTGTGGAAGGCTTATGCTAGTACCCCGTTTCACCTTATTTTGCATGCTCAGGATAAAGCTGGGTTTCATTCCTCGACTCAGCCTACCCCCTATCCTTCGATCGGGCTCAATTTATTGATTGAGAACACCCCCACTACCCCGTTTCGCCTTATTTTTCACACTCAGAGCCCTCCAAATACGCCAAAACAAGGCAAAGAGTGCCTTGCTGAGAATGAAAAATAAGGCGAAACGGGGTAGTGATGTGTCAAGACAATAGTCGGCTCGATGATCGAGTCATCAGTGTCTCGTAGATAGAATAGGCTTTATCGGGCAGACTGCCGACCATGGTGGCCCTGGTCGTGTGATTGGGGGTTTCAAACCTGTTCGTCAGCGCGGTCCGCATGGGAATATCCACCAGGTTGCAAATGCCGCTCCAGACCTCAGACGACCGCTCGCATAAAAGCTCATAGCACACAAAGACGCAGTGTTTGTCATCTTCGGATACTCGCTCCATCAAGAATCCATAGACACCGATCCATTGTGCCAACCAGTATTCCAGCTCGATCAGGACGTATTTCGTGCCAACTGCCGCCCCCCATTCGAACGGTCGGTGATCGCTGCCGAACTCGTGATGCACAAGCCATGTCATATACTGCCGTATGAATCCGTCATAGCGATGCCGTTCGCTGAATCTGTTGTGCTGCGTCAGCAAAGACCGTGTTTGCCGAACAGGGTCACGAAACAGCACCAGTATCACCACACCGGGAAATGCCTTCGATAATCCGGTCAGGTGCAGAATGTTATTATTATTCTTCGACAGGTAGCGCTTTTTGTTAGGGTCTAGATAACTTTAGAGTGGATTTTCTTTCAGTAGAGCAAGTATTCTATCAGAGAGATCTTCCTCTCGGTGATGAAATCTGAATTCACATTCCTTGATGTGTAAAAGGAACGTTTGTCGGGGAACAGCATTGAACT
>Ga0209790_1000129_pt1 | contig 14756 bp, 20 predicted proteins | sample WorMetG1aBELIZE2_FD_187420 | JGI IMG/M metagenome (GOLD analysis project Ga0209790, IMG submission 187420) | Marine gutless worms symbiont microbial communities from Max Planck institute for Marine Microbiology, Germany - Inanidrilus... ... | reverse complement strand
GCACTAATCTTAATTACAGACTGATTAGTCATCTAGACCACTGCACAGCGTCACTATCCCTTTATCCAATCGCCATTGGATAGTGTAATTTAACTAAAAATATTTACACAATTGTTAAGATACAAGATCACTGCATACTATAAAACTTTTATCTAATGCTAATGCAGCCATTTTATTCCTGACATCAATAGGAGCCTCATTAATACCGGCTTTATCGTACCAGGATATCCAATTCACCATTTGACCGGCACGTATTTTTTTCCACTTAAACATATTAGGAAGCCCATGTCTTATAATTACAATTTGCATTTTTTATTGCTTATTTACTTGGCAAAATAAACCACATTAGTCAAGCTTTTAAAATGTTTGTCAGAAGTAATTAACTCAGCATTATAAAATTGTGCAGTTGCATAGATGATTGCATCGGCAAAAGACAGCTTATATTCGATAGCCATGTCGCCGGCGCTTAAAGCAATTGCAGTTGTAAGCGGCACAACTTTGGCTTGTTCTGTTAATGCAACTGCCTCCAGTGCGTATTGCATGTCTTGTTTCAATCTAACCCATTTATAAAGTTCATATTGAATTGAGCTTGGAACAATTATGGACTCAACTTGAGTAAAATATTTAGAATATTTTTCGCTTAAACTGCTGTCAGTTAGCCACTCTATCCAACCGCAGGTATCAACCAAAACCACTAATATTCCCTTTCCTTACGATCTCTATATTCTTCTGTCCCCTTATATTTAATTGAAGACAACATGCCTCTTGCATCCTCAACCGGCTGCATGGGAATTAGCTCAATAATGTTCCCTCGGGGAATTAGGATAAAATTTTGCCCTGCCCTTAATTGCATTTCTTCACGAATTACTTTGGGTATAGATAGCTGAAATTTGCTGGAAAGTTTTGCCTGCTGCATGATTTTACATATTTCATAACGATGTGGATATTGTAAAATTTTTTTTGTAGTTTGACAATATGAGAAAGCCATACTTCTGGCTAGTGCAGTAGAGCCTGGAATATTTTTAAAGCAGGGCCAGCTTTGATGAAGCAATCTGATATCACTTGATAATCTGCTTGCCCCTCATATTTTGTCATTGCTATAACTTCAATTTATCGGCTCACATCTAGTGTGACGGGACAATAGAGTAATAACCGGTTACTTTCATTTAAAGCAATTTAATTTTGAATAAATAAACAGCAAATTGCCAGCAAAAAACCGGCAAATTTGTTATAATTTGAGGGTTAAGTTATGACTATTTGTAATATTTAATTAACGTTTTATTAACAGGTGATTTATGAGTGAACAGAAAACTAGACCAGAGGTTCCAAACGGCAAGGCGCGTTTTATGGAAACCCGCCAATTAGCCCCAACAGAAAAAGGTTTTGTAGGTTACGAAACTATCTGGGAATCGTTTCAAAAAGAAGCGCCATATACAACCCCAAAAAAGCCGTAAGCTTCTTGTAGTTTAGATCGTTTATACGATCAAAATAAAAAAGCCGTCTCTTGACGGCTTTTTTTCATTAAACTAATTTCACTTAATCAATCGGAACTATTTGTTCCTGATTAACATCCGGCCCGTCATTTTGCGGGCCACCTTCCTGAATTTCTTCTTCGGTTGCCGGACGTACCTTAAGAATATTAAGTTTAAAAATCACTTCCCTGCCGCAAAGTGGATTATTGCCGTCAATGGTCAGGGTTTTATCATCAACCCTGGTTACCAGAAAAGTTTTGGTCTTGCCGTTCTCGCTTTCCATCAAAATGCTGGTACCAACTTCCCGATATTCTTCCGGCACATTTTCAATATGATCAGTGATTACTAACGACTCATCTCTAGGGCCGAAAATTTCATTACAATCAATTGGTACCTCAATCACATCACCGACCGCTTTACCCTCAAGCTCCGCTGTTACCTGCGGCGCCAGAATCTCATTAGCGCCGTGCACATATCCAAGCGGATACTCCACCTCGGTCAGAACACTGCCGGTTTTCTGGTCGATTACCTGATATTTAAGTTCGACATACTTATTATCTTCAATCAGCTGTTTGTTATCTTCTGCCATAATATTTTAAAAAATTGATGCGGCAAATATTTTAATTTCGCCTTTTTCATAGCCTAATACCAGACGTCCCAACCACTCGCCGTCTTTTTTAGTACTACGCACTCTATAAAGTATTGTTACATGCTCACCACGGCGGATAGTACCAAGGCAATCATATTCGGTAGATAAATTTCTGGCCAGTTCGCTTTTGGCAAATTGCTTACCAACCTCAACCTCATTTAACCCCAGCAAAAGATCATAGGAGAAATTGCGGATAAACTTACCATACTGCCCCTTGTTCGAAAACTTTAACAAGTCATCCCACATCGGGTGGGCAATCTCATACAACTCTTCGTCGGTTTTATCAATAATATTCATAGTTAAAATCTCAAGAAATAGCTATAGCTAATTATTCCATCTTAAATAAAAAAAGACCAACAATAAATTGTTGATCTTTTTTAAAGTAAAGGCAGGGATTAAAAATCCCCGCCTATTTGTCGGTTGTTACTCCTCTGCTTCACCAACAATGTGGTAACAAGGAGCTTTTTCCATAGTGTACTCACCAGTATCCGGGTCACGATGTGATACGGTCAATACATGCCAGTCATCATCATTCAGCTTCATGGCATCACCACGATAGTAGTAACCTGGCCAACGGGTCTCTTTACGGAACAAAGTGTGATGGAACACAGACTCTGCCGCCAGGTGACGGTGCTTCAGTTCCCAGGCACGCAATAGCTCGTGCACATTCTCTGCCGCAACTTTTTCCAGATCCTCTTCCAGGACTTTCATCTTCTTAAGACCGATGTGAAGCAGTTTTTCGTTAGTCATATAATTAACTGTCACACCACCACAATACTCGTCCATCAGCTTCTGCAAGCGATCAAGACCCTGACGCGGGTTGATGTAGTTAGGATTAACGCTACCGGCGGTAATTTCATTACGAAAAACCTGGTAATGTTCCATCGGCTGGTAGATTTCTTCCTTACGCTGGTTAACCTGCTTATCAGAAACCACAATGCCTTCAGCCTTACCGTCATCGATATATTTACAAGCAGCCTTGGCAGCCAAACGACCCTCAGTAAATGAACCAGATGAGAATGCGTGTGGGGTACCACCTACAGCGTCACCCGCACCAAACAAGCCCTCAACTGTAGTCATTCGGTTATAACCCCAGAAGTACTCATCCGGAGATATGTCTTCAGGGCCAGAGCACCAGGCACCACAACCGGTTGCATGCGAACCCATTACATAAGGCTCGGAAGTTGTAAGTTCAGGGTTTTCATACTTCGGATTTACGTCAGTTGCCGCCCAAAGCACTGCCTGACCTACGGTCATTCCCAAGAAGTTGTGCCAGCCAATTTCTTCCAGATGCGGATCCTGGAAAGCTTCCATGGTTACCATGTGGATTGGGCCACGTCCGGCCGCAACTTCATTAATAAATGCATGGTTACGCAAGCAAGTTGGAATCGGTTTGTGCGAAAGATGCTGGTTTTCAGTATCCAGATATTCCTTTCCTACCATTTCGGTTAGTGCCGGGAACCACTTGGACTCATACTCTTCACCTAGACAGTTCTGAGTGTAAGTCTTAAGATGCAGGAAGTACGCACCTACCGGGCCATAACCATCTTTAAAGCGGGCCAGTACGATACGGTTTTCCATCTGGGTCATTTTGGCCCCAGCACCAATCATCAAGCCATAAGCTGAGCCAGATGACCAGGGAGCATACCAAACTCGGCCAGCACCTTCACCAACTGAGCGTGGCTTGAAGATGTTCGAGGCGCCACCAGCGCCCACAACTACCGTCTTCGACTTGAATACGTGATAATTACCGGTACGCACATTAAAACCAACAGCACCTGCCACACGATTTTCTTTGGATTCGTCCATTAACAAGTGAGTTACACAAATACGGTTAAAAACCTTATCTGCTGATTTTTTCGCAGCTTCGGCAACTAGCGGCTTATAAGATTCGCCGTGAATCATAATCTGCCAACGACCTTCCCGTAAATAAGAACCGGTCTTAGGGTTGCGCATGATAGGCATACCCCATTCTTCGAATTGGTGAACCGCTGAGTCAACGTGACGCGCCATGTCAAACAACAAGTCTTCACGCACCATTCCCATCAAGTCCATACGCGCATAGCGCACGTGGTCTTCAGGGTTATTCTCGCCGAAGCGGGTTCCCATATAACAGTTAATCGCATACAGACCCTGCGCTACCGCACCGGAACGATCAATATTTGCTTTTTCAGCAATAACAATCTTTTTGTTCTTGCCCCAGTACCTGGCCTCAAACGCAGCACCTGTACCACCTAAACCGGCACCACAAACTAGAACGTCAATGCCGTCTTCTACAATAGTTTTATAAGCCATTAGTAGTAAACTCCTTCTTTCATTTTCAAACTATTGGACTCTAACGTATGAAGATCACCATCATCTAAACGTATGTACTTTGGCTCATTAAACAACAACTGACTGTCACGCATTTCCTGGCTTGGCTCAGCCTCGTTTGCCAGCTGCGGAATTTCCTGACCCCACGGCTTAGTGGTAATCGGCGCCAGTAGATTAAGATCTTTCTTGCCATTGCGGAACTTGATGCGCCAGGCAATAACACCTTTTTCTTCATCACGAATTGCTCTTACGCTGTGACCTAATGGTGCAAAGTCAGCGTAACCGCGAACATCAATTGCATTGTGCGGGCAGGCTTTAACGCATGAGAAGCATTCCCAGCACATATTTGGCTCAATGTTATAAGCTCTTCGAGTAACGGTGTCGATGTGCATGATGTCTGAAGGGCAGATATCCACACAGTGACCACAACCGTCACAACGAGTCATATATACAAAAGTAGGCATAGTATATTTCTCCTAAAAATTAGTAGTGGTTTGGTGCTTCACGCTTGATACCAGGCCCCATATTTGGTGGGTTAGTTCCCATATATTCTGGGATATCCGGATATCTTGCCTGCAATTCAGGGTCAGTTAGGTCACCCAGGTCGGGCAGGTTCTCCTGTGAACCATCAGCCTTGATAACCCGCTTCTGAAAAGCAGCTGCTGTTTTGAAAAACATGTGAGCAAACTTTGACCACAGTACAGTACTGAACAAAAAAGTACTTGAGGCAATAAACAATACAAAAAACAAAGTATTCAAGGCAGAACCTGCTGACTGAGTAAATGACCAGATAAGGCCAAAGGTTGCCGTGGCCAGCAAGGACACGATAAACATATCAGCTCTTGATAGCTGGTACCAGGAATGGCCCTCAGCTGCAACGTCCACTCGGATAAAAAACCAGAACCAGTAACCGCCAAAACACAGCATTAACGCTCCTATGTGCCAAAGCACCGGCCAGATACCAGCCTCGGCTGCAGTTGGATAAGAAAATATTAATACCGCAGTACTAACCACAAACAAAATAAACCCATACATAATGAATAGATGGGAAATTCTTCGCTTGGTGTTTTCAAATTCACCGGAAGTCAGAACTTCATTAGCAACAGTTTTTACTGCCATGGAGACTTTTTCTCCACCGCTAACTGTGCGTTTGGCATTTTTTTCAGCTTTTTTGGCATTTGCAAAAAAGTACTTAGCGCTTTTTTTATGCATCATATCCAAAATAGTGCCACCAATAACCAGTATCACCATTAGGATTACATACACTTGCATCGTAGATGGCGAGATTGTCGCTGCAAGCTCGCTAAAAGGGTTCATCATAAACATTGAAACTTATCTCCTCTTAAGTGTATTCAACAGGGGAATGATAACTTTCCTTGCTGATTTTTTTAAATCAACAATATTTGTCTTGGTATTAATTTTATTAATTTTGTAATTTATTTAACCAGCCGCTGCTCGGCCTGCCACAATAATCTGCTTACTCTGGGGACATGAACTTATTCGCTGTTTGAATTAAGTATCGCGTCCCCGGAATTCCACCCGGAATTCAATTTTAATCAGACAGCACTCAAAAATTCTAGTACAATTTATGCGATTGTTAAGCTAGTCTGACAATGTCTTGATTTAGGTATGACATACTGTTTTTATTTAAAGAAATATTTATAAATTTAATGGTCACCAAGCATTAAATGCAGGTTTTTATTGTACAAACAATCAATAAGTTGTCATCATTAACTCGAAATACCAGTGAGTAAAGTTATACGAAATCATAAATCAACATGATGCAAAGTGCGAATTTATCGATAAATGGCTCAAGTTTTTTTGGATTTACCGGAACCAGCAACTGGGAACAAACTCCATCTATTATGAGTTTGGCGTATATTCTCAAACAGCAGGCAGGTTAATGGTTAAAGATACAATATATCTAGCACTGAGTTTAGCCACATTTTGGCTGTTTAACTCAGGGCATAACACGCCCCTAATATTATCCCTTGGCGCACTTTCCATTACCTTTGTTTTATATATAGCTCACCGGATGGACGTCATAGACAACGAATCCAAATCTTTGCTGCTAACCCTAAAACTACCAGGTTATTTGATCTGGCTTGGTAAGGAAATTATTCTTTCCAATATTCTGGTTGTAAAACATATCTGGCTAGGCAAGAATAGTATTTCACCCACTATGGCAACTATAAAAGCCAGCCAAAAGACGGATGTTGGCAAGGTCATTTACGCAAATTCTATTACATTGACTCCAGGTACTGTTACTGTGTCTTTGGAGGATGATCAATTTTTAGTACACGCCTTGGTACGTGAATCAATTATAGAACTGAAATCCGGTGAAATGGATCGCAGAGTATCTGATTTGGAAAACTGATGTTAATTGCAGCAACCATAGCCATTTTTGTCGTCATGCTTATGGCGGTCGCTCGAGCTATCATGGGGCCTACGCTCTACGACCGTATTCTTGCTGTCAATATGTTTGGCACCAAGACTGTTTTGCTTATTTCATTGTTAGGTTTTGTTATGGGACGGCCAGATTTTCTGGATATTGCTATTGTCTACGCCCTTATTAATTTTATCAGTGTTGTTGGGGTATTACGTCATTCTGGGACTTCAGTATTTAAGGATCTACCATCTATAGATAGGAAAATGGAGAAGAAGTCTTAAATGGAAATTTTGATGAATATAAGTAGCTGGATATTTTTATTTATAGGCAGTTTTTTGTGTATATCGGGCGGTATTGGTATTTTGCGATTTCCCGACTTTTATACTCGAATGCATGTAGTGGGTGTAACCGAGACTTTAGCAACTGTGATGATTTTAATCGGCCTGATGTTACAAAACCCAGGTGGACTTGTGATACTAAAACTTATCATGATTTTGCTAATGACATTTTTAATCAGTCCAACCGCAAGTCATGCACTGGCCAAAGCGGCAAGAAACAATAATCTCATGCCTGTTCTTGACAAGCATGAAAATAATTAGAAGGTGCCCTCATCGAATCCCTGATTAACATAGTTTTATTGGCTTTTCTGGTAATCACTGCCATTGCCATAGTGAGGACGAAAGATTTGCTTTCTGTCATCATGCTGTCAGGAATTTACGGCTTGTTGTCTGCCAGTTTTTTTGTGGCTATGGATGCAGTGGATGTAGCATTTACAGAAGCATCCGTAGGTGCCGGTGTTTCCACCTTGCTCATGCTAGTGGCGATTACCATGACCGGCCGCACAGAAAACCCGGTAAACTATAAACCGCTATTGGCATTAGCCGTAGTTGTAATAACCGGTGGTTTGCTGATCTACGGCACTTTGGATATGCCCTATTTTGGCTCCGCAGATGCCCCTGTACATACTCATGTTGCACCCCGTTATATAAATGATTCCATGCAGGAAGTTGGCGTACCAAATATCGTGACTTCTGTACTCGCAAGTTATAGAGCATTCGATACTTTCGGTGAAGTGGTGGTAATCTTTACCGCTGGCATTGGGGTATTGGCACTTTTATCGATGCTGCGACATCCTGTCGATGCAAAAAAAATTGGTGCCCTCAATATTTCGATGCATGAACAGCATTTAATTTTGCGAATCGTAGCTAAAATATTGATCCCTTTTATTTTGTTATATGCACTTTATGTCCAATTTCATGGAGATTTTGGACCAGGTGGCGGTTTTCAGGCCGGCGTAATCTTTGCTTCCGCTATTTTCCTGTATTCCATGTTATTTGGCATGAGCACTGCCCGCCGAGTGATTAATCAGTCTTTTACCAAGATGTTAGCTGCGTTAGGCGTCCTGTTATATGGCAGTGTAGGCGTGGTTTCTCTGCTAAACGGCAAAAGTTTCTTTGATTACAGCGCCTTATCTGCTGATTCCATTGCCGGTCAACATTTAGGCATACTCTTAGTTGAATTGGGTGTAGGTCTCACGGTTGCAGCAGTTATGGTTATAATCTTTTTCAACTTTGAGGGACGAAGAGAAAATTTACAACCCCTGGATAACAATAAGGATATTCATAGCTCATAATGTTATTAGGCCTGTACAATTACTGGATTGTGGTTATGCTAATGATGGTTGGGTTTTACATCGTTATCGCACATGGCAATCTGGTCAAAAAAATTGTTGGCCTGTTTATTTTCCAGACATCAGTTTTTATTTTTTACATTAGTATCGCCAAGGTTGATGGTGGTACCGCTCCTATTTTGACTGAGGGAACAAATCTATACTCGAATCCTTTGCCGCATGTATTAATTCTTACCGCAATTGTTGTCGGAATTTCCACCACTGCTTTGGGACTCGCACTGGCCGTACGAATCAAAGAGGCTTATGGAAGTATCGAAGAGGAAGAGATACAAAAAGAGGATAATCAAGATTGTTAGTACATTTACCGATTTTGCAAGTCATAGTACCTCTTATGGCAGCGCCTTTATGCCTGCTGTTATCACGGCCACGCCTGGCATGGATTTTCACTTTAATTGTAAGTGGAACAGCTTTTCTGATCAGCAGTTTATTACTTAAGCAGGTAATAGCCTCAGGCACTATTATTTACGAAATAGGCGGCTGGAACGCACCTTGGGGTATCGAGTATCGAATTGACCAGCTTAATGCACTTCTACTGCTAATTATCTCAGGCATCAGCACTGTAGTTCTGCTTGCAGCTCACACCAGTATACGCCAGGAAATTCCAGCAGACCGACATACACTTTTTTACATTTTATATCTGTTGTCTCTTGCCGGAATGCTTGGGGTCGTTGCCACAGGTGATGCTTTTAATGCCTTTGTTTTTCTCGAAATATCTTCTCTATCCGCTTACGCTTTAATCGCACTTGGCAAAGATAGGCGAGCACTTTGGGCATCTTATCAATATTTGATTATGGGTACTATCGGCGCCACTTTCATCCTAATTGGTATTGGTTTAATGTACCAAATGACCGGCACTCTAAATATGGATGATTTGTCCAGGCGCCTGCCAGAAGTTGCACATACCCGAACAGTTTTTTCCGCTTTTGCATTTATCATCGTCGGAGTTTGTTTGAAACTAGCCTTGTTTCCACTTCACTTGTGGCTGCCCAATGCCTATGCTTATGCGCCTTCAATAGTAACGGCTTTCTTCGCTGCTACCGCAACCAAGATGGCTATTTATTTACTCATTCGTTTTACCTTCTCTGTTTTTGGGTTTTCCTTCTCATTCACTGCCGTGCCCTTGCAAATCCTGTTTCTGGTGTTAGGTCTGCTGGGAATATTTGCAGCTTCAATCTCGGCTATTTATCAAAATAACGTCAAGCATCTGTTTGCCTACTCCAGCATTGCCCAGATTGGTTATATGATAGTCGGATACAGCATGAGCACTTCGGCCGGCTTAATGGCGACCTTATTGCATGTGTTTAACCATGCTTTAATGAAAGGAGCTTTATTTTTAGCCCTGGGTGCAGTGATGTATCGTATCGGCAGTGTTCAATTGCACCATTTCAACGGCTTAGGCCGGCAAATGCCCTTTACCATGGCCGCCATTGTAATAGGTGGTTTAAGCTTGATTGGTATACCACTTACAGTTGGCTTTATCAGTAAGTGGTATCTGGTCCTCGCTGCAATAGAAGATGGCTGGTGGTTTGTGGCGGTGCTTATAATGTTAGGCTCATTATTAGCGATTATTTACGTATGGCGTATTATAGAAGCGGCTTACTTTAAGCCTCCGCTAACAGACAAAGAAACGGTTAGCGAGGCACCTCTGTCATTTTTGATACCTATCTGGATACTGGTCATATCCAACATCTATTTTGGTATAGATACCCGGCTTAGTATTCAGGTGGCACAGGCTGCAGCCCAAAGCTTGTTTGGATTAAGCCCATGAGTTTATCTCTGGAGGCTATGCTAGAGCTTAGCATCATCTTACCCGTGTTAGCGACACTGGGCATTGTGGCAACAGGAAATAAACCTAACCTGCGCGAGGGGGTAACCATTATTACCTCTTTGGTGTTACTCTATTTTGTGATCAATATTTATCATGGTGTTAAGCAAGGCAAAAACATAAGCGTACAATGGTGGGAGATACTGCCAGGCTTACAATTAAGTTTTAACATTGAACCGTTGGGAATAATGTTTGCTTTAATAGCCAGTTTTCTCTGGCTGATTACAACAGTGTATGCCATCGGATATATGCGCAGCCGTAAAGAACAAAAGCAGACCAGGTTCTACGCTTATTTTGCCGTCGCCATCGGCAGCGTGATGGGCATAGCCTTTGCCGGCAACCTGTTTACCCTGTTTATCTTTTACGAAATACTAACTCTATCTACCTATCCGTTAGTCACCCATGCGGGAACCGAGAATGCAAAAAATGGAGGCCGGGTCTATCTTGGTATATTACTCAGCACTTCAATTGTTTTTTTCCTTTTAGCTATAATCAGTACCTGGTTCGTGACCGGCACTTTAAACTTTAAACCCGGCGGCATATTTAATTCAAATACCGACACGATAGTAACAAGTGTCATATTAGTGCTGTTTATCTTTGGCATCGGCAAGGCTGCGATTATGCCGTTTCATCGCTGGTTGCCTGCGGCTATGGTCGCGCCTACGCCAGTGAGTGCTTTACTGCATGCAGTAGCCGTGGTAAAGGCAGGAGTGTTCACTATTTTAAAAGTATGTGTGTTGATCTTTGGTCTTGATTTATTGTCAGTTTTACCAAGCACTCAGTTCTTGCTCTATCTGGCTGGTGCATCTGTGCTGCTGGCCTCCCTGGTAGCTATGCGGCAGGATAATTTAAAAGCACGTCTGGCGTACTCAACCGTAAGCCAGCTAGGCTATGTCACAATTGGTGCATTATTAACCACTTCATCTGGTGTTATTGGCAGCTCGATGCATATTGGCATGCATGCGTTTGGCAAGATTACCCTGTTTTTTTGCGCGGGCGCTATTATGGTCGCAGCACAAAAATCAAAGGTTAGTGAAATACGCGGACTTGGTCGGCAAATGCCAATCACCATGGCATCATTTTTTATTGCCAGTCTCTGTATTATCGGTGTGCCGCCTACCGGCGGTACCTGGAGTAAATGGTTTTTATTAATGGGGTCTATGGAGACGGAACAATGGATTATTATGTCTATACTCATGATCAGCTCATTGCTTAACATCGCTTATTTATTACCTATACCTTTACGGGCTTTTTTCTCAGCTAACGAGGCAGGCTCTGTTAAGGTAAGGGAAGCTCCTTTACCCTCATTAATTGCCTTGAGTATTACCACTGTAGCTTGTGTGATACTTTTTGTATATCCGCAACCATTATATGAATTAGCAAATACCATTTTGACAGCGCCAGGATTGACTCATGAGTAATGATAAAAAATACTTTTTTGATAAACCTGAAAATATAAAGCTTATCCTGTATGTCTTATATGGCTGTTGCCTGCTGCTGTTTGCGTTGGACTTTGTGATCCATCGTCATGTAGTACACAGCTGGGAAAGTCTTTGGGGTTTCTACCCGCTTTATGGTTTTGTTGGTTGTGTCATTCTGGTGCTTGTCGCCAAATGGATGCGTACTTTTCTTATGCGCTCTGAAGACTATTATGACTATGAAGGTAAAACTGACATTAACAAAAAGCCCGACATAGCCCCAAAGATGGATTCGGATAAAAAACGTAAATATGAAATAGGTGATTCCAATGTGGATGCATGAAATACCACCATTTTTACTTTTTTTTATCGGGGCCCTGATTGCAACTTTAACCCGTGGTCTTTTACGAAACGTTGTTTTAGTAATAATACCTATCCTGAGCGCACTTCATCTATGGATGACCCCTGAGGGTATTCATCTACAGTTTACATTCCTCGATTATCAGATTATTCCTTATTATGCTGATAAATTAAGTTTAATGTTCGGCTATGTTTTCCATGTTGCTGCATTAATTGCTGTTATCTATTCGTTACACGTTAAGGATACCCTCCAGCAGGCAGCGTCGATGATGTATGCAGGCAGTGGCCTGGGTGCTGTTTTTGCTGGTGATTTATTAACATTATTTGTCTTCTGGGAATTATTGGCTCTTACTTCAGTATTTCTTATCTGGGCAAGAAAGACCCGGCGCTCTTATGTTGCCGGCATGCGTTATCTGATTATTCAAGTCTTATCCGGAGTTATACTTCTTGCCGGAACACTATTTTATGCCGCAAAAAATGGCTCTTTACAATTCGGCCATATTGGCCTGGAAGGTATAGCAGGCTGGCTAATCTTTATTGCCTTTGGCATTAAGTGTGCATTTCCCATAGCGCATAACTGGCTCACTGATGCCTACCCTGAAGCTACCGTTACTGGCACCGTTTTTCTCAGTGCATTTACCACTAAAGTAGCTGTTTATGCATTAGCCAGAGGTTACCCGGGTACAGAATTGCTGGTTTACATTGGTGCAGCAATGACTTGTTTCCCGATCTTTTTTGCGGTAATTGAAAACGACCTTCGCCGAGTACTGGCTTATAGCCTTATCAATCAGGTGGGGTTTATGGTTGTCGGTGTTGGCATAGGCACAGCACTTGCTATCAACGGTGCAGTATCACATGCTTTCAATGATATTATTTTTAAAGGTTTATTGTTTATGACCATGGGCGCAGTACTGCATATGACAGGTCGTATCAATGGCTCAGATTTAGGTGGACTTTACAAAACCATGCCGAAAACTACAGCGCTCTGTATTGTTGGTGCTGCTTCTATTTCGGCATTTCCATTATTTAGCGGCTTCGTTAGCAAATCCATGGTAATGTCCGCGGCCCTGGAACAGGGTTTTGACTGGATATGGTTAGTAATGTTATTCGCCTCTGCCGGTGTTTTTCATCATGCCGGTATTAAAATCCCTTACTTTGCCTTTTTTGCCCATGACTCCGGTATTCGGACTAATGATCCGCCCAACAATATGTTATTAGCGATGCTGATTGCAGCAATCCTCTGTATTGCTATTGGTGTTTATCCTTCAGCCTTATATGCTTTATTGCCTTATGACACAGGTTACAATCCTTACGATGCAACCCATGTATTAGCTCAAACGCAGTTGCTGTTCTTCTCGGCATTGGCCTTTGTCTGGCTTAACCTAAGAGGAATATATCCCCCAGAATTACGCTCCACCAATCTGGATGTTGACTGGATCTATCGACTAGCTTTGCCAATGGTATTTAAAAAAATATTCTCCGCCATATGGAAGGCAGACCATGCATTGCGCCAGGCGTTTCTTGTAAAGTTGGATCTGGGAGTAGATTTTATTTTTAGAAGAAACAAGGGAAACATTCGTTTGCTTTCACGCACCAATCCGGCTGGAAGCATGGTTATGTGGGTTGCAGTGATTCTTGCTGCTTATTTATTTCTTAGTTTCATTACCCACTAAAACCAACATCATCGGGATAACGGGCTGTTGGGACATCAATTTAATTCGCTGTTTGAATTAAGATCGTGTTCCTGGAATGGTGCTCACAGCTAATAAACTGATACGGACATCCTAATACATGAATTAATGTATACATGCTTATTGTTAAGAAAATTATTAATATTGGGACTTTGCCCCACCCCCCCAAAGTATTTGTAATGCAATGATTTATTGAAAAAATGGAACCGATAGACCGAAAAGTAGAACCGATAACACGATAGCAGTACCGATAAGTAGTCTTATGTTAAATATTCACTTAACATAACAATAAATGTGCTACACTGTGGCTCATTATAGGAGATTGAATTATGGCTGAAAATCCAGTAGTTAGAGCAAGAATTGACAAAGATATAAAAGACCAGGCAACTGATGTTTTGGCCAGCATGGGTCTTACTGTGTCCGATGCTTTTCGTCTTTTACTTACCAGAATTGCAAAGGAAAAAGCTTTGCCCTTTGAACCTTTAATTCCAAATGAAGAAACTATTAAGGCTATGGAAGAAGCCAGGCTTAATAAAAATTTAACTACTGTAAATTCAGTTGAGGAACTTATGGAAGAACTTAATAGTTAAGTTTCTATTACACCAAAATATAAGCCGTAAATTATGAAAATTCAAAGAACGGTCAAATTTAAGCGAGATTATAAAAGAGAATTAAAAGGTCGTTATAAGGTTACGTTGCAGAAAATACTTGCTGAAACAGTACAAACCTTGGCCAATGGTGAAACACTGCCTGAAAAATACCACGATCACGCTTTAACTGGAAATTGGAAAGGCTTTCGAGATTGCCACATTAAACCTGATCGAGGGCGTTCATAATTCTGTGTCATCGTAAATTTGTTTCCCATTCGCATTCTCCACAGGGTCCACCGGCTTGACTGCAAGATAGAGATTTCCGTCGCCCGTGGACTTGTGGATAATGCTCATATGTC